>Ga0315537_1003532_pt1 | contig 11604 bp, 9 predicted proteins | sample SalMarSW160270MG_FD_203091 | JGI IMG/M metagenome (GOLD analysis project Ga0315537, IMG submission 203091) | Salt marsh sediment microbial communities from the Plum Island Ecosystem LTER, Massachusetts, United States - Salt Marsh Sediment SW1602-70 ... | reverse complement strand
ACCATCTCCGACAAATTCATAGATAATCAGGCGCGAATCCCACGCCCACGCGAAACCGCCGGTATGATACGCCGCCAGCGTGTCCACCAATCCACTCACAGTGAGGACGTGCAGCTCGCGGCCCTGCGAACCTGCCCCGGCGACCTGATAGGCCAGATATTGCCGGTCCGGCGACAATCTCGGAGACGTCCCCACCTCCAACAGCCGAACGCGGGCTGAAGGCTCCAGCGTAATCGCGAAAATCCCTTCGTTGTCCGTTCCGTCCTCCGGTCCGGCGCAGTAGAGAAGATCCGAATCCTCCGGGTCCCATGACGGCGCCGAACCGCGATCCCACACCTGCTGCAATTCCCGAGTCTCAATCTCAATCACCCAGATACCCGCCGTCTCCGTGCCCGGCTCGCCCGGCGCTGAGAAGGCCAAACGCGCCGCGTCCGCTGCCCACTGATAGTCCCACGAGTGCGGAGGGGCTCCGGCCGTGAGCTGCATGACGGAATCCGCATCGAGGAGATAGACTCCCGCCGAATGACCGGGCGTTTCCTCGGTGGCAAAGGCGAGCATCGTTCCATCCGGAGAAGGCATGGGACGCTGCCCGAAATCGATCACGCGAGTGCGCTCCCACAGTTCCCCCGACTCCTCCTCATCCCTCGGACAGCCGCAAAGAAGAATTGCTCCCAGACATACAATGGACGCAATTCCGCAGGAGATTCCGAACACGCTCAAGATACTTCGCGAGTTGCTCGCGCGGAGGCTTGACAATGTCTGACCCATGATCTCCCAGAAGGATACAACGAAGAGACTATCGCAAAACGGTCATGCTCCCCGTCCAGCGTTGGCGGACATGGGAAGCTGTGATGAAGTACCTTCCCGATGAGACATTCAACGGGATGGTTACAGAATTAGAATTGGAGATGATCGGCCGCGCCTGATAGACGGTCTGGCCGAGAATGTTATAGACGGTCACTGTGAGCTCACCGCTGACCCGTTCAGGTAATCGGATTGTTGCTGTTCCTGGACTGAGATTGACGGTCAACCTGTCCGAGACAGGTGAGCCTATCGCGTCTCCCGTGGGATCGTCTACGGCACTGGTGGAGGAAACCAGCGCAAGAAAAGCCTTCCACGCAGAACTACTGATCGAGGTTGCCCCTGTAATGATCGTAGCGGCAGGTTCAACAGGCGCCATGGCATAAGCGTTGTCATAGCTATCGCCGAATGGGGATATGTCTATGAGCAATTGACCATGTACGCGACCGGCCTGATCCAGTATACGCATAAGAGGCATCCTCGGCCCGAGTTCGGAATGGAGATTGTAGCTAACAGCCCAAATCGAGTCATTGACCAATTGAACACCTGATACTTTTCGACCAATATAGTCGAGATCGCCAACAAATTCCCAGGCAATCTGTCCCGTTCGGTCTGCGCGAAACACCAGAGGATATTCGTCGTAGAATGCGTGTCCCGGTTGACTGAAGCCTCCAACAATGACCTCGTCTTGAGAGAGCGGCAAAATACAGTCGGCGTGGTTCCATCTATAATGTGAAAAATCCACAGAATCCAGAATTACCCCTCCTTCGTCCACCCAGTAGATCCTAATCGCGATTGTGTCCTGGAAATCCCAAATCCAATTCGTGTTGCAGGCGACTACATAACCTCCTTCCGGCAGTAGAGCCAAAGCGCGCACGTTGTTGTGATATTCCGGCCCGCGAAGCGACCACATTACATTTCCCAGTGTATCTACCTTGGAAAGCACCGGATAGTCAGATGTCACTACAAGATCTGCATCCGGCGTCGCTAAAATGCGATCCAACCTGCGCCCCAATTGCCAATCCGGAAAAGTCGTGGACCACAAGCTGTCACCTGCAGGGCTGATCCGGTAGAGAATTGGCCACGACCCATTATGCCCGGCAACCCACAATTCGTTGTTCACAATTGCCACAGACATGAACGTCTCAGGAGCGAAAGTGCCGTAGGTTCGAGACCAGACGGAGTCGCCTTCCAAGTCGGTGCGCATGCCCCAGCCCTGGAAGCTGCCATTTTCCGGCGGAAACGTTGCGACACCAACGACGACAAATCCTCGGTTAGACAAGTGAATCACATCAAAGGCACTTGTACCGTGCGGGCTGACCTCGTATGTCTGCACCCAACTGACCTCTTGCGCGTACACGGCGCAGGCAACGAGGATCAGACTTAGGAAGCACAGGCTTCTCGGTGTCGCAGCCATAGCATACCCCTGAGTGCACGAGAAGCAAAGGACGGACTCTTCGCGATCGCTCTTAGCGCAGGGACTCTCATCACCCCATGTCTATGGAGTTCTAATCCGGCACTCCGACCTGAATGTCACGGAATCTCGCCGGCGACGCTCCGTGAGACATCGCGGCGATCTGCCCCGGTTGTCCCTTGCCGCAGTTGATCACTCCCCATAGCGTCCACCACGCAGGTCCGGCAATCGCGTCGCACGCGCCCCAGAAATCCGGCGTGATGCTCTGATAGGTCGGATTCTTCACCAGATCCTGCAGCTTCCCGCCGCGAATCTCGCGACCAAGCTCACATGTGAATTGAAAATTCAAACGCTGCTGGTCAATGGACCACGATTTGTTCGTCTCCATGTAGACGCCGTCGTCGACTTCGGCGATCATCTTATTGAAATCGGCATCGCCCGGCTCCAGAGACAGATTGCCGTTGCGAATAATCGGAATATGAGACCAGCCTTCGGCGCGGGAGTTGCCGGTGGAACGCGGTCGCCCCAGACGTCCTGCGATCTCCCGCGATGTCTGATAGCCGACGAACATGCCGTTCTTCACGATGTCCCAGCGCTGGGCGCGAACGCCGTCGTCATCGAAGCCAAAGGTCGCGAGCCCTCCGGGAATTGTGCTGTCGCAATAGAGATTAACCCTGTCCGAACCGTATCGGAATTTGCCTTCCTTTTCGAGAGTGACGAAACTTGTCCCCGCGAAATTGGCTTCCATGCCGAGCACGCGGTCAAGCTCGGTGGCATGGCCGACCGACTCATGAATCTGAAGAGCGACTTGTGAGCCGTCCAGAATGAGTGTTGTCTTTCTCTTCGGGCATGGCTTGGCGGCGAGCAATGCCACGGCTTCTTCGCGCACGCGTTCGGCTTCCCGCAAAAGATGCAGGCTGCGCACCAGCTCATAGCCGAGCGCCATGTACTGCCCGCCGAAGGAATTCGGATAACTGCGCACCTGCACCTCCGAGCCTTCGACGGCTGTCGCGGCGTAACCTGCCCCCGAATGGAGCAAAACCTGGTCAGCGAAAGTCCCTTCACTGGTTGCCAAGATGCAATGTTCGCGTTCGAACAGCATGCTGCTCTCGGCGACCTGAATCTTCGGAGATTTCCGAAGAACCTCATCGACCGCATAACAGAGATCCAGCTTCTCTCCCATCGGGACTTTGAATGGGTCTTCGACGAAGGGCGTCATCCAGATTTCCTGAGCCGGGGGTTCGGGTGCCAGAACAACATCCTTCTCCTTCGCCCGGCTGCTCGCTCGCGCGATTTCGACCGCCAAGGCCGTCACGCGGCGTACCTCTGCCTCCTCCATCTGGGGCGATGCTGCAAAGCCCCACGCTCCGTCACAGATCACTCGGACGCCGAAACCCCGGCTGACCGAGGAATCCAGGCTGCCGATGTTGCCGTTGCGGATCACGACTCGTTCATGCTCCGTCGTGATGAGCCGGATGTCGGCATAAGTCGCCCCGAGCTTCTTCGCTTCACTCAGGGCCATAGATGCAAATGGATGGGATTTCATAGTAATTCGAGTCTGTCTCCTCGAAAAGGTTGGAGCAATACGAGCGTGGTCGCACGCGCTCAGAAGCCCGTACCGCTTGAGAAATTGAAATTGCGAATCTTTAGCGCAGGTGCCGTGTAAGCCCCCGGCCCCCAATCCGAGAGCATCGTCTTCTCGTCGACGGAAATCTGTTCCACGTTGCCGAGTGCTTCTACGACCGACTGGGTGAACCGCAGGTTTTTGAGAGGCCTCGCGACTTTCCCCTTCTCAATGAGAAATGTTCCGTCGCGTGTCATGCCCGTCAGCACCAGTTCAATCGGCTCGACAAGATTCGTGTAATGAAACCGCGTGACCAGAATGCCGCGCTCGGTCGATGCAATCATCTCCTCACGCGTTGAATTCCCCGGGCACAGGATGAGATTCAGCGGGAATGGGCCCTCGGTGCTCGGCTGAGGCAGCGCATGTCCCGTCGTTTCCGTCTTCACCCGTCTCGCGGTGACCCGGTCGTGCACGACGGCCTTTGCCACCCCGTCCTCAATCAAGGTCACGGGCCGCCTCGGCAATCCTTCAAAGTCAAAGGGCATGCCTCGCTGCTGCGGGTGGAAAGCATCGTCTTTGATCGTGATGTTCTCTCCGAAGACTTTCTGGCCGAGCTTGCCCGCCATGAAGGTGCGACCTTCGGCAAACCCAAGGCCGCCGAAACCGAACCAAGCCATGAACTGCAGCAGGTCGGCAACCGCGGCGGGCTCGAGCAAGACGACATAGCGCCCCGGCTCGATGCTCTGCGCTTTCCTGCTCGCCTGAGCCTTTTCGATTGCCACCGACGCCAGCTCATCGACATCAATCTCCCCAAAATCCCGCGAAGACGCTTCCGCCCAACCCGATGAGTCGTCCGACTGCGCGGAAACGCTGAATGTCGCCGATGTGTCCTTGTGGGAGACAATCAGGCCGGTCGTGTTGCCGACGCCAACGCCGCTCCAGCCGCTGGAGCAGATGCCGGCAGCACGCAGTCCCGCTCTCTTGCAGGCCGCCACAGCGCGGAGAACTGCCTCGGCACGAACCTCCGCCCCGACCTCGGCCGTCGAGGCTTCATAGGCCGGATTCGGCTGGACGGCCTCCCGGTTCGGCAAGGGCATGACATCCGGAGACTGCCGCTGGTACTTGACCAAATCCCTGGCTGTCGCGAATGCTCGCTCAAGCCCTGCGGAATCCGCGTCATTCGTCGTCACTCTGGCCGTACATTTTCCTTTAAGAACCCTCACCGTAATGGCCAAATCTCGGCGAGATACATTCTGTGAAATGGAGCTCTCGCTGAACCGGGTCGTCGCACTTTCCGACGCGCCGACGATGACCTCGGCCTCAGAACCATCAGCGTGTTCCAGAGCCTTTCGGGTGACGCTTTCGATCTCTGCTTGTGGGTCTTTCATGGCTTGACTCGTAATGAATTGAGAGGACTCACCCTACCGCTCAAGGCGAAATGAGGTTTTGGGGCACTTGAACAGGTGTTGGACAACCTCAAGATTATAGTTTTCAGGATATTAGAATATTTCAATCTCTCAAAAAAACTCTTGACTCAACAACATTTCTTAGTTAAATTTGAGTTGGCGCAAATTGGATGACATAGGAACGATTTGGTTTGCTCCAATCAGAACCTCCAGATTTCCTCTTCTTAGGCACCCACGACGGAATCGTGGACTCCGCAGGCCGCTTGAACATCCCGGCAGACTTCCGGCGGGCTTTGGAAGAATGCGGTGAAGACCAGCTGGTCTTTGCACCCGGCACCGGTCCCGGGCGCTTCATTCTGGCCGTTCCGCGCAAGGTCTACAGCGTCTATTGGAGGTCCGCTGACCCCTCCAACGCCTCGTTCACTCTGGAGGAGAGCTTGGATCCCGACCTTGCCACCCACGCCAAGTCCTTCCGGAAGTACATAGACAACCAAGGACGACTTACCCTTCCCCAACCCATTTTCGAATGGTCACAGATGCAACGCGATATCGTGTTCGTCGGCCGTCGCAACCACTTCATCATCTGGGACAAGGCCGCCTACCAGGCCCACAACAAAGACCAAGGCATCACTCCCGGCGAAGCCTGGAAGCGGTATCGCGAGATACAGGAGCGAATGAAGGAATCCTCCGATGCGGATGTCCGTAGAGATTCGTGAATTCTGTGGGATCGCCTCGATTCGCCTGAGCGGCGACCTGACCGTCGACGCGGTTCAGGAAATCGAGAGTCTATTCTCCCGGCTCGGTGACCACGGGGCCCATCGAGTGCTTATCGACTTCGCAAAGGTTCGAGTCGTTGAAGCCCAGGCGGTTCCGATTCTCGTGGGAATCGTCGTCGCGTTGCGAACGCGTGGGGGCGAGCTTCGCATCGTCAACGCCAATGACGACATTGCCGAGTTACTCGGTCATCGCCGCCTGCGCCGATTCTTCGGCCTGAGCACGACCGTCGAGGAAGCGGTCAGCACTCTGGCAGAGCACGACCTGTGTCGAAGGCAACGGCTTCAGCAGCAGGCTCTGGTTGCAGGCCCCGCGTGACCTCTTTCTTCCACGAGCCGGTACTTGCCAAGCGTGCCACTGATCTGCTCGTCGAAGACCCCTCCGGCACCTATGTTGATGCAACCATCGGCGGCGGGGGACATGCCCAAGAGATTCTCAGTAGACTGACAACGGGTCGACTTATCGGCGTCGACCGCGACCCGGACGCCATCGAATCGTGCCGCAACCGTTTCGGCGAGAGTGTCTTACTCCTCCATTCGCGATTTTCAAATCTACGCCACGAACTTGCAGCCGTCGCTCCATCAGGAGTCCAAGGCGTGCTCTTTGACTTAGGTGTCTCTTCCCACCAGTTAGAGACTCCCGGTCGTGGATTTTCCTATCTGAGGGACGGACCGCTCGACTTGCGCATGGATCCGACCTCGCGCCGGACAGCGGCTGAGCTCGTAAGAGAACTGAGTCTTCAGGAGCTGCGACAGATCCTTCGAACCTACGGTGAAGAACCTCAAGCTGCTCGCATCGCCAAGGCGATCGCGGATGCCCGAAGTCGAGACCCTATCCAGACGACCGCACAATTGGCGACCGTCATCTCGCGGTCCGTTCCTGCCACTGGTGTCAAAGCCCTGGCTCGCACCTTCCAAGCGCTTCGCATCGCCGTAAACGATGAACTCCAGGAGCTTGACCGCGGCCTGGAAAGCGCTTGGGAGAGCCTTGCTGCTGGAGGGCACCTGGTCGTTCTTTCTTACCACTCGCTGGAAGACCGTAAGACCAAGGCATTCTTCGGCGGCAAGACAAGGGGCTGCACCTGCCCTCCTCGCATGCCGGTCTGCGGTTGCGGTCATGACGCGCTGGCTATCCACTTAACGCGCAGGGTTGTTCGCCCAACGCTGGCAGAAATTCGTGATAATCCGAGAGCTCGCAGCGCTCGCTTGCGAGCGATACGAAAACTCTAACACTCCAGCACCCTTTGCGCAACCCAGCGCCTCTTAGTGTTCTTCCAATAGTAACAATTTTTTTCGCGAAAGTAAAGGCACAGTGTCGTTTTCAGGTTTGCGATCTCTTGCGCCCGCCTCTCCCCTGTTTCGGTCCCGCGTGCAACCGCGTGCGCCACATGCCCGAGCCGGCCTGCGGCTCCTCTTGGCACTGGTTGTCTTCGCGAGTCTCCTTGCCCTGAGCATCACATACAAGAATATCGAGTTCAAACGCGTTACCATTAACTTGGCGACAAGCCGAGCGGCTCTGACGGAGCTGCAGAAGGAGCAGGCTCAGCTTTCCGGAGAAATCCAATCGCTCGCCTCCTACCCCCGTATCGCCGCGTGGGCTGAGCGCGAGTTTGGCTGGAAAATCGCGCCGGAGCCCCCCAGCACAATCGTTCTGCCTCGGCAGGAGCTGAGTGCCTCTGCCCAAAAGCGATGGGATATTCTGAGTGTCCGCGATGAATAAAGATGCCTCTTCGGCGTTGCGCGAACGCATGATCATCCTGGCAATCCTCACGGCGACAGTTCTCATTGTCGTGAGGCTTGTCAGCATCCAAGTGTTCGGCCACAGCCTCTGGGAAAATCGGGCACGCGTGCAGGAGATCGCCTGGATCATGCAGCGTGCGGTGCGTGGCGATATTCTCGACCGGGCTGGACGACCTCTGGCCATGTCCCTTCCACTGACTTACGCCGTCGGCTACCGGCCGGAACGATGCCCGGACAAGGCGCACCTGCTGGAGCAAATCCGACCCCTCCTGCGCCAGAAAAAGAAAGACCTGAAAAGACGCCTGACACAGGATGTCAAATACACCTATCTGGCCCGCCGCGTTGACTGGGAGACCGCTGAGAAGCTGAAAGCACTCGACTTCCCGTGCCTGGAGTTCGTGGAGGAGCCTTGCCGCAGCCACCCGAACAATAATCTCGCCGCATCTGTCCTTGGGTTTACGGATATCGATCAGGCGGGTCAGGAAGGTATTGAACTGGAATTCGACAGTCATCTGCGCGGCAGCGTGGGTCGTGAACAGGTCTGGCTTGGCACGCGCGGTCAACCACCTCTGGCGCTCTCAAGTGACCCGGAAAAGACGGGCAGAGGAGCCGATGTTCAAGTGACGATTGACATCGCACTGCAGACAATCGTCGAAGAGGAGCTCCGGAGCGCCATGCAGACGCAAGAGTGTCTGCGCGCCTGCATCCTCCTGACTGACCCGCGCACTGGTGAGATTCTCGCTCTCGCGACTCACCCCAGTTTCAATCCGGATAAACCCGGCGCGTCGTCCGTGAAGACCAGAAAATGCTGGCCCATCACGGATGTCATGGAGCACGGCAGCACGCTGAAGATCGTTCCCTTCGCCGGTGCACTTTCAGGCAATCTGTTTGCCTCGAATGAGATTGTCTTCTGCGAGAATGGTCGTTATCGCGTGCCCGGTGCCACAATTCATGACGCACACGCCTACGACCGTTTGACTTTCGCCGAAGTGCTGCAAAAATCCTCCAACATCGGAGCTGCCAAAATCGCTCAGCGACTCGGCAAACGCGGTCTGTACGAAACCGCTCGCAGCCTCGGTTTTGGAGCGCCGACGGACATCTCCTTCCCGGGAGAGCAGGCCGGTCGCCTTGCCCCACCCCACAAGTGGTCGGGGCCAAGCTTGGCTACGATGGCCTTCGGACACGGATTCAGCGCCACGCCGTTGCAGGTTGCGATGGCCTACGGCGCTATCGCGAACGGCGGCCTTCTGATGAAACCTCTCTTGGTCAAAGCGATCTACCATCCATCCGGAGAGATTGAAGAATCTGAGCCAACCGTAGTTCGCCGCGCGCTCTCGCCCGAAGTGGCTCGTCAGCTTACGGATTTACTTGTTGGCGTCGTTGAGAACGGAACCGGCAAATCCGCCGCCATAGAGGGTTGGCGGATCGCAGGCAAAACCGGAACCGGACAGAAAATTGACTTCGACAAGCGTCGGTATTATGCGGACCGCTTCATCTCATCCTTCGTGGGTTTCGTCCCGGCGGAGGCCCCGTGCTATCTGATGCTCGTTCTGCTCGATGATCCTCGAGGACAATACTTCGGAGCCGAGGTCGCGGCTCCCATCTTCCGCAATGCCATGGCTCGCATTTTGGAGTGTCGACCTCCAGCTCGTCCGGCGTCTCCATCCTCAGAGACGAACGCGCTCGCGAGCAGAGATATCGTTCTTCATTCCGAACCGAGACTCGTGGAGTGTACCACGCAACCTGCGAACAAGCACGCCGAATTTGCTCTCGCTGTCGAGACAAAAGGCGATGTAGTCCAGGTTCCGGCGATTGAAGGTCTTTCGATCCGACGAGCAATTCGGGAGCTGACAACACGAAAGCTCGGCTTTGAAGTGTCAGGTGGTGGACAGGTCATTTGTCAGAGTCCGGCAGCCGGGAGTATGGTGCCGGTCGGCACGATCTGCTACCTCCTCGGCATGAATGAATGACAAGGAGACGACGACGTCCGAGACAATCCTCACAACGAGGAGACTCTCGAGGGTTCTCGATGAGCTTCCGCTCTATCAACTCTACGGATCTCTCGACCTTGACATAAGCCGAGTCGTGTATGATTCACGCCGCGCGTGTCCAGCTTCGCTCTTCGTCGCCATACCGGGTTTGAAACATAACGGAATCGATTTTGTTCCCGAGGCCATCGCCCGGGGAGCCGTCGCTGTCGTCGCCGAGCAGCCATTGCCGAAATTCCGACAGGTTACCCAGATCGTGGTTCCTGACGCGCGCCAAGCGCTCGCTCTCGTCGCATGGAGTTGCGCCGGTCATCCTGAAAAACGGTTGCATCTGTCGGGCGTAACGGGCACAAATGGCAAGACCACAATTGCCCATCTGTTGCGAGCAATGCTTGAGGCAAGTGGCAGAACCGCGGGGCTCATCGGGACTCTCACCTATGAATTCGCCGGTCGAACGCATGCCGCCGTCCGGACAACACCGGAGGCTCCGGATCTGGCCGACCTCTTCACGCAGATGCTCAAGGCCGATGTGACTCACTGCGTCATGGAAGTGACTTCCCATGCTCTGGCTCTCCATCGTGTGGATGGGCTCGATTTTGGTGTGGCGGCCTTTTCGAATGTGAGTCGCGACCATCTGGATTTCCACCAGACAATCGACAACTACCGGAACGCCAAGGCGCTTCTCTTTGAAAACCTGGACTCCACAGCGACAGCCGTGATCAATATCGACGATGACTTCGGGCGAGAACTCTGCACTCGAACACCGGCGGAAGTCCTGCGCTGTTCCCTCTCGGAGGAATCCGAAATCCACGCAACGAACCTTGACATCTCCGCCGACGGCATGAATCTGGAATTGGCGTTGCCCAGAGAATCCTGGACTCTCCGCTCATCTCTCATCGGTCGGTTCAACGCCTCGAATGTGCTCATGGCTGCCGCGTGCGGGTATGCGAGCGGACTGACCGAGCCGGAGGTGCAAGCCGGATTGGACAACATCCGTGATGTTCCCGGTCGGATGGAGATGATCCGCGGGACTCAGCCCTTCACCGTCGTCGTCGATTTCGCTCACACACCAGCCGCTCTCGAGAATGTTCTCCAAGTGCTGCGCGCGCTTGATCCGGAACGCATTTTGGTTCTTGTCGGAGCGGGTGGTGACCGCGACCCCGGAAAGCGTCCGGAAATGGGCCGCGTCGTTTCCGAGAAGGCCGACGAGGTCTTCCTGACGAGCGACAATCCACGCACGGAAGACCCGGAGTCGATTCTCGATGCACTCGAAGCCGGACTTATCCCGGGTGTGCCGCACCATCGCGACGCAGACCGCCGAGCGTCAATCCGGAGGATTTTCGAGGCGGCCCGTCCGAAAGATATCGTGCTTCTCGCAGGGAAAGGCGCGGAAACGACGCAAGAAATCGGCGGGATGAGGCATCCGTTTGATGATCGCGAAGTGGCGCGTGAAATTCTCCGAGAGATGGGTTACGAAGCGTGAAGGCGCTGACCTTTGACTTCGCATGTCGCCATGGCGGCGGCAAACTTGTAGGCATCTCGGAAGAACAGGCGTTGCCGCCAATCTCGATTGACACACGGACACTGAAACCGGGCGAGATATTCTGGACATTGAAAGGGAAACGAGATGGGCAGGAATTCGTATTTGATGCTGTTCGCCGCGGTGCGAATGGCGTGGTCATCAGCGAAAGCTGGTGGAAAGAAACACAAGCTGCATCGAAAAAAATCCCGGCGGCGTGGGTCGTGCCAGACCGCCTCCGCGCCCTCCAGACGGTCGCAACCGCCTGGCGACGCGAATTAGGAATCCCCATTGTGGCCATCACCGGGTCAAATGGAAAGACAACCACAAAAGAGCTTGTCCTTCGCACTCTCAGCTCACAACTTGCCGCGGGTGGTACTACTGGAAATCAGAACAATC
>Ga0315537_1003531_pt1 | contig 11608 bp, 9 predicted proteins | sample SalMarSW160270MG_FD_203091 | JGI IMG/M metagenome (GOLD analysis project Ga0315537, IMG submission 203091) | Salt marsh sediment microbial communities from the Plum Island Ecosystem LTER, Massachusetts, United States - Salt Marsh Sediment SW1602-70 ... | reverse complement strand
CGGTTTTCAAATTATATGGTTATCAGCCTATTGAGACTCCGGCAATGGAAAATCTTTCCACTCTGCTCGGCAAGTATGGAGAGGAGGCTGACAGGTTGTTATTCAGGATCCTTAATTCAGGTAATTTTTTATCGGGAACCAGTGAGGAGGATCTCTCCGGCAGGGATCCCGGAAAACTTGCATCCCGGATTTGTGAAAAGGGTTTGAGATACGATCTTACTGTTCCCTTCGCACGGTATGTTGTTCAACACAGGGATCAGATAATTTTTCCTTTTAAAAGATACCAGATACAGCCTGTATGGAGAGCCGATCGACCCCAAAAGGGAAGATACCGCGAGTTCTTTCAATGCGATGTCGATATAATTGGAAGTGACTCATTACTTAATGAGTATGAGCTTGTTAAGATAATTGACGATATCTTTTCCAGGTTAGGGATCAGGATTATGATCAGGATCAATAACAGGAAGATACTATCCGGTATTGCAGAATATATAGGAGAGGGGAACAGGATGACAGATATCACTGTAGCAATCGATAAGATCGATAAAATTGGCATTGATGCTGTCAATGCTGAACTGACGGAAAAAGGAATCTCTTCCACGGCAATTAAGAAACTTAAGCCAGTATTGGAATTCAAAGGCGATATTAATAAACAACTGTTAAAACTTGAAGAAACCCTTGCTGATTCAGCGATTGGGAACCAGGGCATTAAGGAGTTAAAAACTCTTTTTACATATCTGGAAAATGCTGATCTGTCAGCCTCTGTAAACTTCGATATTACACTTGCCCGGGGACTCGACTACTATACAGGTGCAATCATTGAGGTCAAATCGGCAGATATCAGCATTGGAAGCATTTGCGGAGGCGGCCGTTATGATGACCTTACCGGTATCTTTGGGCTTGAAGGAGTATCAGGAGTAGGAATCTCGTTCGGCGCCGACAGGATCTATGATGTCATGAACCATCTTGAACTCTTTGAAAATGTTACCTCTTCACCGGTTGAAATACTTATACTGAATTTTGGCAGGGAGGAAATAAAATATGCACTTGAAATACTTCAACTTCTCAGGAGGCTTGATATCAAAGCAGAACTTTATCCCGATACTGTAAAACTTAAGAAGCAGATGTCATATGCTGACAGCAAAAAAATCCCTTATATAATTATTGCAGGAGAGGAGGAAATCAGGAAGAATGAGATCACTGTAAAAATTATGTCTTCCGGGGAACAGAAAAAAATGCCGCTGAGGAATCTTGAATCATATATCCTTTCCGTTTATTTATAATAGCCAGTGATTCATTATCAGTATCTTTATGCAGTATTACAAACCGCCGGATATGCCAGTAAAGCCTTGAGCTGTATTTCTCAACGACAATCCGGAATCCCATATGAATATACTTTACATCCTTCCACTTCGTGGCACAAAAGTTAATTGTAACTTTGTATCCGTAATTAATTTGAAATCTGATGGCCCTTCAGTGCGGTATAATAGGAGTATCAAATGTCGGTAAAACGACAATCTTTAACTGTGTTTCAAATACAAGGGGAGAAACACATGCCTTTGCTTTCACAGCGGGAAAATCGAATATGGGTGTTGTACAGGTTCCAGATGAGAGGCTGTATGAGATTGAAAAACATCAAGTTACGAACAAAATTATTCATACTACGGTTGAGCTGGTCGATATTCCGGGCCTGGCTAAAGGATCGGAAAAGCTGGAAGGAGGAGGCAATAAATTTCTAGGCGACATCCGGAACACGGATGCACTGATACATGTTCTGAGGTGCTTCGACAGTGAATCCTTACCTCATATTGACGGATCTGTTGACCCTGTAAGAGATATTGAAACAGTTGACCTTGAACTTCAGGTCAGGGATATTGAATCGATCGTAAAGAAAATTGAACGTCTTAAGAAGGCATCCAAATCAGGAGATAAGAATGCAGCTCATGCCATAGAAGTACTTGAACGCTATCGTGAACATATAGAAGAGTTAAATAATGCCAGGACTTTTGAGGTGAATGATGAGGAAAAAAAATACGTTGATGACCTTTTCCTTCTGACAATGAAACCGGTAATGTATGTATGCAATGTTGATGAGGGATCGGCTGTCGGAGGGAATCATTACTTTGACAGGGTGAAGGAGTACCTTAAAGATAAAGGAGCAGAGGTACTTATTATTGCCGGGGCCCTGGAGGCAGAGATAGCTGAACTGGAAAATATTGAGGATCGGCTGGCGTTTTTAAAAGATGCCGGTCTTCAGGAACCGGGGGTGAATAAGCTGGTAAAGGCGGCATACAGACTGTTGGATCTGCAAACCTTTTTTACTGTGGGACCAAAGGAAATCAGGGCATGGACAATAACAAAAGGAATGACCGCTTCTCAGGCAGCGGGTGTGATCCACAGTGATCTTGAACGCGGTTTCATCAGAGCTGAAGTGATGAAATATAATGACTTTATAACCCTTGGTTCCGAGCATGCCTGCAAAGAGGCGGGTAAGTTACATGTTGAGGGAAGAAATTATATCGTCGACGATGGTGATATACTGTTTATAAGGTTCAATGTATAATATCAGTGATGACGGCAAGATGGTTTCTGATAATGATTCTTTTTACGCTGGCTCTCACGGATTCCGGAGCCCAGGAAACCAGGACCGATAACCTCCTGCGTGAAGAGGTGATCAGGTATGGTCAGGCAATGGTAAAAGTCTCAGTTGCAGCCAGAAACAATATAATTGAGTTATCGGAAAATATTTCTGTAAGTAATGTAAGGAATAATATCGTTGAAGCTTTTCTATCACCTTTGACCATTGACTGGTTCATTTCACAGAGATATAACTATGATATTCTCGAAAGAACTGACAGTAAATCTGTTATAACTGCTGAAAATGTTGACAAAGCGATGGAGTGGGAGAGTTATCCCTCATATACGCAGTATGATTCCATAATGAGAATCTTTGCGCTGCAATACCCGTCGTTATGTATTCTGGATACTGTTGGTACCAGCAATTATGGTAAGCTTGTGATGGCTGTTAAGATATCAGATAATGCTGTTGAAGATGAAGATGAACCGGAAGTATTTTACACTTCTACCATGCATGGTAATGAAACGGCAGGTTTTGTTCTTATGCTTCGTCTTGCAGATTATCTTCTTGAGAATTATGACTCTGATGCAAGGATCAGAAATATGGTTGATAATCTTGAGATATGGATCAATCCCCTGTCGAATCCCGATGGCACTTATCTGACAGGCAATACAATTACAGAAACAGATCCGGTGAGATATAATGCCTATGGTTATGATCTTAACAGGAACTTCCCCGATCCCGGAGTTACAAATGTAGTTAGACAGAAAGAGACTATCGACATGATGAAATTCATGACTGAACGCCGCTTTGTCTTATCAGCCAACTTTCATTCAGGTTCAGAGGTTGTCAATTATCCATGGGACAGATGGCCGCAATTGCATGCAGATAATGACTGGTTCTATGATATCAGCAGGAAGTATGCCGATACGGTACATCTTTATTCTCCCGCAGGATATATGAATGACCCTCAGATTGGTGTGAACGGTGTAACCAATGGTTACGACTGGTATTCAATAAGGGGAGGACGGCAGGATTATGTAACATATGAATTACAGGGAAGAGAAGTTACGATAGAGCTTGTCAACTCTTATGTTACTCCTTCCGATCAGCTTGATCCGCTCTGGCAGTATAACTGGCGCTCCCTGCTGGGTTACCTGGAAAATGCCATGTATGGGATACATGGTACTGTGAAAGATGCAATAACAGGAGTTCCGGTAGCAGCAAGAATATTCATCAGCGGGCATGACAAAGACAATTCTCATATTTACAGCGATATTCTTACAGGCAGTTTTACACGACTTCTTGCACCCGGAATATGGGATCTAATACTCACAGCATCAGGATATTACGAAACAGAGGTTACAAGCATTGTTGTTGGCGGGGGTCAGGCAACAGAAATTATTGTTGAGATGACGCCGGTGGTAAGTCCGGTTGATACTATACCTACTCCCTCCCTGATAATTTACCCCAATCCTTCTGATGAATATATTAAAGTGATCCTTCCTCAAAGACAAAAGGGGAATATAAATATCAAGTTATATAGTCCGTGGGGATTCAAACTGAGAGACTATCCGGAAGATTCATCGGCAGGCTATCCCCTTCATCTTGATATATCTGGATTGTCCCCGGGAATTTATACACTGATAATTACCAATACCGATACAGGTTTTTCCGACACCGACAGGTTTGTCATTCTGAGGAAATGACAATAGTTCCGGTAAATACTTTAATGCATTATTGATACTATTATTAAAAAAATTACTTTTGGTGCTTGATCAAATAATCATATAGTAAGCACTATTTATTAATAGAAATGGAAGGGTTGAAAAATATTACGGCGATTATTATTATAACATTATCTGTATATACAGTTACCAGAGGACAGGGAGCTTATATTCCTCCCGAGAAACCTAAACTGATTGTGGGTATAATTATTGAACAGTTGAGATATGATCAGATTGAAAGATTCTCAAACAGATTCAGTGAAAAGGGGATAAAGCGTCTTTTAAATGAGGGGACCTTCTATCAAGATGCATCTTACGAGTATATGCTTATCCAGTCAGCTCCGGCATATGCTACTATTTCTACAGGTACAGAACCGGCCTGGCATGGGATAACATCCGACAGCTGGTACCTCCCATTAAGAAACGAACTCACGTACTGTACCCAGGATCCCGGTATCGATCCTGCAGGAGGAGGTTATGAATCAGGGCTCCATTCCCCTGTTCATCTGAAGGCATCCACCTTTACAGATGAGCTTAAAATGGCAACATGGAAAAAGGCAAAGGTTTTTGGTATCGGACTTAAGGAGCAATCCGCTATACTGTCAGCCGGGCATGCGGCTGATGCCGCCTACTGGTATGACCATAGTACCGGTAACTGGATCTCAAGCACATGGTATATCGATTCCCTGCCATCCTGGGTTAATGATTTTAATGCAATGAAATACCCTGCAGCTTATCTGGACAAAACATGGGATTTGACAGGACCTCCGGAGTATTATTATGATTGTGTCCCCGATTCAAGCATTTTTGAAATGGGACTGGGTGGTAAGAACTATTTTCCTTATGATCTTAAGAAGATCAGTAAAGGGAAAACAGATATCCTCCATGATATGTCACTAATCATGGAAACACCATTTGGAAATACATATACAACGGATTTTGCAAAAAAGCTTATTGAGAAGGAGAACCTGGGAAAGGACGATATAACTGATGTTCTGACAGTGTGTTATACATCGACTGATTATATAGGACACAGATTCGGTCCATCTTCCTTTGAGATGGCCGATGCCATTTTGAGGCTTGACAGGGAGATAGGGGATCTGATGACCTATATTGTTGATTCTGTCGGAAAGAGAAACATCCTTGTATATTTCACTTCATCTCATGGCATATCAGAAATACCCGGTATCCTCGGGAGTAACCGTATCCCGTCAGGGTATTTCAAACAGGAACAGGCACTGTATCTTCTCAGGAGCTATCTTAAGGTGTTGTATGGAGAGGGTAACTGGGTTAAAGGTTATACCGAAAGACAGGTGTTTCTGAACAGAACACTTATTGAAGATTCAAAGATATCTCTGGAGGATATCCAGATGAAGGTTGCGAGATTTTTGATTCAGGTCGCAGGGGTATCGTCCGCATATCCATTTTCTGCTTTTGGGGTAAATGATATCGGAGAGGGATATACTAAAAGGATAGTTAACAGCTACAATCCCCTGAGGTCGGGTGATGTAATAATTACATTCAATCCCGGCTGGGTTGAGTCAAGCAGCGATAATGTGACAAATCACAACTCACCTTATGAATATGATTCACACGTTCCGCTTATCTGGTATGGGTGGAGTGTTGACAGAGCTTCAATTACCCGAAAGGTAAATCTTACTGATATTGCACCTACTCTGTCAACATTAATTAAAGTGCCTTATCCTAATGCCTGTACCGGGAAACCTCTGTTTGAACTGTTCAGGTGATCCTTATTTTGTCTCTTACTGCACATGCATCGGCCAGAAGATCCGGATATTTTTCACAACCGTTTCCCAGGATAATAAGGTCGGCTCCTGCACTGAAAATATCTTCAACCTCTTTTTTTGTTCTTATTCCTCCGCCTACAGCAAGCGGGACAGATATATTTTCCCTTACAGATTTTATTACAGGATCCGGTACCGGGCCCGGGGCTCCGCTTCCTGCTTCAAGATAGATCATGTTTAATCCGAGCATTTCACCTGCAATTGCCGTAGCAACAATAATGTCGGATTTATCGGAGGGAATAGCTTCAGTCTGGCTTATGTATTCAACCGATGTTCTTGACCCGCAGCTTATCAGGATATAGCCTACCGATATCAGTTTTTCTCTTATATCCTTCAGATAGGGAGCCGCAATTACATGGTTGCCGATAAGCAGTTCAGGATTTCTGCCGGAAATAAGTGAAAGAAGCAATATGGCATCGGCTTTATGACTCAACTGCAGAAGATTGCCCGGGAAGAGTATTACCGGGATCGAACAGTATTCTCTGACAGTATCGATAAGGTTATCAATACTGTTGAAAGTAAGGCTTCCGCCTGCCATAATATAATCAGTCTTACAATTGGCAGCGACCTTCAGGATATGATAAAGGGAATCCCCCCTGGCTTTATCAGGATCAAGAAGCAATGCTATGCTTTTTTCCCCGGGAAACTTATCTGATCTCATAATTCTTTTTTGTCCACACTATTGCGTAATTGTCATACCTGGAATAAAAAAGGTCAAAGGATTCATTTATTCTTCTTGTGTGAACAGCTCCTTTTATTTCGCCGGAATCCTTTATATCGAACGGTTCAATAATTATGTTTTTCCTTATGCTTATTCCTTCTTTGTCACATATCTTATAGAGAGCCTCTTTAGCACACCAGTGAAGAAAGAGATGATAATTCCGGTTATCTTTCTCTCTGGTCACTTTCTCATGTCTGTTGATGAATTTAAATGCAATGGATCCAATATTTGAACTCATGTATTCAAGGTCTATTCCCACCTTTTCATTGGTACTGCACAATATGGCTGTCAGTTTATGCGAATGTGAAATGCTGATGAATCTTGATCCGTCTTTAAGAAAGGGTTTATTGTTTTTATTATATACTATTCTTGCATCTTTTCCCAGGAGTTCTGCAAGAAGAGCTCTCACGCTCAGGAATTCAAGTCTCCGTGAGTTGCTGGTAAACTCCTTATACTTCTTATTATCGTCATTATCGAGTGGTACCATCTCCAGAAGAGTATTAACATCCTCTTCTATCTTCCATACTCCGAGCACAGACGATTCATTAAGATAATGTTTTGTAATACAGCCCATTAATAGTCAACAATATATCACTTTTCGTCCCATTTCAGGGTTTCAATCAGGTGAATTATATCTTCCCTGAAAAACTCATTTAAAGGTGCCAGCGAATCAGGGTTTGGTTCAGCTAAAAAGTAAAGTGATCCCCTGAAAAAATGCTTTACGCTATCGGTAACAAAAAATTGTACTGCTGTAGCAGTGTTACCCTTCAGGTCATACAGAATCCCGTAAACCCTGTTGTCCGGGTCAATAAACATCTGTTCCTTTATGGCATCAGCCTTGCTTATATGGTTTTTGACATTCATTTTGTACGTCTGTTCCATAAGATCTTCGAGATCATTATTTATGTCTCTGTATGTGAGGTATATTTTGGCTTTATATGAGGGGAAGTCTATATTGAACCAGCCGGGTTCAGAGTATTCATCTGCCTCAAATGATATTTGTCCATAGCGGGGATATTCAAAACTGAAAGGCAGATAACCGTCACTCAGCGCAGTGTCATGGAATACAGTATATTCCCTGGCAGGCAGATCTATTCTGAAGTAACCTTTTGGTTTGGGAACAGCGATATCGCGGCACCCTGTCATGATATACAGAAATGATAATATGATCAGTATTTTATTCAAGTCCATCAGCGGCCTCTTCATCTTTAATACCCACACGGATTTCCTTTATCCTTCTTCTGTCGGCTGATTCAATAATAAATGTAAATCCTTCATAGTTAACAACCTGGCCTTTTTTTGGAATTTCACCTGTAAGTTCCAGGATAAGGCCTGCAAGAGTCTCTGATTCACCTCTTACTTTTTCAAAAGGATCCCCCTCGAAACCGACTATCTTATTCAGATCATTCAACAGTATCTTACCTTCGAAAATATATGTTTTTTCATCGATTTTTCTGTAGAGAACCTCCTCATCGTCACTTTCGTCGGTTATTTCACCAACAATCTCTTCAAGAATATCTTCCAGGGTTATTATTCCGGCTGTTCCTCCATATTCATCTATCACAATAGCCATATGTATCTTTTTCATCTGGAACTCCTTGAGCAGGTCATTGATCTTTTTGGTTTCCGGTGCAAAATATGGAGGTCGCAGGAGAGTCTGCCACTTAAAAGAGCCTGGATTATTGATATATGGGAGTACATCTTTTGCATACAGTATTCCTTTTACATTGTCGAATGACTCTGAATAAACAGGTATCCTTGAGAATCCCGAGTTAATTATCAAAGGAATTACCTCATTGAATCTTAACCTGATATCAATGGCTGTCACGTCAATTCTGGGGCACATTATTGCACTTACATTGATATTGCCAAAATTAAGTATCCCCTTAAGGATCTTTTCGTCCTCCTTTAAATCATCTGAGGTAAGTTCCAGAGCATCAGAAAGGTCATCCATACTTAGTCTTGTCCGACGTTTGCCGGCTCTCTTTTTTACCAGTGAGGTGGAACGCATCAGAAGGGAAGCTATGGGGTGGACGATCTTTTCAGCTGCAGAAAGCGGAAATGCCATGATAAGTGCTACCTCCACATTATTTCTTGATGCATAAACCTTAGGCAGTATCTCCCCGAAAAAAAGTAAAAGGAAAGTGATTATTACAGCTTCGAGCAGGAATCCGATAACAGGACTTTCGCTGACATCAAATAACCTTGAACTAATGAAGGCAGCAAGCAATACAATTGCAACATTAATGGTGTTGTTTGCAATAAGAATTGTACTCAAAAGTCTCTCCGGAATACTGTATAATTTAAGGACTGTCTGTGCTTTTTTCCTGTTATCATTTCTGAATTTTTCAATATCCTCGGGACTTAAAGAGAAATATGCCACTTCTGATCCGGAGAAAAGTGCTGATCCGAAAAGAAGGACTGCCAGCACCACGAATCCAATAATTATTTTATAATCGGGAGCATAAACGATTATCCCTGCAAGAGATTCCAATACTGAATATGAATATCCAGGTTCCAACTGAATCACTTTTACTTTAGACTGTTTTAGAAAGGAAGGTCATCCTCATTTTGTGAGTTCTCGCCCTGGCTGAAGGGCTCATCCTGTTCAGGCTGATTGTTAATTACAGCACTTTTATCCTGGTTATTACCTGATGTATAAAAATTGGAATCAGGTTCATTAACTTCTGAAGAAGTACCCCGATCTGTCTGAGAATCACTCCCGGAAACATCTGATTGTCCTGAATAACTATTCTGTGTGGGTCTCTTTTCAATTACCATCATAGTATCGGCCAGAATCTCAGTAATATATTTATTGTTCCCTTCTTTATCGACATATGATCGCGTTTTTATTTTCCCGACCACATAAACTTGAGTTCCCTTTTTGACCGTTTTTTCAGCTACTTCAGCCAGAGCACGCCAGAGTACTATATTATGCCATTCTGTTGATGTAATTGTTTCCCCTTGCCGGTTGGTATATGTCTCGCTTGTAGCCAGAGGGAAAGTTGCTTTTGCAACACCTTTGTCGAAATACCTTACAACAGGGTCCTTCCCGACATTGCCTACTAATAAAACCTTATTGATTGACATGTAGTTATAATAGTTATTAAATAATCTAATAATAGAATGCAAAGTTAACAAAAAAACCGCTACAGACAATCAAGGGAAGAGTGTCGTTTTTCTATTTCATTGTAATTAAGGCAATAATAAATGTCAAAAAAAAAATTTTATTATGTAACTGTTTCAATTTAAATAAATAATATTTTTATATTTGCAGGGTTGAAAAAACGAATAATCAAAATAATTTGTTGAATTTTAAAATTCTAGAAAAATGACTAAAGCAGACATCGTTAATGAAATTGCCAAAAACACTGGTATTGAAAAGGTAACTGTACAGAAGACTGTAGAAGCTTTAATGGAAACCATAAAACATTCGATGGTAACTGGTAATAATGTTTACCTCAGGGGTTTCGGAAGCTTTATTGTTAAAAAAAGAGCAAAGAAAACTGCAAGGAATATCTCAAAAAATACCACGATCATAATTCCTGCTCATAACATTCCTGCTTTTAAACCGGCTAAATCTTTCATCAACAAGGTTAAATCTCACGTTAAGAAGTAATTCTCAATGCCAAGCGGTAAGAAAAGAAAACGACACAAAATGTCCACCCATAAACGTAAGAAACGTTTACGGAAGAACAGACATAAGAAGAAGTAGCAGATCATAGGGTGGTCGTAATGATAGAATATATTAAACCTAAAGGTCCTGTGATCTTTAGGTTTATTTTATGTGGAAGTTGAGAATAGCTGGTAAGAAATTAACTCAGGTCAAAACAGGAAGTGACAAGCAAGGATCTGATTATTGATGTAAATGATTCCGAGGTTTCTCTGGCTTTGTTGGAAGACGGGCAGTTAATCGAACTAAACAAGGAAAAAAGAAATATAAAGTTTTCAGTCGGGGATATATACCTGGGGAAGGTAAAAAAGATAATGCCCGGACTGAATGCTGCGTTTATTAATGTCGGTTACGAACGCGATGCATTTCTCCATTACCTCGATCTGGGTGCTCAGTTCCGTACACAGCAGAAATATTACCTGACAACTTTGCAGAGACAGGGCAGGGTTGTCCCGGTTTATAAGTTCAAACCTGAACAGGATATTGATAAAGACGGGAAAATTAATGATGTTCTTACTCAGGGACAAACAGTAATTGTCCAGATTACCAAAGAACCTATTTCAACAAAGGGTCCAAGATTATCATCCGAAATATCCCTTGCCGGAAGAAACCTTGTCCTGATACCCTATTCTGACAAGGTATCAGTATCATCAAAAATTGAATCGATAGAAGAAAAGAACCGCCTCAAAACACTTCTTCAAAGCATCAAACCCAGAAATTACGGTATTATAGTCAGAACTGTTGCCGAAGGAAAGAAAGTTGCTGTACTGGATGCTGAGTTGCGTGAACTGGTGCGAAAATGGGAATCATCTTTTTATACCCTGAAGAAAGAGATAAAAACCCCGAGGCTCTTCATCGGAGAGATGAACAGGACAACCACCATTCTGCGTGACATGCTCAATATTACTTTTAACAGCATTCATATTAACGATCCATCTCTTGCTGAGGATATCCGGAGGTATATCAGGGGAATAGCACCGGAAAAATCTAAAATAGTAAAACTATATAAAGGAAGTCTGCCGATATTTGATCACTTTGGGGTCAATAAACAGATTAAATCTCTTTTTGGCAGAACAGTCTCTTTTAAACATGGGGCTTATCTTA
>Ga0315537_1003530_pt1 | contig 11610 bp, 10 predicted proteins | sample SalMarSW160270MG_FD_203091 | JGI IMG/M metagenome (GOLD analysis project Ga0315537, IMG submission 203091) | Salt marsh sediment microbial communities from the Plum Island Ecosystem LTER, Massachusetts, United States - Salt Marsh Sediment SW1602-70 ... | reverse complement strand
TTGACGAAAGACGCGTTTTGGATTCGCTCGACACCGAGCCTGTTCATCTGGATGATATTATTACTGCCTCGCAGCTTTCAGCCGGTGCCGCACATTCTTCCCTGGTCTGTCTCCAGCTAAAAGGCCTGGTCAAAAACCTGCCCGGCAACTTCTTCCGGAAAAGATAACCCGAAAATCGCCATATATCTCGCAATTTCAATCTCAACCTGCGCGCCAAAAGTGGCAATAGACCGGCTGTCCATTTCAAAAGAAAACCCCTTATACGGCTCAAAACCGCCATTTTTATTGGAAATTTGACTTTTTGACAAATCCCCCTATATATAAGTAGCCAAGAGGAACAGAATTTGAGCTTAAATCCGTAGTTGGACGTCCATGGCCCTTATATTCGACCAGGCTGCTATCAGCCGAATACAACAGGCTTCTGACATCGTCGAGGTGGTCGGCGAACACCTGAACCTTGTAAAAAAGGGCAGGGAGATGGTAGGTCTGTGCCCATTTCACGAGGACCACAAGCCCAGTTTTTACGTCAATCCGACCAAGCAGATTTTCAAGTGTTTCGCCTGCGGCGCCGGCGGCGACGTCTTCAAATTCCTGCAGATGCGAGAAAACCTCACCTTCGCCCAGTCCGTCGAACGCCTTGCCCAGCGGGCCGGAATACAGCTCAAGCCCAGAACAACAGCACCATCGCCAGGCCGGCCCGATGATATTAGTCCCAATGACCTTGCCAGGGTCAATACCTGGGCCGACAAATTCTTCCAGAAGAATCTGCACGAAGAAAAGGCACGAAATGTCACCGACTATCTTTCACAGCGGGGTATTACGGGCGAAAGCATCGAGCTGTGGCATATCGGATTTGCACCTGCCGGAGGAGCTGAACTCGTTGCCGCCGCAAAGCGTTCACGAATCGACGAGCAATTGCTCACAGGTTCCGGTCTGGCAGTGAGGCAGGGCGGCGCACTAACTGACAAATTCGTAAATCGGCTGATGTTCACTATCACCGATGTCACCGGAAGGGTCGTTGGTTTCGGCGGCCGAACTCTCGACGGTGTCGGCGCAAAGTACGTCAATTCGCCGACCACCGCCTTATTCGACAAGAGCAACTGTCTCTACGGACTTGACCGGGCCCGCCATGCTATAGGTTCGTCCGGCACTGCTGTTGTTGTCGAAGGTTATACCGACGTTATCATGGCCCATCAATTCGGTTTCAACAACGTCGTGGCCACGCTCGGTACAAGTCTGACGCAAGGCCACGCACGAATGCTGAAAAGATATGCAAAGAGTATAACGGTTTTCTTTGACAGCGACACCGCCGGTATTGCCGCCGCAAACCGCGCACTGGAGTTATGCCTTGCACAGCAGATTGACATCAGGGTCACTTCCGTCCCGCAAGGCAAAGACCCGTGCGATTTCCTTCTTGCCGAAGGCGCCGATGCTTTTACTCAGGTATTGGCCGAGGCGGTTGACGTCTTCGAATTCAAGTGGAACAGGTTACAGAGCAGTTTCTCCGCCGACCACACAATTGCAGGCCGAAAAGCCGCAGTTAACGAGTTTATACAGTCAATTGCCACCGCCATGCAGTCCGGCAATATTGGCGCAATAGAAAGAGGAATCATAGTCAATCGCCTGGCGGGAATCGTCAGAATTGACGCCGCATCCATAAACATTCAGCTCAACCAGCGATTACGCGCCGCGCGGCGCACGCAGACTTACCATCTAAAGAATCAGAAAGTCTTTAAGATAGACCTCGGCCAGGGACTTTTTGCCGCCGCCCAGCTCGAGATTATCGAAGTACTACTGAACGAACCGGCTATGTTCGAAATCGTACGGCAAAAGGTCGGGCCGCAGGACTTTGACGTACCTGCTCTGAAACAGGCGGCGCAGGCGATATTCGATACCCTTGCGGACAATCACCAGGCGCCCATAGCCCAGGTACTGGCCCGCGTCGAAGAGCCGGAGCTTGGCAGCGCCATTGTCAGTATGCAGCAGACCGGCCAGGAAAAAGGCAATTTCAAAAAGAGGCTTGATGATGCCCTCGCGGCATTCGAAAGACATAGACCCGACGGCACGAACCGGCCGATGGACGCCAAACAGCAAAAAATCGATATAAAGCAGCTCGCCGAAAGAGCACAAAAGGGAAATCCTCATACACTGGGGATGACTTGACCGATATGGTTTTATTAAACATTTTCGAGGATTGTTATCGTGGCAGGAAAGAAACTCAGAGCAAATAAGCCTGACGCACCGGTCGGCGAAAGTAAACAGCAGTCTAAGACTCTCGAACAGGTCATACAGACCTTGATAGAGGAGGGCAAGAAAAAGGGACACCTCACCTACGAGGAGATGAACGACCGTTTACCGGAGGAAACCGTCAGCCCGGCGGAGCTCGACAAGCTACTTTCGAGGCTCGATGAGATGGGAATATCTCTTCTCGATGAGGCCGATGTCGAAAAGCATGCGCCGGAAGAGTTTGATGTACCTGAAGAAGGGCTCGAGGAAGAAGAGGATGAACAGCTCAAGGAAGACGAGCTTTTGGAGAAAGAGCTCGTCGGAGAAACCTCACGACGTATCGACGACCCCATCAGAATGTACCTTACACAGATGGGTGAAATCCCGTTGCTCATCAGGAAGGATGAAATAAGACTCGCTCGTAAAATAGAACTTTCCAGAATGGCTTTTCGTAGAAAAATGCTCGAGAGCGATTACTGCACCCGCAATGCCGTCGAGGTACTGCAGAAGGTTGACGACGGCAGCATGTCTTTCGACAGAACCATGAAAATCAGCACCGCAGAAAACCTCGTCAGGGGAGTCATCAAACGGCGGCTTCCGGCTAACCTGGCCACGGTAGACAAACTTCTCAGCATGAACCAGACACTTTTCCAGCATATTGTCTCTGCGAAGGACCAGGACCAGCCAAAACCCATTTTGAAGAAACTTTACCGCAACCGACGAAAAATGGCCACTCTGCTCGAAGAGCTGAGTCTGAGAACCAGCAGAATTCAGCCCATGAAAAGCAAGCTGCACGGCATCTGTCGAAAAATGCACCAGCTCGAGCAGATTATCGAAAACGGCCCGAACGGTGATTACAGTCCCGAAGACATAGAAGCGGTAAAACAGGAGCTTCGAGGCCTTCAGGATTTGGTCATGGAGCTGCCAAAGCAGCTCGACAAACGGCTGCGAATCATCGACCGTCTCTTCGAACAATATGAAGAGGCAAAGAGAACACTTTCCAGTGCAAACCTGCGACTGGTGGTCTCAATCGCCAAAAAATATCGCAACCGAGGACTGAGCTTTCTGGATATCATACAGGAAGGAAACACCGGCCTTATGCGGGCCGTCGATAAGTACGAATATCGGCGAGGCTACAAGTTCAGCACTTATGCCACGTGGTGGATTCGACAGGCTATCACAAGAGCCATTGCCGACCACGCCAGGACCATCCGGATTCCCGTCCACATGATTGAAACTATGTCTCGGCTGAGGAACGCCAGCAAGACACTTACACAGCGGTTCGGCCGGGAGCCAACCGTCGAGGAAATCGCGGAAGAAGCACAGATGAGCATCGACGAGACCAGAAGGGTGCTGAAAATCTCGAAGCACCCCATAAGCCTTGACCGGCCTATCGGAGACAGCGAAGACAGCTACTTCGGTGACTTCATCGAGGACGACGAAGTGGATTCGCCTGTCGCTTCAGCTACTCAGGAAATGCTCAGGGAGCGAATCGACTCGATACTCAAGACACTGTCTTACCGCGAGCGCGAAATCATCAAACTGCGATACGGCATCGGTGACGGCTATACCTACACGCTCGAAGAGGTAGGCCGAATCTTCAAGGTCACACGCGAACGTGTCCGCCAGGTCGAGGCCAAGGCAATCCGAAAGCTACAGCACCCGGTCCGCGCAAGAAAACTCGAAGGGTTCCTCGACCATAAACCCGTAGAAGCTCAGTAATTTCGGACCCGTAAAATGGCCAGATTCCATCTTGGAAAGGTCCCTGCCGACCCTGAGTTTGACCCTGACGTTCAGGGCTGGACGTCTCTTAAAGAGCCCAACCCCTGGCTGGCACAGTTGTTTGCGCTGCCCGTTATTGGCATAGCGCTTGTGCTGCTCGCAATGCTTTGGCTTACGATAACGCCCATTCGAATTTCCGATTTCAGTATCGGTTTTTTAGATATACTGTACATCCTGGTTATCATTGCTCCTCACGAATTGATTCACCTCGTATGTCATCCACATTATGGTACCAGCTCGAAATCAATCCTTGGCTTTTGGCCCGCCACCCAGTTATTCTACGCTCACTATGACGGCGCTATGTCCAAACAACGCTTCCTCGGAATTCTCGCGGCGCCGTTTATCGTCTTGTCCCTTTTGCCGCTGGCCGTCTGCTCAGGTTTCCGGTTCAACTCAACTGTCCTGCTGAAAATTTCGTTGGTCAATTGCCTGTGTGGCGCGGTGGACCTGCTTGGTATCGTTATGATATGGTGGCAGGTGCCTTCCAGAGCGGTTACTCGTAACAAAGGCTGGAGAACCTATTACCGAATACCTCAATAACGTACTCCTTGCCGGCCTCGAACATTCGGGTTTCTCTGTCTTTAGAAGTTCTTTCATACGTGCTTTTGGCCCGGGATTTTTGTTTTTGCATTATCTTGCTATCTGGTATAATAACACTATCTTGCTAAATGCCCTCCAAGGCCCACTAAAAGGCCTTTCAGGGCCGTTTTGAGGTTTTACCTATGCCCAAGGCCAAAAAACCGTCACAGCTAATAAAGACGTTGGAAAAAGACAAATTCGCCAAAATCGAAAGTGCTTTTAGAAAACACTTTCGACTCGGCCTGGAAACCACCAACGCTAAAGGCCTCCTGCAGAAAAATCTATGCAGCGACGATTGCCATCCCGATTTCTGTAAGGTTGTACGCAGCAGCCCGACCGGCCTTAAACGCTGCAACGCCGAACGACGAAGGAGCCTGGCCATCGCAATCGAAACCGGCCAGTCATACATCTGCATATGTCACGCAGGCATTGTTCTGGTCTGCGTCCCGGTTATGGATAAAGACAGGGCGCTGGGCGGAATGTATTTCGGAAAGTGCCTCTGGCAGCCGATATCGAAGCTGCTCATCAGTGACATCGAGAAAAACTTAAAAGGCGTACGTGTAAATAATCGAAAACTCACTCCCGCTATAAGCAAGCTCGAAATCATCCCCGGCAGACGCATACAGCGGGCCGCCGACTTTTTGTTCGATTTGCTTTACGAAGTCGGCGGGTTCGACCCGCGCGTTATTCGCTGGCGGCGTTTGCAGTCGCAGCAGCAGGCCGAAATAGGGGAATACATCCTTGAAAAGAAAAAGCTCGGTACCGACTGGCGATACCCGCTCGAAAGCGAACGCGAGCTTATGAGCAAGGTCAAAATCGGCGACCGTACCGGCGCAAAAGAAATTCTCAATTCGATTCTCGGAACAATCCTTTTTCACGACCCCGGAGACCTCGGCGTGCTCAAAGCCCGTATTATTGAATTGTTGAGTATATTGAGCCGCTCCGCCGTCGAGGGCGGAGTTGACGTTAATACCATGCTCGAACGAAATCTCAGTTACGTCACCAAAATTATGCAGTTCGATACGCAGGAAGACCTCTGTGCGTGGATAAGCCTGGCCCTTAACGAGTTCATCGAGCTGGTCTATAGCTCGCAGGACGCGAAAAAAGTCACACAGATACAGCCCGCCGTTAACTACATCGACGCCAATTATGACAAACCCGTCAGTCTTGCAGAAGTTGCCAAGGCCTGTCACCTCAGCGTCTCACGCCTTGCCCACCTGTTCAAAGACCAGATGGGTATTACCGTCATTGATTATCTCACCAGCGTTCGCATTGAGCGGGCAAAACAGCTGCTGCTCGCCACCAGCCAGAACTGCACCGAAATCTGCTTCCAGGTCGGCTACTGCAATCAGAGCTATTTCACCCGCACCTTCAAGGAACTGGTAGGCATGACCCCGCGACAGTTCCGCGCACGCAACCAGCGCCGCGACAAAATCTCCATACCGGTATAAGCAAACAGACCCTTTCGCGGAATTGCCTTGCTTTAAGAATTGTCTTATGGTGAGGCTAACACGTGCCGTAGCCGCAGTACCCTATATCGTCGCATATTTCCTTCATATGCGCCCAGCACACCGGGTCTTCGATGACTTCAAGGGACAACGGCAGTATCAGGTTGTTCTCTATGAAAATATGGCGGCGCATAACCGGGATAATATACTCGATGATCTGCTGCAGCCGAGTCTTGAAGGCGTCAAATGTCACATGGTCCACCGCCCAGACCAGTTCTTGAAGCTCTTCAATCCGAACACCAAGCTGCTGATGCTGTAATGATATGATTTCACCTGGACCGGGAAAACCGCGGCGAAGCAGTTCGGGGAAAATGACCTGGTCCTCTCGCTCGGGATGCTCGGTTGTTCGGGCAAGATGACTGACTATGTGCTCCAGCTTCCTTATCTCAGAATTGCTGCTCGACGCGAACTCAAGCTGCTGAATCCTGATATTAGCCTCCTCGAGATCCGATACGAAGCACAGAATCATGTCATGCTCGGCCAGAATCCGCTGCAAGAGATGATTGTCCGGCAGCTCTCGACGCATCGTCGCTTCCATGTCCGGCAGAATACGCCGATTCTGCTGCCATGTCACGAACAGGTCATCCAAATCCATTCCCGCTTCGAGAACACGTTGCTGGGCGTGTGCAACTTCACGGCTGTCAGCCGATGCAAGTATTTCTTTCGCTCGATTTGCAACGGGCTGATTCGTCGTTTGTGTGCTCATTTCGAGAATGATTTTTGCTAATTCAGTTTCCCGGTCCATTTCTTTCGGCCCTTTCCAGATTCGTTCCCTCAATCCGAAGCCGATACGCCCTATGAAATTTTCATCAAACTATACGGCAGGTATGTTTTTTGGTGTGCGATAAAAACTGAATATTTACAACTTTTTTAGGCATTGACTAAAAATTCAGGATTATCTTCAGGTGTGAACCTGACAGCACTATAGGCTTTTTGCCTATCAGCCCGGTGACATTAGTTTTTCTCTTTAACATCGCTTTCTGAACCGAATTTTATCTCAGGCGTTGAGCTTTTAATTGCACATGTTTTTCAATTTGTGACAGACACATCAATAACAAAAAACTAACTATGTCACCATTGCAATCCTGCCGCTGCCTCAGTAAAATTACTTCGTATAAGCATTGACCACGGAAGGTAGCTTATGGTTGGAATTGTCAGCAAACCCGATACACACAAAAAGCTTCGAATCCTCAGTGCCGACGCACAGTACGACCTCGCCTGCGCCTGCGGCACCGGCAGGGACGAGCACCGCACACGCGGCAGGGCCGGCTGGATTTATCCCGTAACCCTGCCGAACGGCGGCACGAGCGTACTTTTCAAAACCCTGATTTCAAACGTCTGCACAAATGACTGTGCATACTGCCCGCTGAGAGAAAACCAGGATATCCGCCGCTGCAGCCTGTCCGTCGAAGAAACCGCAAATGCATTTCTCGACTACTATAACTGCGGCGAAGTCTTCGGCCTGTTTTTGAGTTCCTCCGTCATCGGCACACCCGACGCCACCATGGACAGGCTCTGCGGCATAGCCTCACTGCTGCGAAAAAAACACAAATACCGCGGCTACATCCACCTCAAAATCATACCAGGCTGCTCTCCCGCCGCCGTCGAAAAGGCCGTCTCACTATCCACCGCCGTCTCGCTTAACATCGAAACACCCGGCGCAAAGTACCTCGGCAAACTTTCAAAAAAGAAAGATTTTATTCGTGATATCATCGAGCCCATAAAACTCATCAGCACCCTGACCGCCAAAGGCAATAAGTACCAGAGGGTAAAGCAGACAACGCAGTTCATCGTCGCAGCGGCAGGCGAATCCGACGCCGAAATTGTCAAGTATACATGGGGCCTCTACGACAGGCTGAACTTCAACCGCATCTACTTCAGCGCCTACCAGAAAGCCCTCGGCGAACGAACATTGCCCGCCAATGACACAGCACAAAATCCAGCCGACATATTCAAAAGGGAGCACCGGCTCTACCAGGCCGATTTCCTTATGCGAAAATACGGCTTCACGGATAAGGACATTATCTGCGACAAGGACGGCAACCTTTCCCTCGAAGCCGACCCGAAACAAATCTGGGCCGATGCCCACCCCGAAGCATTCCCCGTAAATGTAAACCGCGCATCGAAACTTCAGCTTCTGCGTGTCCCCGGCTTCGGACCCATTACTGTAGGGCGGATAATAAACCACCGTCGCTTCGCAAAACTCCGCCGAATAGAAGATGTAGCCAGGCCGAACGCCGTACTCGAAAAGGCAAATAAGTATTTGGTGTTTTGAGTCACTATGCTCGAAATAAACGAGTCAACAAGAATCAATGAAGACCAGTTTTCTTTTCAGTACTCGCGCAGCTCAGGCCCGGGCGGACAAAACGTCAACAAGCTCAATACGAGGGTGACATTGTTCTTTGATGTTGCCAATTGCCCCGATATGTCAGAATTGCAGAAAAAGCGAATCCTGAAAAAACTCGCCACCCGTGCAGACAAAAACGGCGTGCTGAGAATTGTTTCGCAGAAGCACCGCACTCAAAACGCCAACCGCCGTACCGCCGTCGAAAGACTTGCCCGGCTGATTGCCGCTGCCCTCGAAAGAAAACCTCCGCGACGCAAAACCTCCGTCCCAAAATGGGCTAAGAAAAAACGCCTCGAAGAAAAGAGCAGAAGAAGTGAAATAAAAAAGCTCCGAACCAAGCCCGCCCTCGACACCTGAGCAGCGAAACAAGGCCCAGCCGTTATTTCTTCCTTGGTTTTTCCGAACCGGCTTTTGGAGCCTTTGCAGCCGCGCCTGCCTTGGGAGCCGCGCCTGCTTTGGGAGCCGCGCCTGCCTTTGCAGTCGCACCTGCCGGTTTGGCCTCAGCCGCCGTTGCCTCTGTCCCTGCTTCAGGTGTTGCGCCCTCAACCGGCGTTTCTTCCTTGGCCTTTTTACCTGCGTGGCTCTTGCGATGCGCAACCTTAGGCAAACCGAAAACGCTGTCCTCCTGCGTCCATCGTTGTTCTTCTTTGAGCACCTCGATGCGCTCGGCCCTGCTGAGGACGTTACGATGTCTTGTCAATGCACCTTTTATCTTCAACGAACGGTCAGTACTCATCAAAAACTTCTCCTATAGTCAATTCGTAGTTAATTTCTTTTTCTAATCCGCGTAAATCCGCGGTTCCTCATTCTGTATTCCGTCTCCTACGTTTTCTCTTTGTGCCTTGCTGTTGGGTCGTGTTCATTCGTGGTTAATCTGTGGTTAACTAATTTATTTTCTTCATGCCGTAAGCCGTTGTAAAATCGAACGCCCTGTACCCCGGCGGCGGTTGATAATTCCTGCCCAGTTCGATTATCTGCCGGCGTACCTGTTCGCCGTCGCTGCCCGCGCGGTTCGGGTTACTATAAGTCTGCTTCGTATGCAATATATAATTATCGCCTGCCTTTCGTATCTGCGTCTCTATCCCGTACCCTGCGAAGTACTGCTGCACCGGCGCTAACTGTCCTTCGCTTTGATGCGTCGCTATCACTATCCAGTTATCACCACTGCCGACCACATCTTCTTCAACAACTGCTCTTGCCGGTTCGGTTACTTGCGTCGCCGTATTAGTTACCGGCGCCGGCGCCGCCGTCGTCACCACACCTTCAGCCTGCGTTGTCGCTGCCTCTTTTATACTCATATGTTCACCTAACCGGTACGCGCCCATCAAACACAATAGCGCCAGCAGTCCCAGAACAATCGCTATATCATACCTCAGCGACACTTCGACCCTGCCATGGTTAAACTGTATCGCCCGCGGCTTAGCCTGCCCTTGCCCGTAACCCTTACCCGCCGCCGGTGAACTTTCTAAACCCTGCCTGCGCCGGGAGTTAGACATCCCCTTGTTGAACACCTCATACAAGGCCATCTTCTTCTTTTTCCGCGGTATCCGCGTACTCGGCTTCATAAGCACACCTTTGTACTATATTACCCTCACCTTTGCAATACCATGCCGGTGATTTTGCAGTAGATGCCAAATCCGCCACAAGAACGGCGGATAAAATTGGGTTCGTTTGGGTTTGTTTTGGGTTCGTTTTTTGGCAAAATAGCTGTTTTTGACCGAAAAACGCATAAAATTGGGTTTGTTTTTTCAAATAAGGTCATAATTGGACAACCGGTATATTCCAAAAACGACATATTTATCCGCGGATTTCCCGGATTAGCGCGGATTTTATGACAAATGGCTAAATAATTTACCGCGGAGACCGCGGAGAAACTAAAGTTCATAATAGTAGAGAAAACGACCATTTTTAAGTTGCCTAAGTTTACAATTTATCAAACTACACCGGTATTATACCATATTTTGAACAAAAATCAAGGAAAAAATAATCACTGATTACGCTAATTGAATTAGACTACAGACACCAGAGGCATGACTTCAGACTAACGACAAAATGGAACCACAGATTGACACAGATTAACTCAGATTATTTTCCAGACACAGATTTACACTGTTTTTTTAGAGAGTATAACCCGAATATCTAAACCACGAAAAGCACCGAGAACCACGAAGGAGGTCCTTATTGTTTTTTTAGTATTTCTTCGTGTCGCTTCCGCCTATGGCGTCCCAAAGGGAGCGAGGTTCGTGGTGAATGATTTTTTCAGACGCTGATTACGCAGAAAACTTGAACCACGAATTAACACGAATAGACACTAAAAACTTAGACACGGATTTACACGGTTTATTCTGACGGGATAACGAGATTGACAGGATTATTCATCAGGGACTTGAAAAGATAGGGTTAGGCACGTCGCACGACCAAAGCGCGGGGCGGAGAGACGAAAAGTACAATGTCCCCTTTATTCTTCTTTACTTTTTTCACCAAAAAATATAAACGTCCCTAATTTAAACCAAATCACTAATAAACTTTCTTGCAGGTTTTACGATTAAACTTACATTCAAATTCATCGTTTGCATTTTTTATAGATATGCCTTCAAAAATAATCATCTCGGGTTTAATTGAAATTGTCAGCATATCCCTTACGGAACCTTTAAGGCTCATCCCCGCAGAGTATTTGAATGAAATTGCTATTACCTTGCTTTCATTTAAATAATCAGGATAGAAGTAAATCGTATGCTCTTTGTTTACATCGAATGGGCCAGCTTCTTCGATAAGGGTACCACCAAATTCCCAATCTTCTTGTCTTGCTGGATAAAAATCACCAGATCCCCTTATCCACATTTTGCAATTTGGGCTAATTGGTTTTTTGTCTGTATCATTAAAAAAACCAATTCTAAGGTAAAACTCTTTGGCGGCCTCATCTATTATGGGCTCTTTCAGTTTTTGTCCCAAGAGCACCGTGCTGGTTTTCTTTGCGGTCAAGATATATCCCTCTTCATCCCAGATTTGTAAGTTTCCTTGGTTGTCAATCAAGTAAAACTCACCAACGCTGCTTCCTTCTTTTCTCTGAAACGTCCTGTCTTTGCCGGATGCTTTTTCAACGATTTCCTCCTTGCCGCAACTGCCATCTTTGTATGAGTTTTCCATTAATAATTTGCCGCTTTGGCG
>Ga0315537_1003525_pt1 | contig 11618 bp, 8 predicted proteins | sample SalMarSW160270MG_FD_203091 | JGI IMG/M metagenome (GOLD analysis project Ga0315537, IMG submission 203091) | Salt marsh sediment microbial communities from the Plum Island Ecosystem LTER, Massachusetts, United States - Salt Marsh Sediment SW1602-70 ... | reverse complement strand
CGATGATATCGGTCCATTCGGATATATCGACGGCACCTCGGTGAAAGGTCTCCCTGATCCTGGTTCGGCTCACCAGCCCGGCAAAACCCCTTCTGAAACGCTCAAGCAGGGGGGCAGTCCCGCTTGACGGCATGAAAAGCTCTGCCTTTTCCAGTTCCCTCGCTGTTCTGACGGCCAGGTCCTTCAACGTGATCAGGGCGCTGATATCCCTCCGTATGCTCCTTTCGGCCTCCTCGCGCTCAAGGCCCGTCTCATCATGGAGCAGGAGCAGGATATTCTGCTGAACGCCGAACAGCTTGAGAAGGTGAAACAGGGCTTGTACGATACCCGTTGGATCGTTGGCGCCTATGAGATCCTCAAAGGGTTTGAGGTTCTCATGTACATAGAATAGGTGATACAGGAAATGGTGGTACTCAGCAAGAAGGCGAGCCTTCTTCTCGCTTCCGAGCGTGCTGTAACGGAAGAAAAAGTAGTCCCGTGCCCGGGAAAGCCAATCCGGCACAATCGCACCGCCCTGAATGCCGCATTGCCCGGCAACTGCATCCACCGTCTCTATCCACCTATGAGGCTCGCGGTCGGATGGTGCGTGAGGGAAGATCTGGCTGTCTGCTTTTTTTTCACCGGCAAAAAAGGCCCTCTCCCGGTTCAAGAGCATGAGCCATCGGGCCTTATCCTGCTTGTCCATAGTGTTCGCGGCAGGGAAGACGAGTCCGGAGGTGAGAAACGCGCGGATATCCTTCCTTCTAAAGACGTTGAGGGGTATGTCAAGCATCAGCAGAAAGAGCCTGGCCACCGGGGATGAGGTGAGGGGCAGCCCCTTGGTGATATTGAAGGGGATTCCATATGCGGGGAATACCTCGTAGACAAGGGAGCTATACTGGGCCAGATCGGGGAATATGACCCTTACTCCATCGACCTTCCCCTTGCTCTGCCACGAGATCCTTTTTATCTCGGCTGCGATTCCCCGTACCTCATCAAGCCTCGCGTTGAAGGCCTTCACGTGTATAGCCCGTTCATACCGGTCATCGTATCTGCCGGACCGGTAGAGCCCCGCCGCAAAGGGATTTTTAAACTCTTCCGGCAGGGCCTTTTTTGTAGTGATAGGATATTTCGCATCTTGCATTTTCTTCACTAGTGAGCCGAGGGATGAGAATACCCTGAATGCCTCGTATCGGCCGGTATCGGTATCGCCTCTTCGGACGGTTGCCCCGATCAATGAGGTTATGGGATCCTCCTGGCCGGGATCGTAATCAATGGGCCATATCACCTTGCCGGCACGGTCGAACAGATACAGGAGGATGATCTCTTCGGCCCTCGTTACGCTGATAAAACCGTTGAAGATGAGAAAATCGGTATCCTTCAGGATGCTCGGATGGTTACCTTGGGCAAGGAAGGATCGGACGCTGCTGATGATATCGTCATTATCATAGAGATGATTGCTCCTCTTAAATTCCTCATAGTCGCCAAAGAGCAAGGCGAGATCCGTGTCGAGGGCATACCGTTTCTCGCCGGCCCCGGGCGTTTGCTCATCCGATCGGGTTATCCTGCGAGAGAGTGCCTCTACAAATTCGTCTTCGAAATTGTTGTTCACCAAGAGTGAGAAGAATCCCAGGATGTGGCGATAAACGCCGGCAAGGGCTTCGGCCCTGACTGAGGAAGAAAATAAGGGGGAAAAGTATCGTAGACCTTCAGGTGTAGCATGCCTCCTCTCAAGGATCAGTCGTGCCGCCAACTCCCGTATGGCATCATCCATAAAAGAGGAGTCCCGAAAGGATTGATAGAAGATATCATCATAAAATATCCTTCCTATAAGAGAGGAGAGAGTGTCTATGGTCCTATTCATGGAACCAGGCCCCCCGCCTTCCAGCTCCATGACCATGGCGCGTGATGGGACGATATGGAGGCAATTCACGGGGTCGATATTGTTCAGGCGCAGTTCTTCCTCGAGAAGCCTATTTCTCGTATCAACGGTGGGACCAAGGAGAAAGGTGATGCGAGCCATAAGATGTTTCCCGTCCGTCAAAGGTTCTGAGGTTTGGTGGATTTTAAAAAATGATTTTGACAGATTTTGCAAAATGATACAAGATACTATGTCAACGGTTGTCATTGTTCATGGGTTCAGGGTTCAAAGGTTATGATATCATCGTAAACATCGCACATCAAAAAATACATCCATGACCGAAAGAAAACTTTGTAACCGAATCCTCTTACTTGCCCTTATGTTCATGCTTCTTAATGCGGTTTGTTTAGGGACATTCTGTGAGGGTGATAACCGGACAAAGGGGAAGGCAGAGCGCAGGACTTATTGGTCTAATAAGAAGGGGGATAGAGCGATGGGCACGGCAGATTGGCTCTCTCAAGATGAGGGGAACTACCTCTTGATGGTTGCCAGGAGTACCATTAAAAACAGGTTGAACAATCGGGAGCAGCCCCGAATCGACTGGAAGGACCTGCCAAAGAGATTCCATGAACAACTGGGCACCTTTGTAACCATTACCATTGACGGAAACCTGAGGGGTTGCATAGGGCATATCATACCCCGGGAAACGCTGCTTGAGGGGATACAGGAAAACGCCATCAATGCCGCTTTCAGGGACCCCAGATTTCCTCCTTTAACGAGGGAGGAGTTCGACAAGATAGAGATCGAGATCAGCATACTTACCGCCCCAAAGGAACTCCCCTATGTCGATGCCGAGGACCTCTTGAATAAACTGAGGCCCGGAATAGATGGGCTAATTATAAAGAAGGGATACCGCGAGGCCACCTTTCTCCCTCAGGTGTGGGACCAGCTTCCTGATAAGCAGGAGTTCTTAACGCATCTCTGCATAAAGGCAGGCCTTTCTCACGAGAGCTGGAGGAAGGAGAAACTCCAGGTCTCTACCTACCAGGTTCAGTCCTTTGAAGAAGAGAAGGCGAAATAGCGCGGGGCCCCGGTTTTACAGCTATGTGTTGACCGTGTAACACGGGATACCTTTCATCAATCGATTCCATGAACCTCACCAGCCTCATCGTCATATCTGTCATCGGTACGGGGATATCCTCCATCGCTATCCAGATCATTACCGTGCGAGAATTTCTCTCACAGTTCGCGGGCAATGAGATTACGATATCCCTCGTGCTGTTTTGTTGGCTCATGGTGGGTGGATTCGGCTCCCTTGTCTCAAAATACTTCACCACAAAGTCGGTGGCTGCCTACTCGGTTATCTCCCTGATAACGGCTCTTTTCCCATTGATTCAGATAAGCTCGATACGGGTCTTCAGGGACAGCATCTTCATCCATGGAGAATCGCCGGGCTTTTACCCCATCTTTTTCTTCATACTCACCTTCAGCGCCCCGTATGCGTTTCTGATAGGGTTTCTGCTCCCCTACTCACTTTCCGTTATCAGAGCCCAGGGGGGAGAATTTAGCTCTGGGCAGCTCTATATCACCGATAATATCGGTGACATAGCAGGCGGGGTTCTGTTCAGTTTCATTCTGGTATATCTGCTGAGTCCTTTTCAGATCATCGTTATCACCTCATCACTGCTGATCCTTGTCTCCCTCGTCCTTCTTATCCGTGCAAGGGGATATCTCCTGTTCGCCGCGGGCGTTCTATCGGTGGCGGTCTTCCTTTGTTTCTCCCTTGAGAAGGACGTTGAGCTCAAAACCCTTCAAAACCAGTATGGCCCGGATATTGTCAGCTACCAAGAATCACCCTATGGAAGAATCGTGCTCACCAGGGAAAGGGGGCAGTACACTATATGGGAGTCAGGATCGCCCACTTACTCCACCTTTACTATTACCGCCGCAGAGGAAAAGGTGCACTACCCGCTCTCCCAGGTCGATCACATAGAGGACGTCTTGCTCGTTGGCGGAGGCATAGGCGAGACCTTGGATGAGATCATGAAATACTCCCCTCGCCGCATTGACTATGTGGAGCTCGATCCCACGCTGATCACCCTGGCGCGCACCTCCGGCCTGCTCGATCCCAAGGGGAAGGTAAAAATCGTTCTTGCCGATGGAAGGAGATTTATCGCTACATCTCATCATCGCTATTCAGCGATTATCCTCGATCTGCCGGAGCCGGACACCTTCCAGGTAAACCGTTTTTATACGAGCGAGTTCTTTTCCTGCTGCAAGAAGATCCTGACGAAGGACGGCATCCTTTCATTCTCGCTCCTGGCAAACCCCAATTATCTCTCAGAGGAGCGGGTCAAGAAACTATCGTCCATCTACAATACGGTGAGGGGGCACTTCAAACATGTGCTCCTTATCCCCGGGGAAGAGATTTACTTCCTTGCAAGCGATGAGGGGCTGTCAGCCGATATACCGCTGAAGTTGAGGAGCAAATCCATTCCCACGTCGTATATCGAGGGCTTTTACCACGGAAACGTGACAAGGGAGAGAATTCGGTTCATCAATGAATCCATTAATTCGGATGAGCCTGTGAACACGGACCTTCGACCCAGGGTTGTTAACATCATGTTCCAAGAGTGGTTCAAGAAGTACGGGACCTCCCCCAATTGGTTCATCGCGGTTCTCATCGGGGTGATTGCGGTGTATGTCTCCATGATACGAAAGGAGGAGTTCGTTCTCTTTTCAACCGCCTTTGCCGTCATGGGTGTGGAGATGTTGATCATGTTCTCCTTCCAGGTGCTCTATGGCTATATCTACCTCAAGGTAGGTGCGGTAATTACCTCATTCCTGTTCGGCCTCTTACCGGGCGCCATCCTGGGGAACAGGTGGAAGAGCAGGGGCAGGGATATGCTCATGAAAGCAGAGGCAGGGATGATCCTCTTGCTTATGATCTACCTGGTTTGGGCGTCGTTGTATCGAGCTGTGATGCCGGAGCTTGCCTTTTTTCTGTACGGATTTTTCTTCTCCATGCTGTGCGGAGTACAGTTTCCCGTTGCCGCGGAGATGATAGGAGAGGAGCGCAGCCCCGCAGCGGGCCTCTTTGCCGCTGACCTTGTCGGTGCGGGCGCCGGAACCCTCGCGATCGGAACCCTGCTAATCCCCCTCTTAGGCATTCAGGCGGCCGTTGCGGCCCTTATTCTGCTCAAGGCAGCGAGCACTGTGGTTCTATTGAAGGGGTAGTGGAATTGATGTTCTAATAGTAGTCTTTAGCTATTGCACCGTTGCTTATATTGGATTATTATTTAACTAATGGAATTCACGAAACATTTCAAAAGTATGCTCAAAGAGCGATCCATCCAGCAGGAATGGGTGCACAGAGCGATAAACGAACCCGAGAAAACTGAAGATCAAGAGGATGGCACCTGGCATTTAATGCGGCGCATGGAGGAACATGGAAATAGATGGCTTCGAGTTGTGATTAATATTCAAGTGCAGCCTAATAGAGCAGACAGCATTTTTTGACCGAAGATTGATGGTTTCGTAAAAAGTCACTAACATCGTCACTCCGGCGTAAGCCGGAGTCTATAACCTATTGAAAATACTGGATTCCGGCTTTCGCCGGAATGACGAAAGAGGCAGATTTCAGACTTTTTACGACTTTGTCAAGATTGAGGGGTAAACAATGAGACTAAGAGTCGACAAGGAAGACGATGCACTTTACTTTCGATTAAATGAGAGTGCAATCGCAGAGTCAGAAGAGGTCCAACCTGGCGTAATTCTTGACTTCGACAAAGACGGACGAGTTGTTGGAGTTGAATTCTTGGGGATACGGGCAAGAATCCCTGAAGAGGAATTGACATCCTTTCAGTTCCAAACCGGTTAATACCAAAAATAACTCTGAGGTGGAGCTTCGGAGTCGGAAGCTATCAACGGACATTACCGGAAATGAGACGATTGCTAACGAGAAAAGAGTTTCTGAGGGAGATGGGCCTTCTCTCCCTCTTGGTTGCCACCGAAGGGCACTGTTTTTGGTCCGGTAAGGATGAGGAGAAGAGGGCCGACATCAGAGGACATGTCTTCAAGAACGACGCGCCCGAGAAGCCCTGGAAGTGGTCCATAGAGGGTTTTTACTATACCACGAACGGCCGGGATGTCCAGTGTGGGGTATGTCCGAACAGGTGCTACCTCACCCCTGGGGACAGGAGCGTGTGCAGGTCAAAGGTGAATATCGGGGGAAAGCTGTATTCCCTTGCCTATGGTAACCCCTGCGCGGTTCATATTGACCCGATAGAGAAAAAACCACTCAGCCATTTCTATCCGACCACTGAGGTATTCTCTATAGCCGCTGCTGGCTGTAACTTCAGATGCCTTAATTGCCAGAACTGGGAGATCTCCCAGAGAAAACCGGAGGAGGTCTCTCACACGGAGCTCTTCCCTGCTGATGTCGTCAGGATTGCAAAGGAAAGAAATGTGCCCTCCATCGCGTACACCTATTCGGAGCCGGTATCGTACTATGAGTACATGTATGACACCGCGAAGCTCGCGAGGCAGGAGGGGATCAAGAACGTGTGGGTCTCCAACGGGTACATAAACGAAAGGCCTCTTGAGGCTCTCTGCCAATATCTGGATGCCGCCAGCGTAAACCTCAAATCATTCGAAGACGATATTTACAGAAAGCTCAATGGCGGAAGGCTTCAGCCGGTGCTCAATACCTTTAAGCTCCTCCATGAAAAGGGAGTCTGGTTTGAAATCATCACACTCGTGGTCCCAGGCTACGTGGATAAGCCTGAGATGATAAAGAGGATGTGCGGCTGGATAGTAAGGGAACTTGGGCCTGATCATCCCCTGCATTTTACGCGTTTTTCACCCATGTATAAATTGAACCGACTGCCGGCTACCCCGGTGAGAACACTCGAGCAGCTAAGGGATATCGCGCTGAAGGAGGGGATACGCTATGTGTATATCGGCAATGTCCCCGGTCATGATGCCTGCAATACCTATTGCCACAACTGTCACAAGGTATTGATCGATAGAAAGGGTTACGCCATCACTACCTTCAATATCGACGATGGAAGGTGTAAATTCTGCAAGACACCCATTCCGGGAAGGTGGGGGCCTGGTTAGGCACATGAAATATGTCAAAATCCAGAGACCAAATTCACACACCCTGTCAAATCCCAGTGTGGTCATTCTTTAACCGCTGGTTATGGAATACATTTTTATCTAATAGTGAGATCGAAACCCCTTTAGTCTGGTACATTCCACCATGCGGTCCAGAGTTTTGGCAGTAAACACTTTCCCCCTGGTCGCAAGAATCATCTTTTTCATGTCTTCCCTGCGGACGCCGAAACCACGTCCACCGATACAGGCAATGACCTCATATTTAGGATTATCCTTAGAGCGTCCGGCAAGGCTCAGTTCCCCGAGATGCTGAATGCGCGTCACCTTGTCACGGGCTGTGCCGTCATCCTCGGTGATTTTCGCCTCGATAATGACCTGTGGGTTGAATTCGCTGGGAATGATGAAATCAGGCGTTTGATCGAATCCTTCAATCCGTTCCGCACGCTTGGTTTTACGAAAACTGATACCTGCCTTGGTAAGGACATCCTCAATAGCGGATTCTAGGCTGTCGCCGACGAGTTCACTTACGGAGTCACGATGTCCGGCAAAGGGCCTTCCAAGAAATCGTTCATACAGCAGCATGGCATAGGGAACGCCTATTCCGGCCAAATTCTTGATGCTGTCAATGCCCTGTTTTGTATCGGCTTTGTCAAGGCGATGCAATTGGTCGGGGTTAACCCCTGGAACGCCGCCTGATAGCAACTGACACGCGGTTTGGACCAGTGCCTTGAGCCGCTCTTCAGTTACGCCGTTGGTGCTTAGCTCCTTTTCCGGCTCCATTCGCACCTTCCGGTCCAACGAACGTACAAAACCCTGCGTAACTGACACGTCCGTTCTTTGCGTCGTGACATAGCCCCATTCCGGAGGTGTAAACCCAAGCATGGTGCGTAACACAACAATCGAGATCGGTTCAGACACCGCAAGAGGAAATACTTTATCGGGATCGAGCGAGGAAAATCCCGCAGTCGCCGCTTTCAACGCTTCGTAGCCACGCTCGAACACAGGGTATTCCACAAAACCGGCTCCCTTGGGCATGACAAGGAATTCCGATTCCAGGCATGAAAACACAGCATCAACGTAGCTTTCCTGTTCCCGGAGTATCTCCTCCAATGAAACTTCAAAAGGAAACATCGGCATATTCGGCTCCATATCCTGTAACGCTCTCGCGCACAGCGAACAAAGGCATATCCTTTGTGGTTTTTTCTCTGATGCGCTCCATGCACTTTTCGACTTCGGCCCACCCTCCGAAGCGTTGGAGCCAGTCTGCCACTTTCGCCATACGTGATGTTGTTGGTTCGTTCTTGTTCCAGTTAGGGCGCAGGGACCAGATCGCCAGTCGGATTAGGTGCCCGTAAGTAGCGCATCTGATGTCACCAAGCGTCGGTTTGACATTTCCGGCCCTGAGATGGTCCAGGTCTTCTTCCACAACCCGGGCGAGTTCATGTGGAGAATCCACCAGCCACTTTCGCTGCATGACTCCTGTTGTCCGGCAGACAAACACGGTGTCTATAATGGACGATCCTGTCCCATTGATATGGATAGATGCTCCCATTTCAGCTGGACAAGGGATTGACGCCGAACAGGTCAGCCCCGCATCAAGGATAGCCACTGCCACCGGATAGTACGCTGCAATATTGTTGTGGTGGTAGGTGAATGCAAGTGGCGCGCCGGGTTTTAATGCCTTCGACATTCGTTGAAATACTGCAGAGAGTCCCTCTGTGAAATGATCGAGTCCTCGGCCCATGTCCACATTGCCGGTCAATTCGCCAGGTGTGCGAGTGGAATTTCTACAGAATGCCGGGGAGTCTTGTCCAACCAACTTCCTGAGCCAGACGTAGCAAAAATCCATGAGCTCCGCGTATTGGACATTGCCAAAATAGGGAGGATCGGTAAAGACGGCGTCCAGTGAGGCATCCGGCAGCTTGGAGGACGCGGCGTCTTGGCATGAGATATCAACAACTCTCGAGGGTTCGGAATCATCTCCGTTCAAGTGATCGCCGATCCGCTCACCCTTGATAGGGATTATCCTTTTTGTTTGTCCCTGATACCTGACTTCAAAAGGTCGGTCGCAATAAGATTTCGCCTTCTTGAATTTTTCGATAATGTTAGCCCACCCGCCGCTGCCTACACACATGCTGTGGCCCGGCTCCATGATCCCGAGGAAGTTCGACTCGCACTGAATCAGCCCAACCGGAAATCCGTGAACTGAGAAAATGTCGAGAGACTTCAACGCCCTCGTGTCATAACGGCACAGCATATTTTGGTAACGGAGAAGGTCGGAAAGGTTTGTTGCCAGCGCATTGCGCACCCGCTCATCAGGTGTTTTAACGATGATGCTGGCAGAGAGTTCCAGCCCGAGAAGCTGACGGCTGTTGAACATTTCCCGGTAGCGTGCATATCCCCAGCGGTGCAGGCGGTTCGTTTCGTCTCCGCTTGGAATTTCATCCTCCGGAACATGGTTTGGACGGATCCTTGAGAAGCGTTTTTCGGCCTCGGTAATCCGGCCGATATCCTGAGCATCAGGTTTTTTGAAAAATCTGCCCACATGAGAAGGTTTGCATCTTGGGCAGTGATATTCCAGTGCAAAAAGACGATGACTCGGCGCACCAAGGGCGGCATCGGGAAAATGGTTATCGGCCCCGCATTCGGTGCATCTGCACCGGCTTCGATTTGCAGGTCCGTTTGATATCAGTTCCCTAGAGCAATAATTGCATTGGCCGGGATTCTTCCGATCGCTGGTCTCAGTTAGCTCCCCGCAAGCCGGACACACAAAGACGTTCTTGGGGTGCCGGGAATCAGCAGAAAGGAGGTAACCGGGAAACAGGTCAATATCCTTCCCGCATTTATGACATGGCTTTGTTTTCACCCAAAGGAAGTATTTCACATGGGCGTCGTGTGCTCCGCAGAGGGTGCATTGCGTTCGATAAAGATGTCCGATTTCCTTCTCAAGAGCTGAACGCAACGATTCTGCGGCTTCCGAATAAGCGTTGAGGTCAAGATGTTCGATTTCCTGTTTGACGATCCAATAAGACATGGGGTTGATGTCAAAGCCGGTGACATTGCATCCGACTCGGTTCGCCTCCAGGATTGGCGTCCCGCCCCCCATGAACGGGTCAGCGACATAGCGGCCTGAAAGATCATTCGCCTTGTAAAACACCTCACGAAGCGGTCTGTCCGAAAACTCGGACAAAAGCAAACCGCGAAAGAGGGTGCCCGGTCGCCGGGCGAACCATTTATGAACGGCGATCACCGGGCGGTAGTTCTGCTGAATTTGTTTCTCACGGAGCGCAAGATCAGCAATAAATAGTATATCAAAATCTTTTTCTATCATGCATTCATTAAACCCTTTTGTTGTGAGGATAAAGTATAGAACAATACCTATTGTATGTCAAGAAAGATAAAACAACAATATATAGTGTTTAATCCAGACAATGCATACAAAGCCCAGGGCCATTCAAACCCTAACATTCTAAATCAAAATGGAATTTTTCTAACACAATAAAACTCTATCAAGATATTTAGATCTGATACCTCAGTTTATTTAAAACCGAAATAACCAGGATAGGTTTCAAAATAATATTGAAGTTTCCACTACCATATGTATACTGAAAATTGTTCAGATTTCAGGTCATTGTCAGGTAAACTAACATCTTCAGAGCCAATCTCTTTTATAAGAATTATCAAGCTTTCTGTATAACATTCAATTTGAGGAGTTATATAGATAGAAAAGCCCAAAATCCCACTTCTAAATCTATTGAATTTTTTAAGATAGACAGAAACTATATAATCACTGGTTGGCCCAGAGGAGGACAAATGAAGGAAACAGCGACAGTAAAGATCTTCCTTGCGCAGGGCGAGCCGGATTCCGTTCGGACTGCTGAAATATCGAACTGGACCGGGAAAGCGGTGGCTGGGCCACGTTCTCAATTAGATCTGATCCTCCAGAGAGACGAAGCCACGAAGCCCGGCGTCTACTTCCTCACAGGCATCAATCCCGAAACTGGTAAACAGAGAGTCTATATCGGCGAGGCAGAAATCATCCGGTCCAGAATCAAGAACCACCTCGATCGGGATTTCTGGAAGACGATCATCTTCTTCGTCAGCAAGGACGAGAATCTCACCAAAGCCCACATTAAGTACCTTGAGGGTAAGCTAATCGAGTTGACCAAAGTGGCCGACCGATTTGAATTAGAGAACACGCATTCGAGCGGTTCGCACCTCCCGGAGCCAGATGCTGCGGACATGGATGTTTTCCTATCCAAAGTTGATGGTCCCGTAAAAAGTCAGACATCCCTTACCCGGCCATTATGAGCGGATGCCCGTAGCGATGATCGAATAGAGTGAAAATTTTTGCCGTTTGGCCCCAAGCCTTCAAAAAACGCTCTTTGACAACATAAAAAGCATCCATTAGAGCAGGTAGAACCCTTCCAGGGGCTGCTTTATCATTGTTAACCGCCTTTCGGACGGCAGTTGCCCTGAAGATATTCACTGCAACCGCTTTTAAGGTGGCACAGAACCTAACCGCTTGAAAACCCCTGACTCTGAGGTGTTTCACTCCGGTTCTTCTGTCGTACTCCGACATGGTAGCTTCTATCCCTGAACGCCACCGGTAGCGGTCTTTGAATGCGTCGGTACACTCATAGGCTCTTCGTTGCGCCAA
>Ga0315537_1003522_pt1 | contig 11623 bp, 11 predicted proteins | sample SalMarSW160270MG_FD_203091 | JGI IMG/M metagenome (GOLD analysis project Ga0315537, IMG submission 203091) | Salt marsh sediment microbial communities from the Plum Island Ecosystem LTER, Massachusetts, United States - Salt Marsh Sediment SW1602-70 ... | reverse complement strand
ATCTGTTACAATCTGTTTGACTACCTGCTTCGCAGCCTTTATTACATCAGTCGAGATAGTTGTTCCTGCAGTAAAATTCTTACCCTCAATTCCATAAATAATGAAGTTAAGCGGCAGCAAATTCATCGTACGCGCCAATTCAATCGCCTCTGCAACACTGAATACGTGTGTTGAATAATTAAAGAAATTAACAGGCACGGTTTCTTTCCTTGCGTTTATTCTAAAAATCGTGCCGGGCACCGCTCCTGATGAAACTGCGTCTACCAGAATAACATTCTGGAATCCTTGCCATGCTTCCATTAATGAGGCACCTTCACCGAATTCTTCCTTAACAGCAATGAACGGAAGTTGTTTATCTCGAATCGTCCGTGCTATCATTAATCCTGCGGCATCATCGCTACGGTATTCATTGCCGATGCCGACAATAAGAATCCTTATTGGATTATTTATAATCATTACTATTTTTTTGTATCAAATGTTGGCCGCGTGAATTCCGCAATTACCGGTTTCACAAGCTGCAGATAATCGTTCATCTTCAGACGAATTGATTTAGTATGGGAGCAAGCATTAAATACAATTTTATCATCATTTGTCAGTGACTTTTCTATGTACACTGGAAGAGCATATAAATTGCCAAATGGCGGCATTGCACCCAGCTCACAATCCGGGAAAAGCGGTTTTAAGTCTTCCTCTTGCGCAAGGTGTAATTGCTTTGCTTTTATTTCTTTACACAATAAGTTTTCATCCAAACGGCGATCAGCAGGCATGACAACCATGCAGTATTTATTATCAGTCTGAACGATCAGTGTCTTCGCTAAATCTTTATCCGGCACATGCGACTTAACCGCAGTCTCGTGTGCCGTAAATGCAGGAGCGTGTTCTATCACTTCATAGCGCAAGCCGCTTTTCTTTAAATAACCAATCATATCACCAAGCTTAGCCATAGGTCGCCTCCATTAAACAATGAATGTGTACTTGAAGCGTTTAATACTGCCTTTGCATCTGAATTATTAGCAACGTAATTGCATTACTGAGAGAAATATACATCTATTGAATAAATATTGAAGTGCATTCTGACCCGTATATATCACTCACGTACTATATTTATCTTTAAAAAATGAGCCGAACATGATATACAAGGATCATAATTCCGGATTGCCTGCTCGCACTGCCACGTTAGTTTTTCCTGCGAGAGGTTAAGGCGCGGCGGGATATACTCGCGCAAATCCTGTTCTATCGTTTTCTGGTTCTGTGATGTCGGCGGAATGATCTTCGCATCAAGAATGATTCCCTGCTCATCTAAACGATAGCGATGGTAAAGGATACCGCGCGGAGCTTCAGTACAGCCACAGCCGATACCAGGCTTCGGTTCGAAATCCACTACTGCTTTCTCCGGCATCCTGTATTCTTTAATAATACTGAGTGCTTCTTCACATGCATAGAGTATTTCAACTGTACGAACAATAATACTCTTAAATGGATTATTGGTTCCCTTCCCGATACCTGCTGATTTAGCAGCATCCTGTGCTGTGGGAGTCAGTCTGTCAAAATTCAAATTGTAGCGCGCCAGTGGTCCCGCAAAGTACGCGCCGCGTTCTTTTAATATTGAATGGAGGGCACTGGAATGCGAGACATGTTCTTCCATAAAATGGTTTTCATATTCCTGGATATCGATATTCAATCCTTTATTAGAGACAAGCCGGCCTTCATTAAAAGGATATTCCCGCTCATGGCGGAGGGCAACATATTCGTATGGACGTTCAAAATCAGGAAACGGCAATTTTGTTAAAAACTTCACCGCCTGTATGGAAGCATCAACAGCCCATTTCAACCGTTCAACCAGCATTTCAACTTCCTTTTTCGTCGGGAGTCTGTAGAAGCCGCCTACACGAACATTTATCGGGTGAATCTCTCTGCCGCCAATCAGATTTACTATATCATTTCCAATCTTCTTAAGTTTCAACGCCATTTTGACAACATGGCCATGATCTTTCGCCATCTGGATCGCATCGGCATAGCCGAGAAAATCAGGCGCATGCAGCATAAAGACATGAAGAGCATGACTTTCGATCCACTCACCGCAATACAGCAAACGACGAAGCGCGCGAAGCTGCCCGTCCACCGTAACTCCAAATATATGCTCCATAGCATGCACGGAACTCATTTGATACGCCACCGGGCAAATACCGCAAATGCGCGCTGTAATATCCGGTGCTTCGCTGTATAATCTTCCACGGAGGAATGCTTCAAAGAATCGGGGGGGTTCAAAGATGTTGAATTTTACATCTGTGATTTTCTTGCCGCTGATTTTTACAAGCAGTCCGCCTTCACCTTCAACACGGGCAAGGTAATCGACTTTTATTGTTTTACTTTTCATGCGCTTCACTCTCTTTTCGGAATGCTTCGGCATAAGCATTAAATCCACGGAACAGACGCACTAATTCGTCGTCCTTTACTCCAAGCGTTTTCCAGTATGTACATAGCGCTGAAGTGTTCGGCGTTTCCTTCGGACCGAAACAACCGAAGCAGCCGCGGTGGTATGACGGGCATAAGGCATCACAACCCGCCTGTGTTACCGGACCAAGACAAGTCGGGCCATGCGCCACAAGACCACAAGTAATACCGCGTCGTTTACATTCAATACATACTGAATATGAAGGTGTGTTTGGTTTTCGACCGTTGAGATATGCATTGATGACTTCCACTAATTGATGTTTGCTGATCGGACAGCCGCGTAATTCAAAATCGACGAATACGTGATCCGCTATCGGAGTAGACTTGTTCAATGTCTCAATGAATTTAGGATTGGCATAAACCGCCTCAATGAATTGCTTCACGTCTTTGAAGTTGCGGAGTGCCTGAATTCCTCCTGCAGTTGCACATGCGCCAATAGCGATAAGAATTTTCGATTGACGGCGCACCTGATGAATACGTTCTGCATCATGTGGCGTTGTAATGGAACCTTCTACCAGCGAGATATCGTACGGCCCTTTCATAACCATACGAGATGCTTCAGGAAAGTTTGCTATATCGATATACTCAGTTATAGTTAAAAGTTCATCTTCGCAATCAAGCAAACTCAACTGACAGCCGTCACAGGAAGAGAATTTCCAGACGGCAAGCTTTGGTTTCCGGATTTTCTTTTTTGCCGCTTCTTTTACAGCTATAGTGTTCTTTTTTGCCATCCGAATATTCTTCCTTCTGTCTAAGAAGTTATATTTCCCATTTCACTAGCATATCTTTGATTTGACTATATTGGAACACCGGGCCGTCTTTACAGACAAAGACCGAACCAAACTGGCAGTGTCCGCACAAACCGACAGCACATTTCATATTGCGTTCCATCGAAACAAAAATATTCTCATTATCGACACCGCGTTTGTGCAGTTCCATTGTTGTAAAACGCATCATCACTTCCGGGCCGCAGACAAAAGCCATAGTGTCGCGCGGATCAAACGGAGCCCGGGGAATGAGATTCGTAACGACACCGACATTTCCACGCCAACCGCTCATTGCACGGTCAACTGTAACATAGATTTCAAGATCGAATCGTGCACGCCAGTGCTCAAGTTCCTGCCGGAAAAGAACATCCGTGGGAGTTCGCGTTCCATATAAGAGCACTACTTTTCCATACCGATCACGGTGCGTTACAACTTCGTAAAGCGCCGGCCGGAGAGGAGCAAGACCGATACCGCCGGCCACGAATACAACATCCTTACCGTTCGCTTGATCTATAGGCCAAGGTGTTCCGTACGGTCCGCGAATACCGAGAATATCTCCCCGCCGCATTTTATCCATTGCTTTCGTCACTGAACCTACTGCTCGTGTAGTATGAACGAGTGTCCGCGGATTAGCCGGATCGCCGCTGATAGAGATTGGAATTTCTCCGACGCCGAATGCATAGACCATATTAAATTGTCCGGGCAAAAAGGTAAACTCTTCCAAATCGCCCTGCGGCTGTAATTCAAGAGTAAAGGTATCTTCCGTTTCGTGTTTCACGCGCCGAATTTGAAACGGCCACGGAAGCATCGGATTCCGTTTATAGTCAACTTTAAGAGATTGTAAGTCAGGAGCGGTCGCCATAGATATCCAATAGTTGTAAACGTGTGGATTCCAATCGTTTTGTTATAATGTCCGCAAATCGTTTTAGTAATTCGTACCCGAGATTATGATCGTTTTCACATTTATTACGCAAGCACTTTCCATCAAGAGCAATCATACGTGTAAGTTCCAATGCCTTTGCATCAAAGTGCCATGTATAAGGCGGTACAAGCCACGACCAGCCGAGAATGTCTCCTTCGCCCAATGTTTCAATGATGAGAGGTCCTTTATTAGGCGTCATCAACTGGAGTGTTACCTTTCCCGAACGTATAAGGTAGAAGTGATTTGCTTCTTCACCTTCTCTATGGATCATCTTACCAGCATCGATCCGGACATTCGAGGCACAACCGACAATGAGTGCAAAATACTCTTCACCAAGTTCTTTGAAGAATGTGTGTTCTGTAAGAATTTTTTTAAGATCTTCCATAGTTTTTTCCCTTCATTGGCATTGAGTCTCTTATGGCTGATTTTCACGAATTGCCCGAACTTCTTCTGTAATATCTATACCGACCGGACACCAAGTAATACATCGCCCGCACCCGACACAGCCGAACGTACCAAACTGGTCTACCCATGATGCAAATTTGTGTGTTACCCATTGGCGATAGCGTGATTTTGCAGACGTGCGGACACTTCCGCCATGAATATATGAAAAGTCCAGTGTGAAACATGAATCCCACTTACGTATGCGATCCGCTTGTTTTCCTCCAAGATCGGTTACATCTTCCACAGTGGCGCAGAAACACGTCGGACAAACCATTGTACAATTAGCGCAGGTAAGACAAAGCGCTGCGGTTCGTTCCCAGCGCGGGTGCTCAGAATTTTGATAAAGAATATTTTTCAGATCGGTGGTATCAACCGAGCGGCGAATTTGAGTTTTAGTCTGCTCTGTAATTTTTTTGGCTGTAGCAATATCCTCCTCTGTTGCCTTTGTGCATTTAATGCTTTTAAGAATATCTTCCCCTAATGCCGTTCCGGCTTCCGCGATAAAGTAATGATTCTTATTGTTTAATACTTCCGTCAACGCAAGATCGAATCCGGCTGTTGCTTTTGGTCCGGTATTCATCGATTCACAAAAGCAGGTTCCGCCGGCCTGACTGCAGTTTACCGCGACAATAAATATACCTGTACGTTTTTTCTGATAGAGAGGATCAACATATGGACCGCCAAGAAACACTTTATCCTGAATAGTAATAGCATTTAACTCACATGATCGGACTCCAATGAAAGCATATTTAATAGGTTGAAATTCTTCCGGTGCCTGTTTCTTTAAATTCTGCAAATCAAGGCCTTTTGTACTTTTATGCGTGGCAAACAACTTCTGGATCGGCGGGAAGAGAAATTTCTTCCATGATTGCGGACCGACAGTCCAGGCAAACACGGCATCATCATCTCTTCGTTTCAAACGATATGTACCGTTGGTTTGTTCATCTGTCCAACCATTAGGAAGGTCTTTGGCATCGGTAAGTTCATCATAAATAATTGCGCTATCGTTAACAGTCGGGCCAATAACTTTAAATCCCCGACGTTTAAGAGTCACAATTAGATTATCAAGTTCGGCACGTTCAAATATGAAAATCTTCACAGGGCACCTACATGATTGCTGTGTGATCCTATAATATGAATTATAATTACCACAAGTTCAAATCTGCAAACACTAAATTTTTATTTTATTATCTTGATGATACTGTTTTAATAGGTCCTCAATAGTTTGTGTAATTAATTCACCATCAACCGGTTTATAAAAGATAATATCAGCGAGATCGTCGATGGATTTATTTATCTCCGGTGTAAGAGACAAATATGCACGCAGCGCAATAACAGGAATCGTAGCCGCTGTTCGGCGTACGATGTCAAGTTGCTTTACGATATCGATTGAGTATGTAAAAAGGTCTATGAGAACAAGATCCGGTGAAATTTCTTTGATCGCCTGTTCAAACCGTTCTAAACAGTGTTCACGAATAATCTGGAATCTATCCTCAAGGTTCAATAAGAGAAACTGTGATAGATCCGCATCAGGACTGAAAACAAGCACACGCTTTTTAATGACTGCAGCACTGCACGACAGCTGCTTCCTGTCACTTATATCAGAAACAATATGGTTGGGCATATATTCTCTTTTTCTCCTTATCTACATACCGACCGGAATTAAATTATAAATTCTGTGCATTCAAAATCTGATCCATAAAGATCCGCCTGAGATTTAGTGTAATTCATTTTATTACTATTATCAACAGAGCAAAAAAACTTTTCTTTGCTCTCTGTATAACATTTCAAAACAATCACACCGCTTGCTACCACGAAAACAACTCCTGCAATCCACCAATGCAGCTTCATATGAATTTCTCAATAAGTATTGAACAACCATTCGTTTGGAATGTTATTCTCAAGGAATGTGCCAATTTCAACATGATAAATTCCTTTAAATTTATGAATGATTCCATATATCCTGAGCTTTTTACTATTCAAAGTTTGCCGGTTTTGGGAAACCATTCTCTATGGATTTCCTACAAATTAGAAGGCATTACTGCCGAATAAACTTAATATTTCCAACCTGAAAACACATAAAGCTCGAACCTTGTATCCGGTTTAACGGGTATGAATCTGCAGCTCTTCTATTTTACGATAAAGCGAAGAAAGACTGACACCTAAGACCTTAGCCACGACCTCTTTATTTTGTCCATACGTAGCAAGTGTTTGCTGAATAAACTGCCTTTCAAAGCTTCTAACTGCATTCTTCAACGATCCGTGACCGGAAGAAACGCTGGAAATGTCTTCTACAGGCCTCATGTATTCCGGAAGATGGTCAATTTTAATAAAATCCCCGTCGCAAAAGATGACGGATCGTTCAATGACATTTTCCAGCTCCCTGACCTCGCCTTTCCATTGATACTGGAGTAAGGCGCGCATTGCATCGTTGGCGAAACCCTGAATTGGTTTGCTCATTTGTTTTTTGAATGTTTCAAGAAAATGATGTGCGAGCACCGGAATATCTTCCGGCCTTTCCTTGAGCGATGGCAAATCAATTTCGACTACATTCAATCGATAGTATAAGTCGTCGCGAAACTTGCCGTTTTCCACTTCTTTTCGTAAATCTCTATTCGTTGCGGCAATAATGCGCACATCTATATTTATTGGATCTGTCATACCAACAGGCGTAATTTCCTTCTGTTCCAGAGCACGCAAAAGCTTCACCTGAAGTTGAATGGGAATCTCACTCACTTCATCAAGAAATACAGTTCCGCCGTCGGCAACTTTCAATAATCCTTCTTTGTCTACAGTAGCACCGGTGAAGGATCCTCTTTTATGGCCGAAGAGTTCACTTTCAAATAATGTGTCAACGATGGCACCGCAGTTGATCGGCACAAAGCGTTTTTCACGGCGCGGACTATTATAATGAATAGCTCGCGCAACAAGTTCTTTCCCTGTACCGCTCTTGCCGGTGACCAATACTGTACCCTCGCTGGAAGCAACACGCTTAATAACTTTAAACACTTTTTTCATTGACATACTCTGCCCTATAATATGTTCGAAGTCATACGTACGCTGAAGTTCTTGACGTAGCAGCGAATTCTCAATCACCAGCGCATGATAGTCGCACAGTTTTTTAACGCGATATAAAAGATCGTCAAAGTTGATCGGTTTTAAAATATAATCCGCAGCACCTTCACGTAACGCCTGCACTGCAGTTTCGACGGAACCAAATGCCGTAATTATAACGACCAGTGTCTGCGGCGTCCGCTGTCGGATCTGCTTGAGCAGATCAACGCCTTTCATCTCAGGCATTTCGATATCCGTGATAATGATATCGAATGTATTCGATTCATGTTTCGCCATTGCGTCCTTACCGTTTCCCGCTTCTTCAACGTTATACCCTTCCTTTTTTAAAATAAAGGAAAGAGACTCACGGATTATTTGTTCGTCGTCAACGACTAAAATACGCTGCGCCATCATGCACCTTTTATTGGAAAAGACAATGTGAATATGCTTCCCTGTTCCGGAATGCTTTCAACAAAGATATCGCCGCCGAAACTTTTAACAATACCGTAACTTACCCACAATCCCAGTCCTGTACCTTGACCCGTGGTTTTTGTTGTATAAAAAGGCTCAAAGATTTTTTCTAATGCTGAAGATTCAATTCCTTTTCCGGTATCCTTAATAATCACTTCGATTTTTTGTTCATTCTTTCGACTAAGCACTGTAATGACACCATGACGGCCGTCCAGCGAATCGACCGCATTCATCAGAATATTGATAAAAACCTGAACAATCTGATCCGGTACTACAGCAATTTCCGGAAGCTGTTCATCAAGCTCTAGTGTAAATGTAATGTCTTTTACTTTCTTTCCATATTGAACAATATTCAGCGCTTCTTTGATAATGCGGTTGATACCGGCCGGTTTTACCACGTGCGTGGACGGACGGGAGAAATCTACAAGATCACGAATAATTCGTGCGATACGATTAATCTGACTATTGATGAGATCTAATTTCTCTTTGGCAAATCCGTCCGTACTTGTCCGTTGAATAACCTGCACGAGTGATGAGATAGCAGTTAAGGGATTACCAACTTCATGGGCAATGCCGGCAGCAAGCGTACCGATACTTTCCATTCGCTGTGATCTGACAAGCTGCTGCTCGAGAATGATTTGTTCCGTGATATCCCGATGAGCTCCAAGATAGCCCGCGATAACACCATGTGAATCAACAATGGGGGAAATAACTAATTCTGTAAAGAAAGGTTCCCCGTCCTTTCGACGGTTTTCAACTCTTCCAACCCAGACTTTCCCGGAGATAATCTGCTTCCAAACTTCAGACCAGAATCCTTTACCGTGTTTTCCGCTGCTGAGAATTTTCGGATTCTTTCCAATCAGTTCTATACTGGAATATCCGCTCACTTTTTCAAATCCCGGATTAACATACACCATCATTCCATTGGCATCTGTAATCTGTATGGGATTGATTGTATTATGAATAACGTTGGAGAAACGCAAAAGGTCCAGCTCCTTGCGTTTTTCCTCTGTGATATCACGAAGGAAAAGAATCCAATATTTTTCCCTGCCCAACCGCAACAGGCGCACCAGGCCCGTTACATCAATAATTGATCCGTCGCGTTTGTAAAACTTTGTCTCAAGATTCATTTGGTTGGAAAATGGGAGCACCTTTCTGAAGACAGCTCGTTCGTCTTCCGGGATTATGTCGAAGATATACTTCGGACGGTAAGGCTGAGCAACGACTCCAAGCTCATCTGCTGCTGTTTTATTGGTATCAAGAATTCTGCTTTCACCATCCAGAATTAATACCATCTCAGGCAACAGATCAACAACGCGCCCATATTGCGAAAATAGGAACGATAGATCAGGCATATTGAAATTATAAGGTACGTCAAGGTTCGGAGATTGGCAATACAAACGAACAGTAAAAAAACGGCTCTCATCGATACATCTACAAACATCGAGAATAAGTCTCTCAATAAGATTCAATACATCATTTTCGAACTTTTCCCGATCGAATTAATTCTAATCTCTCACGTGCAAGCGCATCGAAGTTCGTTTCAAGGTATCGCTGAAAACAATAAGCAGATCTCTCAAATTCCTTGTTTTCAAAAAAATATAGCCCTAAATTATAGTATATTTCAGGACATAATTCCGTGCTTTTCAATAAACCATTGAGACCAATCTGAATTGCCTTGCTGTAACTATCATCATAGTAACAAAAGGTGGATAGTCCCAATTCCTTTTGGGGAAAATATCGTCTTGTCAATCTGAATATTTGAGGAATATGTAAATAGTTACGCCTTAAGATACTATCGATCTGTATCGAGCCAATTTTTTTATACTGACTTAACTGCGCCGTATAAGAAAAAGGAGGGATAGAATCTGCATATCCTTTCTTCACATAAATGGCAGCTATCTCATCAAAATACAGTAACCGCCAAGTAGTATCTTTCTTAAAATAATGTATCCATAGAAATTCATCCTGGTAAGGGAATATAACAATTTCAGGTTGATATTTCTTGAGAATCTGACTTTTATTGACAGTATTCCAAAGGAATGAATATTTGCTATAGAATTCTTCACCCATGACTTCAAGTCTTCCATCGATCGATACTTTTTGTGGAAGCATGTACATAAGAAATCCGCCAAAATTGACATTATTGAGGATCTTTCCTTCCAAATGATTGCCCCGCAAATAAAGTGAAGCTTTATATGGGAGCATATTATTGTCATACCGGTAACCAAACCTCAGATTGGATCCAAAATTGATGTAATAGGAATCTGTTATAATCGCTTTTATCAATACAATAGAAAGCGCTATGATAATACCGCTAAGAATTATTTGAATTTTTGTCAAGTTCCACAATGTTTTTTTTGGCGCTTTATTTTCGACAGGAATGCTTAGTTGAAGACCTTGAATTGTGAACGGAAGAACCGCAAAAAGAAAGAATCCAATATTTTTTAATGCTGTACATCCGAGATATAAAAAAAACAAGAATACGAGAAGTTCGTGCAATTGAATTCGTTTCAAGCAGATAATAAAGACAATAACACTTACAACAAGAAAGATATGGAAACAAAATAGAGGCTCAATAAGAACAAATGCTCCATTACTATAATTACTTATGAAACGTAACGGGGAGATAAGTTCACCAATACTACTTTTAAAAATGTTTGAACCCTGTAACAACTGAAATTGGCGAAAAGGATATGCAACTCCATTGAAAAAATAGGGATTGACCAAAGAAACCACAATCGAGAGCAATCCGTATTGTGTTACAGGCGTCCACAATCTCCGTTCTCTCCAGAAAGATCCTAAAATATAGCTTCCGATCACTATCCATCCAATAATAAAAATGGAATGTGTGTTCGTCCATAATATCATAACTAATGGAAGGAATACAAGGGTTTTTCTTCCTCGTTCGACATATTCATCAAGAATTATGAAAACAAGATTCAGATATACCCAGGAAAAAACATGTGGTCTCGTTTCAAAAAGAGCGGCAACTGAATATATTGTTAAAAATAATAACCATTGCCAATGAGATAATTTGTTCAAATTTTGCTTTCGTGTAATACGAAACAATACAAGGATAAAACTTACAATTATAAGCAATGCATTACTTGCCACCAATCCGAACTCACCAGACAAAGTATCGATAATGGCGATTGTTATTTGATACAGCCATTGCAAGTCGATGTATTCGTGAGTTCCAACAGTATAGGTAAACATATCTTTTCCGGGAAACTCGATATTTTGTAACATCCATATGCCTGTCTTCAGGTGAAACCCTAAATCCGGGCTGTGAATTTGTCTAAAAGCAAGAATAACAATCAGAACGAACAAGAGAGAGAGAGTAATTTTATTTGATAGGGAAAGAGATTTCATGTGCATTAGCATCTTTTGAATCATAAGCTGCATTTCTTTTTATTATACGATATTCTGTGTGTCAAATGAATCAAGCGATAAAATAATCTATGCTATTCTTTTATTTATTATTGAAAAACCAAATTGTTTATACTTT
>Ga0315537_1003521_pt1 | contig 11624 bp, 9 predicted proteins | sample SalMarSW160270MG_FD_203091 | JGI IMG/M metagenome (GOLD analysis project Ga0315537, IMG submission 203091) | Salt marsh sediment microbial communities from the Plum Island Ecosystem LTER, Massachusetts, United States - Salt Marsh Sediment SW1602-70 ... | reverse complement strand
CATCGATGCGAGCAAAATTATTAGTGAGCTTAATTGGCGACCATCGGTGAGCTTTGAGGAAGGTATAAATAAAACCATAGACTGGTATCTTCAGAACCAGGATTGGCTAAGTAACGTTGTCTCCGGTGACTACCAGAAGTATTACGAATCGATGTATGGAAAGCGCTAAGTCAAGAAAAAAGCCTTTGTTAGTGTCGAGCCTGATTAAAGGCAAAGCAACTATATGTATAGTGAATTATAAAACTTTAGACCTTACCCGGCTATGTTTGCGAAGCGTACGCAAGTTTACTAAATATCCGTGTGAAGTTATTGTCGTCGATAACAATTCGCAGGATAAGTCTCTGGAGTACCTCAAATCTCTCAATTGGATTAGTTTAATTGAGCGACACCCAAAGCCTGATGAGCCTGGCGCGGGTTTCGCCCATGGAGCGGCCCTGGACCTTGCCCTGGCCAGGTGCAATACCGAGTTTTTTGTCTCGATGCATTCGGATGTCATTGTCCGTAAGGACGGATGGCTTGCCGACCTGATTGGTTACTTTGACAGTGACAAAAGCGTGGCCTGCGTTGGTTCCGGCAAAATCGAATTAAAGCCAAAATGGCGAATTTATCTCCAGAAAGCAACTGATTTAAAAGCCTTAAAGCGTAAAGTTTTTCGAGATCCCCAATTGCTCACGAAATTCCGCTATCATAACCGGACAATATGTTGTATCTATCGAACAGAAATCTTACGCCGGGAACAACTATCATTTTTGGCAGGCAAAGGCCGGGGCCTGGCAGCCGGTCAAAAGCTTTACTTTGAGCTCATTGACCGTGGCTATAAGACCGTTGAGCTGCCATCCCCGGTAATGGGCCAATTTATTTACCATCTTGCCCATGCCACCCAGGTAGTTAATCCACAGGAATTTACTTTGCGAAAAAGAGCAATAAAAAAGTGCAATCGACTTATTTATAAAGTAATGTCATCTGCAATCGTTCAGAGTGTGCTTGCTGATGATTCATTGGACAGATAGAAATATGAGCCCTAAAGTGAGTGTTTGCATACCTACATACAACCGAAAAGATTATCTAAAAGAAGCGCTCGAGAGTGTATTTGCTCAAACCTACAAAGACTATGAGGTTGTCATAGTCGATGACGGCTCAACCGACGGTACTGAAGATATGCTTAAAGATGCCGGCTACGATGTCAGATATTATTGGGCCGAGCATATAGGCCAGACCACAGCGAGAAATAAGCTGATAGAGCTTGCCCATGGAGAGTATATCACCTTCTTGGATTCTGATGATTTGTTGTTTCCGGATGCAGTCCAGAAACTTATGGACGTAATAGATTCTTATGGTTCCGATGTGTTTGCGTATGGTTCTTATATTGGTGTTGACGAAGATGGTAATCATATCCACACGAAACAACGTAGGCTACCATCTGGCAATATTGTCACAAAGCTATTTGAGTATATCTACGTTCATTCCTGTGGGACGATGTGTGCTAAGATAATTTATGAACGAGGGGGTGGCTTTGATACTTCCTTAAGACGTTGTGCTGTGTATAAATTCTTATTAAACCTGTCCCTTAAATACAAATTTATCCCTGTTGACGGCCCGACCTATAAAAAGCGGCGCCATAGAGATAATCTTTCTGACAGATTATTTAACAGCCGGAAGACCGAGCTCGAGGTACTTGAGGATTTCTATTTTAATGCTGGTGGAAAAGAGGTAATACCACGGCATAGGGCAATGAGACGCCTCAGCAAAGAAGGTTACAGGGCTGGACGTTGTGCGATTAGGGAAGGTATATACGACCAAGCGTATCAACTGCTCAACCAGTCTTTCCGTCGATATCCAAATATTAAATCATTGATGTATTTGACAAGAACAGTGCTAATATCCCGTTAGCATAATTTTGAGGATAGGTGCAAATTTTCTCTTTCTGAACTCAGCAACTTGTTATTCGTTAGCGTCTCTGCAAAATCTTTTGTTTTAATTCCTTAAAGGACCACCTAAAACCAATCAACTTTCCCGCTTCTCTAATAGGTTCGAATTTTGGCATTTGTTCTTTCCATTTTCGGGGGTTGCGCGATGCTACAAACAGCAGGTAGATTGCGGCTTTTTTGTCTTTGTTTTCAGCTTCATAAATCACCTCGAGCCCGTTTTCCCGGAACATCTCCCACATACATGAGGGTGTAAATCGCCAATAATCTTTGTAGGATTCCGTTTCATGCTGTACTTGAGAAAAAGGCACAACAATAATAGCAACATCTTTGGTCATGTTACAGATGTTTTCAAAGGCTTTTCTAATTTCGAATATGTGTTCTAACGTAGTATGGTTGAACACAACATCAAAACGCTGGTACAGCTCTTTTGGCAAGTCCTTGGTTAGATCAACGAGATACTCGTTTTTTTGCTGTTGGTAGCCTCGCGTACCTGTGTAATTGGTATAATAGTAGCCTGATGCTTTTGAAAAATAGTTCTTATACTTTCCTCCCTCTTTGTCTCGATCATCCCATGCAGACACGTTAACGACATCGCCGGTAAAAAGTGGTGCTAACTTTTTCATCTGGCGATTGGACCAAAGTCGGGCAATCCTAAACTGTCTCTCAGCTCTTATCCTCATCTTTTACACCTATTGGTCTGCTCGTCTTTTGTTAGGCGAGTTATATCCTTGTCCCTTTTGATTTTGAACATCCACCCCCATCTATGTGCCCTCATTGCATCAAGGTCTGTCAGAACAGGTCCGCTCTCTGTTATCAAAATGTTTGAATGCCTCAAATCACCATGAGTAATTTTATGCTCGCTCAGACTATCGAGCAGTTCAGCAACCTGCTGAGACACGATTGAACGTTTCTTCTCGCTTGTCTTATCGTCTCGTAGAAAGTTTTTAAGCTCACGTCCCTTAACATATTCGGTCACAAGATAGGATTGCCACACAAGCAATCTTCTGCGCTGCTCAATATAAGACAGAGGCCTCGGCGTGGCTATGTTCAGCATCCCAAGACGATGTCCGTGCAGCCACCCTCTCCGGGCACGGGACCTTTTGATAGTATGACGCAGCGAATGAATAAACCCTTTGTGATTATATCGTTTGACCACCACATCCTTGCTGTTCCACGTTAAACGGGATACGTAAGAGGTATCGTCGTTTTTAAGAACCTGTCCCTTATCCATCAGCGTATCAATTTTTTCGATAAAGTCAAGTGACTCTGCGTCCTGACAAAAACCTCTGTCAAACATTGCGATATAACTGCCGGCCTTGATTTGCAGGTGTCTCTTACCTGTTCGCAGACACTTTTTCAATCTACTATACGTTGAAGACTCTGCATGTTTCTTCGATGAAGTATGTTTGATTAAAAGTTGAAATGGAAATTTGGCCATTTTTTAGAATACTTTTTTGTTTAAGGTTGTCGATGCTCGTATCGATGCCCGCCCTGGAAACTCGAAGCTCGTATTATCTTTTTGCAAAGTTCCCTGAATTTTATCCGGCATCCGGTTTCCAGTCTCCAGTTTCGATACCAGCTTCGACAGCGTCAAACCGGCTTCTACACCTCCGGTTTTCTGATTAGCACCCAAAAATGGTTATGCCTAATTGATTGGCAAGTTTTATTGTATCGGGTTTCTCGATAATTATCGTCTTGGCTGCCTCCACAACCAGACATTTGCCTCCGTTGTCGGCCAAACTTCTGATAGTATCAGGTCCCACGCACGGCACATCAAAACGCATATCCTGCTGGGGTTTCGAAGCCTTGATTAGTGTCCAGCCTCCCGATTTACAGAATCGGCCGGCTCGCTCGATCATCTCTGCCGTTCCTTCTATTGCCTCGACTGCGATTACCTCTTTGTCCTTTACCACAATCGCCTGGCCTATATCCAGCTCGCCGAGCTTTTTAACTATTTCCCAGCCGAATTCAATATCACCTCTGACCGACGGTCGAAGTGGTGTGGTCGTCATCAGGCCCGCCGTTGCCAGGTGCTCCTTGCAATACATAATTGAATTCTCCAGTACTATCCCGCCGCTTGCCAGCTCGTCGGCCAGGGCACACAAAAGCGAATCTGTCAGTTTGTTCTTGCCCCGCAGCCGCCAGTAGTATATTCTAAATGCCCGCCAGTCGGGCAGATACCGCAGGATTCGCCAGGGCGTAAAAAGTCGTCCTTTGGAAACCCGCCCAACCATAATCGTTCGCCTTACGCTGTGCTTTCTTAACTTTCGTATCCAGGCCCCCGGCCGGGCAATCGCAACTCTATAAAACACATCAACTTCGTCAGCGAGGCTGTGCTCAGCCGTTTCCGCTAAGCCGACGCAAATTACTCTTAATCCCGCCTGTTTGGCGCCGGCGGCTACAAGAAAGGGCAGTCTGCCCTCTCCAGCAATTAAACCGAGCACATCTGAACTGTTCATAATATCGTATTGCGCATCTTTATCTACAGATTTCAAAGATTTACTGTGTAATCCATTTCAATCTGTTAAAGTTTGGAGTGCCCAAAGTGAGCTAAAGTGCCAGCAAAGCTGTCATTCTGAGCGAAGAGAAGAATCTCTTTCTCGTTGGCCAGATCCTTCGGCTTCGCCTCAGGATGACACATAAGTGTCACTTTAGGCACTTCAAACTTTAGGCACTTTCTAATTTCCTTCGGGAGTCCCTTCATCATTGGATTCGGCAGGTGAGGCAATTCGTTCAATTCGGCTCTGAAGGTCGCGAATGCTTTGCCGTATCTCAGGCAGATATTGTATCATGCCGTATGCTCGCTTGCCCAGGTTTGCCTCGATAGCAGGCGCACCCAGGACCACTTTGCCGTCTGGAATGTTGTTAATAACACCAGCCTGGGCTGCAATCGTAACATTGTTTCCGATGTTGATATGACCCACAATACCGACCTGCCCACCGACTAAACAATGATGCCCGAGAGTAGTCGAGCCGGCAATTCCCACCTGAGCCACAAGCAAACAATGTGGACCGATTCTTGTGCCGTGACCTATCGTGACAAGGTCGCCCAGCTTACTACCCTGGCCTATCACGGTGTCACCAAGTGTGCCTCGTTCGATCCCACAGCAAGCACCGATTTCAACGTCATCTTCTATAACTACAATACCAGTCTGTGGTATTTTGTGGTGTATGCCCTTATGGGTGGCATAGCCGAACCCGTCTTCCCCTATTGTCGAATTCGCATTTATAATTACACGATTACCTATTTTGCAACCATCGTAAATAGTAACATTGGGATAGATTATGCTATCGTTACCAATTTGCACACCTTGCCCAACGTGTGCGCAGGGATAGATTATGCAGCCGTCGCCAAGTTTTGCCTCATCGGCTATTGTTGCAGAATCATGAATGTGGCAGTCTGCACCAATTTTCGCACTGTCAGAAATTGAAGCCCGAGGGCTTATCCCTACCTTTTTGTGCTTACGATGCCCGTGAAGCAGCACCATTATCTGCATAAAGGCATAGTAAGGGTCCTCGGCTATCAGAAGAGGAACCGAAGTGGTGGGTGTTTCCTTACCCACGATTACCGCACTTGCCTTGGTCGTCCGCAGTTGCTTCTCATATTTACGGTTGGTCAGGAAACTAATGTCACCTTGGCCCGCCCTGGTAAGTGTCGAGGCCGACTTAATTATTACATTAGGGTCGCCACAGACCCGTCCATCCACGTATTCAGCTAATTCACCCAAAGTTTTTTCCTGCATATAGACACCTTTACGAGAAATCTCTTTATACACTACATCTGACATACCCGATTGCGACTCGCCTGAGCTCGCCGAAGTCTACAAATCATAGGGCAATATTAAAACCTGGTTATTGTAACAGAAAAATCGGCCGGTGGTCAACCCCGTAGAAATATCCTTTTTCTAATGTATCAGTACTCATTTAGAATTTCTAACGGGGTCAACTGCTCGAAGTCTATCTCTGTTGGAAAAAAGTTTCTTTTGTAATAATTTGTACCATCTGTTCTGAACGAGGCTCTCGGACATTCCTTACGCCAACAAAACATCCAAAAGCTCATGTTGAAGGCTCACCAGGGGCTTCTTGGTAAAAGCTGTAGTATTGTTCGCAAATACTTTTACAGCCGACCCAATGGGTATATATACTACCGGATTAGTTGGGCCAAAAACAGCTAACGTCATGACCCCCAACCCGGCAGCCAGATGCGTAATCCCGCTATCGTTACCGATGAACCCGCTCGAACAGCTCAAAAGCCCCAATACCTGCGCCAAGGACAAATCCCTCAGGCACCTTGCAAACCTGCTTATTTTCTTAATTGTTGCATCGTTGAATCTGTCCACCTCAGCAGGCCCCAATAGGAAGATTACTTCAATACCTTTTGAATCAAGCTCTTTGGCCACAGCCAAAAAATTATCAAGGTACCAGCATTTGCTAAGTCCACCACTGCCCGGCTGAATAACCACCAGCTTCTGACCAGGCTCAAGGCCTGTTTCTTTCAGCAGTTCCTTACCTTGGGCTATATCTGCGTCGGTTGCTTTTATTGAGCAATCACCCGGCCTAACCTGCCGGGGCTGCAAAGATAAACCGCTCTGGTTGATAAAATGCTCTATATAAAAGTCGGTTAAATGTCTGGAGAAATCTTTTGGCGGCTTCATAGACAGTGTTATAACTTCCGCACTATGGCTGCAATTGGCGGTGAAAATCAGGTTTTGTTCAAAGTTGCTGTCCGGCTCACCCAGAAATGTCGCGATCCAGGCATAGCCGGAAAATGTGTTTATCAAAGGGTCCCCGTCTTTTAAGTCAAATGTTTTGGGATCTACGAACAATCGATGTAAATCTATCGAATCTATGGAACTGATGCTGTCAATACAGGTCCTACCTGGTAAAATACCGACGTATTCACTATGCCCAAGAATATCAACTCCGCCCAATCCGAGAACGTCCTTCATAAACGCAGCTAACGGCAGCGTCAATATACAATCACCAATAGCCCCCGGCTGCAATATTACCCCTCGCTGCGATTTCCGCGCAGCTTCAACTCCCTCTTCTCTGAGCAGGTCCAAAATGTCATCGTTTATTCGCATATTTTAAAGAGGTAGATTCTTGTCAGTATAATACTAACTAATTTGCTGCCTTGTCAATCCATGCGCCGCCAATGAGCCGGCTGTTGTTTTCTTCCTGAACATAGAAAGCAGCTAACTGGCCCGGCGTTATGGCCGAATTTGGCTCATCGAACTCAACAGCAACCCTGCTCCCTTGCGGAGAGACCCTTGCGGGGGCGCCTATATCATTGTAGCGTATTTTCACCTTCGCCCAAAAAGGCGAAACCGGCTCATCGGTAAGCCAGTTTACCCCTGTTGCCCAAAGTTTGCTTTTCATCACTTCTTCTTTCGGGCCGAGCGTGACCGTATTACTTTCGGCATCAATCTTCACCACGTAGTAAGGCTTGCCCATTGCAACCCGCAGCCCTCGCCGTTGACCGATGGTGAACCTGTGCACGCCGTTATGTTCCCCGAGAACCTTGCCGCTGCTATCGATAATATTTCCTTTGCGGACAAGTTCCGGGCACCGTTGCTCAAGCACAGCTACATAATCATCGTCTGGTATAAAACATAGCTCCTGAGATTCAGCCTTGTATTCGGTACCTAAACCGAACTTTGCTGCCATCTGACGCGTCTGGTCCTTGGAATAGTTACCCATTGGTAAGATAATGTAAGGTAATATCTCCTTATCGAGCATTGATAAAACATAGGACTGGTCTTTAGCAGAATTAAGACTCTCGTATAAGCCTATATGGTGATTGTGCTCAAGAATCCTTGCATAATGACCTGTGGCAAGCAACCCGGCTCCATTACTTCGTGCAAAATCCCACAATTTCCCAAATTTAATATACCTGTTGCACAAGACGCACGGGTTTGGCGTCCGAGCTTTTCTGTATTCACTGCAAAAATAATCAAGAATTCGCTCGAAATCCCTGCGAAGGTCCAGCACATAAAGTTTTATACCTAATTTCTCGCACATCTGTTCGGCGTCTGCCTGCGCATGGTGGCTCTGGTCGCAGGTAATCATAAATACGCCTGCACAATTGAAGCCATTTTGGTTCAGTAATGCAGCGGCGGTCGAGCTATCAACTCCGCCGCTAAGCGCAATAAAAACCTTTTTTCGCTCAGCAACCATTTTTAAATATTTCACCAGCGAAGCTGGTTCAGGTTCGAAACCCGCCGTTGGCGGGTACTTTCCTACAGGTGCTTAATTATCAACCTGTTCGCTTTGAATGGATTTAAACGATTTCAATATGAACCCACCCAGAACCAGCGCCATCACCACCATAATTACCAACAGCAAAACCTTATGCTTCTCTGTCCAGGCAACAGGTTTCTCCTCAACTTGTCCAAGCAGCGGATTGTCGATAATACCGCTCAGCTTAGCGGCCCTTGCTTTGACCTGTAGCGGATTACTCAGTCTCTGCCTTAGGTCATACCGCGGCGTCCTTGCTGATTCCGAGCCGACATAAAGTGTAGGCGCGACATTATCCATATTTGCAAACACTATCTTGTGCGCTATCATCTGTGCCGATGCTGACTTTACGACGACAGCCCTGTCATCGTAGTTCCTGATTGTAATTTTTAAATACCTGTGAACACGCCTGCCTGAAGGAATACGCAAAGCCAGCCTTTCACGCTTTTGCCCGTCGGCCTCGGCATATCTGTAAATCGTGCTGCTAATTATTCTTTCCCACTTTACCTCAACGGTTCTGGTACGCTGTCTGTTATCTTCGCTGTAAACTTTGACCTCGCGCGTTTGGGCATCTCTGCCTTCGACAGTAACATATCTGTAAAACGAATCATCAGCGACATCGAATTCGATTTCACTTACCGGCAGACGACGATATACAAGGTCGTACACGTAAATACTCGAGCTGCTTTTTTCATCTTCGCTATGCTCTATGAGTGCCATCTCCACCGGGTGACGCTCGGCGAAGCTCTTCTCAATCTTAAATGCTCTTACTTCATCGATAACAGGACTTTTTTCTTCTGTTGCCATTGGCCAAACAGTAATCCGCAAATAGCGGTAATCGTTCTTCGGTAAATCAACCTGCTCGAATCGTCTATCGAAAGTAACTGCAAAAACGTAAGCATGCTCAACCAATGTAACGAATTCAGTATTATCGTTGGAACCCTCAACTTTGACGGCTCGTCTGAAGTTATTCCCCCGTGTCATAACCTCAATGGAATTCTTCACTACCTTCTTCCCAAAGTCCAGCGTTACCATAGCCGCCCCGTCCGCACTTGTAGAACGGTTTATTAGCGCCAGCTCATACTTTCGCTCCTCCGTAGTATCCTCTGGCTTAACCAGCACGTACGGGACCTGCTCACCGTGGGCGTCCACAAGTCGAATATCCCCAAAATCAGGTCTCGCTGCATCGTAAATATCAGGTGTGAGCATCAATTTGCAATACTCGCCGGTGCCATCTTCGATAGTGACCTCGGCTCGATATTTCCACTCAGCCAGTTCAAGCGCAAAAACACTACTTACTAAGCCGGCCAGCAATAGAGCGGTGGCTGTGAACAAAATTCTTGATCTTGTCATCTTAAGCCTCGCAATTACTTATCCACACCTTCCTCACCCAGCATGACTTCGAAATAACCTTTTTTTCTTACAAATTGATAAAGATAAGATACTCCTACTAATGTTACTCCCGTCGCTAAAAACGCGGCTATTCGGTACACACTTTTTACGGTCCTCGTATCCAGAATAAACACTTTCACTAACAGCACAGCAAACAATCCAAGCGCAATATATCGTAATATTTTAATCTTCCGCCAGAACCCCGCTGCCATTAAAACCGCTCCATAGACCGCCCAAATCACCGATATATACATATGCGATAAGAACCTCCAGTTAGCGATTCTTTCGGCGAACCGGTTCCGGCAATACCAGTAAAGATATATTTCTTCCGTTAGCAACACCCACAGCACGAATATCCCCGCCAGTGCAAAAGCAGTTGCGAACATCCGACTGTATTGATCCTCTTCAAGTTCCTTGCCGAGCAGCCAACCGGCTGCGAAAAGTGCTGCAACAAACACAAGGACTATCCCAAAATCCAGGTTCGCAAAAATCACGAAGCTGCTGCTGTAAAACTCACTGAATTTTACCATCGTAAAAATCGCCCCCGTCCCTGCCAAAATCATCGCCAAAACCCTGCACACCATCCCCCGAGGGCAGATTGGCCGAACAAGCAGCAACAGTGGAAAGCCTGTTAATATTATCACCATCCCCTTAAGGAAATATCTATTCCCGGCAGCACTTTCAGTTATATTGTGGTCGCAATGCCAATACCACTCCATTGCTATCGCCGCCATTAACAAAAGCGTTGTGGCCGCATACAGAACTTGTGCAATTGGTCCTCGCTGGTCTTCCGGCAATCTTGAAGTCCTTCTATATATGATATGACACACAAGGAGCGCACCTGCCACAAAACACCAGGTGCCGAAAGCAGGATTGAATACCAAGTTGAACGCTGCCCTGTGCATTGGCAGCTGGTGCAGCAACTGGCCGAAGCTTAACAAAAGTGCAATAGCCCCTCCAGCCTGTGTCCAGATGCTGCGATACCGCAGCCCGATTACTACCAATATCACACCTTCCACCGCCCAGGCCATCGCTATCGCATACATCTTCAGGTAAAGCGGCACTGCAATCGTCAGGAAAAACAGCCCAATCACCAGAAGCGCCAGCCGCAAATCCAGGTCATCTTTGCATCGTCTGGTTACGACCGCCATCATAACCAAATGTGCCGCGCACAGCCCAAGAGCACAAAAAGCAAGCTGGGGGCGGTACTTTGCAAATAAAATAGTCCATAGGTAATAAAACGTCACCGCTGCATTTGCCAGGACAAGATACACATCTTCCTTTTGGGCTTTGACCTTTTTTACCAGTTCGTAAAGTATCGGCAGCGCAAGGTAAACTGCGAAAAATATGCAAAGCCACACCAGTGCGACAGCCATCTGTTCCGGCATTCCTTCGGCTAACCGAATCGAGGGCCGGTAAAATTTCTCAAACCATCCTATGTAGAGCAGGAATGTACCGGCGAAAGCAAGAACGTTCACAGCCCGCCACTTCCGGTAGTATGCGCACAGCATCGCGCCAATACCTAAAATCAAAACATAACAGAACAGAGCAATCGGACGATTCTCCCCCGTGGAAACTAACACTGGCGTCAAAAACCCGCCAAGCAAAGATAAAAGAGCAACCACAATCTCGTTCATACTCACTGCGTAAAGCATTGCCGCTGTTGTAACGAGTATTGCAAGAATAAAAGCAGGGACTGAATCAATCAATCCGTAAAATCGATAAGCTGAAAAAACCGCCGCATATAGTATTGCGAAACCCAGCGCCGTTACAGCCTTGGCAACGATTCCGTATCCCCGCCTGCGTGTTATCTTCCCAACTGCCAGTGCAACAAGGCCCGAGACGGCAGCTATAACCACTCTGCCCAAAGGCCCTATCAGGTTAGTGTCGTATGCGTATTTGAGGAAAAAGCCCACCGAAAAAATTACCGTGATGATACCAGCGATAAGGACCCACCGCGTACCAATCCGCTGTTCAAGCGCGATAGTTTTGCGACCGGGAGCTTTTTTTTCCTTTTCTTTGATTCGTTCAGCGGCGGCCTTAAGAAGCTCTTGTCCGACTTTTTTT
>Ga0315537_1003520_pt1 | contig 11627 bp, 13 predicted proteins | sample SalMarSW160270MG_FD_203091 | JGI IMG/M metagenome (GOLD analysis project Ga0315537, IMG submission 203091) | Salt marsh sediment microbial communities from the Plum Island Ecosystem LTER, Massachusetts, United States - Salt Marsh Sediment SW1602-70 ... | reverse complement strand
ACAGCTTCCTCATCGGTGAGTTCTTCCGGAGCGGATTCAGCCCGTTCTTCACCGGTCTGGGCGTCGCCATCGGCGGCGGCCTCATCGTGACGGCAGGGCTCGTCATGGTGTTCTCGCCGACGGTGCCGCCGCGGCCGGGGAAGCTGATCATCCCCGACGGGCTCGCCGCCATAGCCATCATCACCGCCTTCTTCGGTGCGGTCCCCCCGTTCACGGACTACTTCTCGCTGACCATGACCAACCCGACCCCGGCAATGCTGAGTGCCGCCGCGGGCCTCGGCGTCATGATGATCCTCGGCGCCGTCGGCGTGCTGGCCGTCGTCGCGGGGATCGGTGTGGCCAGGACGAAGCGGCGGAAGCAGGGCTAGGCGAGCCGACGCTGCAGGCGAGTGCCGGGGCACATCGAAGCGCGAGCCTGGCAGAATCAACGCCATGGACCACATCAGACTCCCCTCACCGGCCACGGTTAGCTCCACATCCATCGAGGAGGCTCTGAGCCGGCGCCGATCGGTTCGCGAGTTCGACGGCACGCCGCTCTCGTTGGAGCAGCTCGGACAGATCCTGTGGGCGGCTCACGGGATCACCGATGCGGAAGGCCGCCACGCCGCGCCCTCCGCAGGGGCCACCGACCCTCTCCTGGTGCTCGCCGCCACCCCGGAGGGTCTGTACCGCTACGACGCGGCGGGACACCGGCTCGAGGTAGCGGCCGAGGGTGATCGCCTCGCCGGCGTCGCCGAGGCGGCCCGGGACGATCGCATCAGACGCGCCGGGGCCGTGGTCGCCATCGCCGCCGATGAGCGCCCCACCGTCGAGCGCTACGGCGAGCGCGGCCATCGCTACGTGCTGCTGGAGGTGGGCCACGCCGCCGAGAACGTCCTGCTTCAGGTAGTGGCGCTGGGCCTCGGCGCCTACCCGGTCGGCTCCTTCGACGATGCCGCCGTCGCGGCGCAGCTCTCCCTCGAAGCCGACCAGGAGCCGCTGTACCTGATACCGGTGGGGCATCCCGCCTAAGGGATCAGAGCGACCGCTCCGTCACGGGATCGAAGAAGACGAGCTTGTCCAGGGCAACGGCGAGCTCGATCACATCACCCACGACGGCCGGGTCGCCCGTCCTGAGCCGTGCCCACAGGATCGAGCCGAGATCGTCTATCCGCACCCGGGCAAAGCGCTCCGTCCCCAGCTCCTGGAGCTGCACGACCCTGCCGTGAAGGCAGCGGTGAAACGCAGTGCCCGTCTTGGCCATCTGTAGGTTCTCGGGGCGGACGCCCACGGTGATGGGAAGGCCAAGCCACAGGCGCAGCGCAGGCGTCCGCTCGGCCGTGGCCGCATCCAAGAGAAGCCGATCGCTACCGATGGAAAGCTCCACGCCAACCTCGGCCGGGGCCAACTCGCCGGGAATGAGATTCATGGGAGGGGTTCCGATGAACCCGCCGACGTAGGTGTTGGCGGGCCGGCGGTAGATGGTGAGAGGGGCGTCGACCTGCTCTAGGCGGCCGTCCGGTCCCATCACAACGATCCTCTCGGCCAGAGCCATCGCCTCGAGCTGATCGTTGGTGGCATAGAGCACGGTCAGGCCCAGGTCACGGTGAAGCCTTTTCAGCTGGGTCCGTACGCCGGTCCGCGCATGCGGGTCGATGTTGGCCAGCGGCTCGTCCATGAGAAGCACATCGGCGCGAGCCACCAGCGACCGAGCCGTGGCAACGGCCTGCCGCTCCCCCGCCGACATGCGCCTCGGATACTTGCCCAGCAGGTGTTCGATTCGCAGGTACCGGGCCTCCTCGGCGGCGCGCTTGCGCCGGAGCCGTGGCTTCACCTTCCGCATCTCCAGCGGGAAAGTGATGTTCTCTTCGCCGGTGCGATGGGTGTACAGGGCGTAGTCCTGAAACACCATGGCGATGTTGCGACGGAACGAGGGCAGCCCGGTGACTTTCTGATCACCGACGTAGACGTCCCCGGAAGTCGGCATCTCGAGACCGGCAACGAGGCGGAGCAGGGTCGTCTTCCCGCAGCCCGACGGCCCCGCAATCACCAGGAACTCACCGTCCGGAACGAAAAGATCGAATCCTTTGAAGACCGTGACGTCGTCAAAGGTCTTCGACACTCCGATCAGTTCAACCGATGCCATGCGTGAACCGTACACAAGCCGGGAACCCAGCGTATGAGAAGCAATGCCGAGGTGAGGAAGCCCGGTGCGCTAGGTTCGCGGGCGCACGAAACGGAGGTTCACGTGAAGGCCTTTCGCCTCGTGGCAGCGCTCGTCGCGCTGCTGCTCGCGGTCGCCGGCTGCAGCGGAAGCACATCGGTGTTCGAGATGAAGGTGGGCGACTGCTTCGACGACCCCGGAGGAGAAGCAGTCCTCGACGTCGAGACGATCTCCTGCGACGAGCCGCACGATTTCGAGGTCTTCTTCATCGGCGACCTGCAATACGAGGGCACGTACCCAGGTGATAGCGAGGTCTCTGACATGGCGGGCAACCTGTGCTTGCCACACTTCACCCAGTACGTGGGCAGCGATTTCCAGACCTCGACGCTCAACATCTCCACCTTGTACCCGTCGTACGAAAGCTGGACCCAACTCGACGACAGAGAAGTGGTGTGCGCCCTGAATGACCTCTACGGTCAGAAGCTGACCGGCTCGGCCCGCGACTCCGGGCTGTAATCGGCAGATCCGCAGCGGGAAGCCGGGCCGCCGATGCGGCGGGCCGGCAATGCCGAGCGTCGGGCCGGGCACGGACTACCTTCACGCTCGTACCGGAGGTACTTGTGAGGATGTTGCGCTTCCCGGCGCTGCTCGCTCTTGTAGCGCTCGTCGCCGCCTGCAGCCAGACGACGTTGGTGTTCGAGCTGAAGGTGGGCGACTGCTTCAAGGATCCCGGGGGCGGCAACATCGCCGAGGTCGAGGTCGTGTTTTGCGAAGACGCCCACGAACTCGAGGTCTTCTTCATCGACGAGATCGAGGACCTGGAGGAGTACCCGGGCCGCAACCACCTGGCCCGCTACTCGGAGGACGTCTGCGACATCGCTCTGGCGGCCTACATGCCGCCGGCCGGCTACCTGACCGTCGACATCACATCCGCCTACCCGTCGCCACAACAGTGGCAGGACGGCGAGCGTTCCGTGATCTGCGTGGTCAGGATCACCCCGGGCTAGACGGCCGAGGCTCAGGAGGCCAGAAACGACAATCGCACCCGGCGGGTGCGATTGTCCCGATTGGGATCGACGAGCAGGATCGACTGCCAGGTGCCCAGCGTCATGCGGCCGTCGACGACCGGGATGGTCACGGACGGCGACACGAAGGCCGGGATCAAATGGTCGGCGCCGTGGCCCCTGGCCCCGTGACAATGGTGCCAGCGGTCATCGCGAGGGAACAGCACATCGAGATGCTCAAGGAGATCTTCGTCGCTGGACGCCCCCGTCTCCATAAGGGCCACACCGGCGGTGGCGTGCGGCACGTATACGGACAGGAGACCATCGCCCCTTCCGGCGACGAACTCCGCCGCCGCCGCGGTGATGTCCACGGTCGCAGGCGAGCCGCCCGTCTGCACGGTGATCTCGGTGGTCAGCACCAGCTCAGCCTAGGTGCCGCCGTCTAGATGTTCTCGCCCATGAACAGCGACGAGACCGACTCGTCGGTGAAGATCGCCTTGAGGGCGTCGGCCAGGATGGGGGCGATCGAGAGCACCCGCAAGTTGGGCAGCTCGGCCGAGTCTTCCGGCACCGGAAGCGTGTTCGTGATGACGATCTCCTCCAGCGGCGAGTTCTTGATGCGGTCGGCCGCAGGCGGCGACAGCACACCGTGGGTGGCCATGGCTCGGATGCTCACCGCCCCCTTGCCGCGCAGCAGCTCGGCTGCAGCCACGATGGTTCCGCCCGTATCGATCATGTCGTCGACGATGACCGCGTTCTTGCCTTCGACATCGCCGACCAGCTGCAGCGCCGCCACCTCGTTGTGCACGTCCACGCGGCGGCGCTTGTGAACGAAGGCCACGTCGGCGTCGAGGAACCTGGCGTAGCGGGAAGCCAGCCGAACCCGCCCGGTATCCGGCGACAGGATGACCAAGGAGCCGTCGACCGTCCCGGACAGGTATTCCTTGAAGACGGGCAGGGCGGTGAGATGGTCGAACGGTTTGGTGGTGAAACCCTGTATCTGCCCGGTGTGCAGGTCCACCGAGACGATACGGTCGACACCGGCGGCCAGGAACAGCTCGCTCATCAGCCGCGCCGAGATGGGCTCTCGGGGCTGGGCCTTCTTGTCCTGGCGGGCATACCCGAAGAAGGGCACCACGGCCGTGATGCGCTTCGCCGAGGCGCGCTGCAGCGCATCGATCATGATGAGCTGCTCCATGATGTGGAAGTTGACCGGGTGACTGTGGCTCTGCAGCACAAAACAGTCCGCACCGCGCACGCTCTCGGTGTAGCGGATGTAGATCTCGCCGTTGGCGAACACGTCCCGCTCCACCGCCCCGAGGCTGATCCCGAGAAGACCGGCCACCTCGTCGGCCAGCGCCGGGTTCGCCGACCCGGTGAACAGCATCATGCGCTTCTTGCCCACCAGCTCCATTCGCGCTACCCGCCCTTCCTGGGCCTCTTCTTCCGTTTTGCAGCGTAGCCCCGGATCTCCTTCTGCTGCGAACGCTCGACCGCAAGCGACCCCGGGGCAACGTCCTTGGTGATGGTTGAGCCGGCGCCGGTATAGGCGTCGTTGCCGATCTCCACCGGGGCCACGAGCATGGTGTCGGACCCGATGAACACCCGATCGCCGATAACCGTGTCGTATTTCTCGCGCCCGTCGTAGTTGCAGGTGATCGAGCCCGCCCCCACGTTTGTGTCCTCTCCGATGGTGACGTCGCCCATGTACGACAGGTGAGGCACCTTGCTGCCGGACCCGATCCTCGCCTGCTTCGTCTCCACGAACGTCCCCACCTTGGATCCCGGCGCCATGACCGTCCCGGGACGCAGGCTGGCAAACGGGCCCACCTGGGCATCTTCGCCCACCTCCGCCTCCCGCAGCACCGCATACCACACCCGGGCGCCCGCGCCGATGGTGCTGTCGACGGCAAAGACGTGGGGCCCCACTTCGGCTCCGGCGACCACCTTCGTTCCTCCGGCGAGCTGCGTGTCGGCATAGAGCCGCACCCCGGCTTCCAGCGCGACCCCGGCGTCTACGTAGGTGCGCTCCGGGTCCTGCATCCACACACCCGCCCTCATCCAATCCCCGTTGATGCGGCGCCGCATCTGCGCCGCGACGGCGGCGAGCTGGTCCTGCGAGTTGACCCCCTGCACCTCCAAGGGATCGGCGGCGGCAACGGCGCGCACGGTGCCCGGGGCGGCAAGCGTCTCAATGACGTCGGTGAGGTAGTACTCGGCCTGATTGTTGTCGGCCTCGACGTCGGCGAGGGCGCCGGCCAATGCGCCCCCATCGAAGGCGTAGGTAGAGACCGCCACCTCGGTGATGCGGCGCTGCTCTTCGTCGACGTCACGCTCCTCGACGATTTGGACCACCCGGTCGCCGTAGCGGATCACCCGTCCGTAGCCGGTGGGGTCGGGCATCACCGCGGTCAGCAGGGTCGCCGACGCTCCCTTGGCATGCTCGTCGAGCAGAGCCGACAGGCTGCCCGACAGGAACAGCGGCGTGTCGCCCGGAACGACGAGCACGGTGTCCCCTGAGACGTCACCTATAGCCTCGAGCGCCACCATGACGGCGTGCCCGGTACCGAGCTGCTCCGACTGGGCCACGACGGTGACGCCCTCGGGCAGCACCTGCCGCACCATCTCGGCGCCGTGGCCGACGACGACGACAATCTCGTCGGGGCTCAACTCGCTCACCGCATCGACGACCCAGCTGACCAGAGGACGCCCTGCCACCTCGTAGAGCACCTTGGGCATCTCGGACTGCATTCGTGTGCCCTGGCCGGCCGCCAGGACGATTGCCCGCAGACTCATCTTCTCCTCTCATGGCCGCAGCTGGGGGGATAGGGCTCGAACCCATACTTCGGGGACCAAAACCCCGCGTGCTGCCCGTTACACCACCCCCCATGGGGGGTCGCCGCAGTCTATCCCGGCCCCGTCGACCGGCCCGAGCCGGTAGGCCGGCAAACCCGCGCTCCCCGCGCCCCCCGGACCGCCCCGGCAGCATCGGCCGCCTCAGATTCCGTGGCGAAGAAGCCGAACAGGGCCGGCCCGCTTCCCGAGACCAGCACCGGCACACCCCACAGCCGGCCCACATCGACGATCCAGTCGCCCAGCTCGGGGAAGAGGTCGACGGCGGCGACGGCGAGATCGTTGCCCAGGGGGGCATGCCCCCGCAGCGACCCGGGCAGGTGGCGGCCCGAGAGCCCGCCGCCCTCAGGCCCGCCCATCTGGTCCCAACGCCGGTACACGTCGGCGGTCGGCGCCTCGAAGGAGGGCACCACAACGGCCAGTACGTAGTCGTAGTCGGCGGGCACCGGACTGACACGCTCGCCGTGCCCCTCCATCCAGACGGTCCCTCCCACCAGGCAGAAGGGCACGTCGGCGCCCAGGCCGGGCGCCAGGGCGTCCCTGGCCGCGGCGGGCACGCCGAAACGGTCTGCGGCGAGCGCGAGCACCGCCGCGGCATCGGCGCTGCCGCCGCCGAGCCCGGCGGAGACCGGTATCGCCTTGTCCAGCTCCACCAGAACCGGCGAAGGCCGAGGGCTCAGCGAACGCGCCGCCTCGAGGGCGCGCCAGGCCAGATTGGTCTCGCCGGCCGGCACCTCGAGCCCGCCGACCACAAAGCGGTCCTCCCCTGCGCCCTGCAGCGAGACACGGTCGGGCCAGTCGATCGACTGCACGAGGGATCGCAGCGGATGCATGCCGGATCGATCGGCCGGGCGCACCCGCAGGCTCAGGTTCACCTTGGCGTAGGCATCAGCGTGCACGGCTCACCTCGGCAATGGCAAGGTAGTCGCTCGGAGCCAGCTCCTCGGCGCGCCGCGTCGGGTCGATGCCGGCGGCCCCCAGCTCCTCCTCGCCCACGATGCCGCGCAGTGACCTGCGTAGCATCTTGCGGCGTTGCCCGAACGCAGCCGCGGCCAGCCGCACGGCCTCTTCGGCGAGCGGGTGAGCCGGATGCCTCCGGATGACGACGACGGCCGATCCGACCTGTGGCGGCGGCAGGAAGACCGAGGGAGCGACCCTGAAGGCAATGTCGACCGAGCCGTGCAGCTGGGCCACCACCGAGGGCAGTCCGTACACCTTCGACCCGGGGGCGGCGGCGAGGCGCTCGGCGACCTCCCGCTGCAGCATGACCACGAACCGGCCGATCTGCGAAGCGCGGCGGAGCAGCCCCAGCAGCAGCGGCGTCCCCACGTTGTAGGGGAGGTTGGCCACCATCACCCAGCCGTCACCTTCGAGCATCGCGGGAAGATCCGCTCTGGCGGCATCGGCGAAACGCACCTCGACGTTGTCGAGGCCCGCCAGCGCGGCGTCGAGAAGCGGGCGCAGCCGCTCGTCCACCTCGAACGTGAGCACCCGGGCACCGGCGGCGGCCAACCCGCGGGTCAGCGTGCCGGCCCCGGCGCCGACCTCGAGCACCTTGGTCCCAACTTCGACGCCGGCGGCGGCGACGATCTTGCGGACGACGTTGGGGTCGACGAGGAAGTTCTGTCCCAGCGACTTGCGCGGCCGGATCCCGTGGCGGCTGAGCAGCTCCGCGGTGGCGGCCCGTCCCAGGGGCTCGCTAGCCACGGCGGAACACCCCGGCAGCGGTGGCGCCGGTCAAGCGCGCCACCTCTGCGGGCTCGACGCCCCAGACGCGAGCCAGAGCCTCGCCGACCTTGACCACGTTGGCCGGCTCGTTGGGCGCCCGGCGATCGGGGGGCGGCGTCAGGTACGGGCTGTCGGTCTCGACCATGGTCCGGTCCCGCGGCGCCTCTTCGGCGGCGAGCCGCAGCGTATCGCCCGTCTCGTAGGTGATGGGCCCGGCGAAGGAGAAAGTCACCCCGAGGGCTGAGAAGCGTTTGGTCCAGCGAGGCCCGCCGGTCCAGCAGTGCAGCACGGTCCGCGGACCGATGCCGAGGCGCTCCACCTCGTCGTACAGCTGGGTGAAAGCGTCCCGGCAGTGCACCACCAGCGGCTTGTCCAGCTCGGCGGCGAGAGCCGCCTGTTCACGGAAGGCCTGGATCTGCTGGTGGCGCGGCGAGAGGTCGCGGTAGAAGTCGAGGCCGCACTCTCCCACGGCGACGGCCCGCCGCGCCAGATCGGCGATCCGGCCACCTTCCTCGGGCCAGTGCGAGGCGTCGTGCGGGTGCAAGCCGACGCCGGCCAACACCACCCCGGGGAATTCGGAGGCGAGCTGCAGGGACCTCTCGGACCCGGCGACGTCGGTGCCCAGGCACACCATCCAGGCGACGCCGGCGTCCACAGCGCGCGACACGAGCAGAGCCGGCTCGGCATCACAGAGATGCAGGTGACAGTGGCTGTCGACCCAGGCGCTCACGCCGTGATGCGCGGGAATAGCGGGGCCCCTTTCGTCACGGGAACACCGCCGGGGTACCGCCCCCACTCCGCCGCCTGGGGCAGCGGCACGTCGACGGGCAAGCCTTCGAGCCCGATGCGGGACCAGATGGTGGCACAGGTCTGCGGTATCGCCGGGCTGGCCAGCACGGCGACCAGGCGCAGGACCTCCAGGGCATCCCCCATGACGACGTCGACCTCCGGGCCGGGGTCGGCTTTCCACGGTTCGTTCGCCTCGAGGTGGGCGTTCGCCTCCCGGATCAGGCGCCACGTGGCCTCGAGAGCCACCGACGGCGCCATCGCCCGCCAAGCCGCGGCCGTTTCGGCGTAGATGTCTGCGGCCACCCGGGCGAGCGGTCCGTCCGCAGACGGCGCCGGGCCCACCCCACCGCATTTGGACGTCACCACCGCGGCCACCCGCGCCAACAGGTTTCCCAAGTTGTTGGCGAGATCGGCGTTGTAGCGAGCCACCATGCCCTCGTACGAGAACGGCGCGTCGGGGCCAAAAGGCTGGTCTCGGAGCAGGTGGTAGCGGAACCCGTCGACGCCGAAGTCGGCAACCAGGTCGGCCGGCGCGACCTGGTTGGCCCTGGTCTTCGACATCTTCTCGCCCCCGACCAGCAGGAAACCGTGAACATGGATGTTGCGCGGCGGCTCCAGGCCCGCCGAAAGCAACATGGCCGGCCAGTAGACGCAGTGGAAACGCAGGATGTCCTTGCCGATCAAGTGGACGGCCCCGGCCCACCGTTCGGCGAACTCGTCGTCGCCGGTGCCGTACCCGGCCGCGGTGAGGTAGTTGGTCAAGGCATCGAACCACACGTAGGTCACGTGCTTCTCGTCCCAAGGTATGGGAATGCCCCAATCGATCGAGGTGCGGCTGATGGAGAAGTCCTTCAGTCCCTGCCGGATAAAGCCGAGCGCCTCGTTGCGGCGCACGACCGGCTGCACGAAGTCCGGATGATCCTCGTACCACTCGAGCAGGTCGTCCTCGTAACGGCTCAACTTGAAGAAGTAGTTCTCTTCTTCCATGCGGATGACCGGGCGGCCCAGGCGCTCCAGCTCGGGCACCTCGTCGGCGGTGATGTAGGTCTCGTCGGCCACCGAGTAGAAGCCCTCATAGGTGCCCAGCTCGATGTCGCCGTTGTCGTAGCAGGCCTGAAGCAGCTTGCGGACCGCGGTGTAGTGGCGCGGCTCGGTGGTGCGGATGAAGTCGTCGTTGCTGATGCCGAGCAGCTTCCACACCTCGCGGAATCGCACCGCGAATCGATCGGCCTGCTCCTGGGCGGTGATCCCGTTCTCCTCGGCGGCACGCTGCACTTTGAGCCCGTGCTCGTCGGTACCGGTGAGGAAGAAGGTCTTGCCCCCGCAGAGGCGGTTCCAGCGCGCCACAGCGTCCGCGGTGATCGTGGTGTAGGCATGCCCGATGTGCGGCGCGTCGTTGACGTAATAGATGGGCGTGGTGAAGTACTTCATGGCTGCTGGGAGTCTCACAGGGTAGCCTGGCACGGCTGCGTCAATCCGGTCCGTGGAAGGGACGCGGCGGCCTGGCAAGGCCTGTATGCTGGGAGTGGTAATCCCGAACGCGAGGTGCCGTCAGCTTCGCGACCGTGCATCAACCTCTGGAGGTGCAACCGAGATGAACACCGGGATCGTCCGGAAGATCGATGACCTGGGCCGGATTGTCATTCCGGCCGAAATGCGCCACGTGCTTGGAGTGCGTGAGGGCGACCAGCTCGAGATCACGCTCGAAGGCGACCACATCGCCATCCGTCCTCGCATCCCCAAGGTGGTGGCGCAGTTCAAGATCGACAAGAAGCGCAGGGTGAATCTCTCCGATGAGGTTGTCGTGCTCGAGCCGGGCGACTACGTCATCGAGAAACTCGGGCGCAAGCGGTAGGACCAAAGCGGTCCTCTACTCGGAGCCGTCTTCGGCCGGCTCCTGTTGCCGTCTCCTCGCCATGAGCACCTCATAAAGGGCGCGGCGCCGAATACCCCCCTCCGCAGCGACGATGCGGCACGCCTCCGAGGGCGAGGTGCCCGCCGTCACCAGCTCGTCGACCAGGTCCAGCGCGCTCCCCATGTCGGGAGGCGCCTCGGCCGCTCCACCGATGACCAGAGTGACCTCGCCCCGCGCCGGCGACTCGGCCCAGTGCTCGGCGGCGCCGCCGAGCGTCCCCCGCCACACCTCCTCATGGGCTTTGGTCAGCTCACGGCAGACGACGCAGGGCCGGTCGGCACCCAGAGCGTCGCGAAGATCGGCCAGATCACCGGCGAGCCGGCCCGGAGCACAGAAAAGGATCACCGTCCGTGCCTCGGTGGTGAGCTCCTCGAGCCGGGCGGAGCGGCGCTCTCCGCGCCTGGGCAGGAACCCCTCGAAGACGAACCTATCGGCAGGCAGGCCGGAGACCGCCGCCGCCAGCGTCACCGCGCTCGGCCCCGGTACGCCGGTGACCGCGGCGCCCACCGACGATGCGACGCGCACCGCGCTGAGACCGGGATCGGAGATGGCCGGTGTCCCGGCGTCGGTGAGCAGCGCCACGGTCTGTCCGGCTTCGAGGCGCGCCTTCAGCTCGGAGGCCCTGTCGGCCTCGTTACCGGCGAAGTAGGAGTGCAGCGGAGCCCGTACCCCGAGATGCCGGAGGAGGATGTGCGCCCGCCTGGTGTCTTCGGCGTAGACGATGTCGGCGTCGCCCAGCACCTCGGCGAGACGAGGGGCGGCATCACCAAGGTTGCCGATGGGCCCGGCGCAGAGAATCAGCGTTCCCGGCACACGGCGAGCATAGACCGGACACGATGATGGATTCCCCTCGTTCTGCTGTTACCCTCCCCCGGTCATGGCCAAGGCAAAACGCCGCAAGCTGCGCGCCCGTCGAAGCAAGGCCAATCACGGCCGTCGCCCCAACGCCGGTCGGGGCAACTAGGCCGCGCCCTCCCCCTCGTTCCCACAGCAGGCTCAGACGCGCCCAAGTCGCGACTGAGGGCCGCCGAAGCGACCCCCAGAAGCCTTGGTAGATGGTCCCTACGCCGGAGGAGGCGGGGGAGGAGGCGGAGCTGCGCCGCCGCCGCCGCCAAACGACCTGAAGTCGTCGGCCGAAGGCATTCCGATACCCTTCTCCCTCATAGCCATCAAAGCTCCGACCAGGGTGAGCGCC
>Ga0315537_1003517_pt1 | contig 11632 bp, 8 predicted proteins | sample SalMarSW160270MG_FD_203091 | JGI IMG/M metagenome (GOLD analysis project Ga0315537, IMG submission 203091) | Salt marsh sediment microbial communities from the Plum Island Ecosystem LTER, Massachusetts, United States - Salt Marsh Sediment SW1602-70 ... | reverse complement strand
CGCCCGATTCGCTAATGATATTCAGACTGTGGCCGCCGAGCGAAACATCGACGACACTGTCCTGATGGCAGCTTAGACATTTTCTGGCATCGGCGGTGGCATGAGAATGGACAGCCGTCCAGTTCCACGTAACGCTGTCGAAATGATGCTCAAAGCCGCCTTTGCCGAGCAGTAAGTCGGCTTCGCCCATCCCGTGAAGCATAAGTGTGTCCCAGATATCAATTGTCGATGCATTGATAACAGTACTGTCCTGAATCAGACGCGTCTTATCGACCAGCGAGTGGTGGCAGTAGGCACAGATATTGGATTTGCCCTGATTATAAGGTGAACCGGAGATCAAATTAAAGGCCGTTTCGATTCTTAAGCTGTAATCCCAATTGGTATGAGGACCGTGGCAGGCGAAACAGCGAATTTCAGATGGTTGACCATTAAAATGAATCTCGTCCTGCCCCAGAGATTGAATAAAAGGCCGGCTGAAATGACATTCGGCACCGCAGACCGAAATATCCTGATTCATTAATTCGGTATCCGCCAGTCGCCCCGATGCATGGCCCGATGCCAGCCATTGTTCATATATGTCTGCCGCAATCACGCCGGTTGTCGAATGACAGGTTATACACAGGCTATCCTGCCGTTCAACGGTAGTACTGGTTTCGTTGGTCACCAACTCATCGCAGCCGGGGATGATACCCAGAATTAAAATCCCGGAGATAAGTATTATCAAAATGGGGGGGACGATTTTTCTCATCTGTAAAATCCTGAATGCATTTCGATTAAGTAACATCTCTTAAGACCTTTTGTCAAACAATTTCATTAATTCAGTGTCTGATTTCATTGTTTCCGGCGGAATTTGCGGTCAAATATCATTCGCAGGCGATGACTCCTGCGACTCAGGAACTTTTTGGCCGGCCGCTTGTTAAATGTAAAAAGAGTGAGGCTTCTTATTAAATTGCTTGACTTGTTTCAAGATTTGGCTTTTCTTTGACATTCGGAGGTAATGCTTAGGTATTTTGATAAAGAGAAATTGAACTGTTGACCTGTGATTTTGCTGAATGAAGCCTGAAATGTTTTTTAGCCGGACTATTCGTAGTTTACGGCTATTATTTTTTGGAAAAAAAACGGCCGTTCCGGTCGTTATCGCTTTTTTAATTTGCCTTCTTCCTCCCTTATTATCGGCCCGGATTATGCTCCCGATGGATGATCCTATTCGGGGACGAGGTCTGGCGGATAACACTATCCAGGATATAGTTTTTCATAAGGGAGGTGTCTGGCTGGCCGGCGGTCGCGGTGTAACTTATCAAATGCTGGGAGACTCTGTCTGGAACCTGTATGATGAGACCAATGGTTTACTCAGTGAAAATATCTCGGCGATTTATTCCTCCGGGGATATTCTCTGGGTGGCCATGAATTATTTTGATGGCGACGACGAATACGCCACCGGCAATGGATTGGCGTTTACTTCCGATACCGGTTTCACCTGGGATACGACAGGTCCTTCGGGAACGAAAGGATTTGTTAATATCGTTTTTGACATTACCGGTGTTGACAGTTCGGTTTTTTGTGCATCGTGGTTCGGCGGCCTGATTGCCAGTTTCGATAATGGTCAAAATTGGAAACATATCTACTATTCGTCTGCAGATTCGGTTAATTCGGTAACTACTCCTAATGACCCGCCGCTTTCCAATCGCTATTTCGCGGCTGTGGCCGACACTCTCCACCCCGATTCATTAATTCTGTGGGGAGGTACGGCCAACGGAATCAGGCGATATATTTATATACCGCCATATTCCAAACCGTCCTCCAATTATATATTTGATATCACGGCGGTGGACAGCTTTATATTTGTGAGCGGTGATTCGGGATTGACGCGCCTTAAATTCGATACTATTAATGCCAACAATCCTGTAAATACTTATCATTCCTCCTTTATGAGTGACGGTATTCCCGGATTGGCAGTCACCACTGCTTTCGGATTCGGCGGCCGCTTATTTATTGGTGCTCTTGACTCGCTCGGCCGCGAGCCGATTGTTGATACGGCCGGCGATACTTCCTTTGCTTACACTACATATAGCACCGGGCCGGGATTGGCCATATCTGACGATGACGGTTTGACTTTCAATGAAAATTATACCGGTCTGGATAGTCTGAACGGCGATAATAGGTTTCCGCTGGAATTCGCCTCGATCGGTTATCATTTGTTTATGGCGGCCTATGAAGCAGGCCTGTATATGTCGTCAGATACCGGAGATACATGGAATAAGATTTATACAGATACGCTTGACTCGACTCTGGCCGACGGTCGTAATATAGTCAGTTCAATTGCGTCCGATTCTTTTGATTTGTGGATAGGGACAGATTCGGGAATAGTGCGTATGCAATTCGATAGTGCGGGTTCGATAATTTCAAGGCAGAATTTTGTTTTTCCGGAGCGTGACAGCAGCGGCGCAAGAAGTTATCATATAGCTCTGCAAAACATCGGCGATTCGGCCATAGTTGTCTGGTCGTTGAATCACCCCATCGATACCGCTGTGGGCGATTATACGGTCTATCATTCGGTTGATACCGGAAATACATGGATTCAATCGTGGGGGGCAACCGGTTTTCCTCAGGATCGGCCGTATTTTGATATCGGTTTCATAAGTAATTTGATTTATTTGGTTGGCTATGATGTATTCCTGAACTCCCCAAATGGGACTACATGGTATGGCGCTGACGGTGGAGTTATTTATGATAGTATTCCCGAATATAATTATATTAGCTTCAACAATTTGGATATTACTTCATTTCTGGTTGTGAACGATACTCTTTATGCAGGTTCTGAAAATGGCTGGGCCATATCTCCACCCGGTTCAACGACGTTAAAATGGGATATTATTCGGGCCAATATGGATCCGACCATGTATGATAAGGCGAAATTAATTACCTATCCGTACCTGACGGGGAATTTCGTCAACGCTCTCGGCATTCAGCCGCTTTCAAACGGCCAGAGTCTGCTTTGGGCATCGACGCATCCGGCCGTTGTTCAGACCGGCGATACGGTTCAATATGAAGGCATTTCGGTCGGTACTCTGGATGGGCTCAACTGGGATACGCGACATGATCAGATTGCGGCCTGGAATTTTGCTTTCGATGATTCGGCGGTATTTGTGGCTACCGATGCCGGGCTGCTGTATTCACCCGATACCGGCCGAAGCTGGGATACGCTGGAAATCAGCGGCCGGCAGGTAACCTCGCAACCGCCAGTTGATTTTGCGATCGATCCGGGGACACCTGTTTATGCCGTAGCCGTCCTTGGCAATATGCTATGGGTCGGGACCGAAGAGGGAGCGGCAAGCATCGAGCTTGATAATCTGGGGACGGATCAATGGGATATTTACCGAGTGTTTGATTCTTCGTTGGAAGTGTATGCGTATCCGATTCCGTTTTCGCAGGCCGATGACGGCAAAGTCCATTTCCATTTTCCGGTTCCTCATGACGCTTACGTTACGATAGAGGTATATGATTTTACGATGGATCTGGTAAAAACGGTGCCTGTTGACAATAACGGATTCAGGCAGGCCGGGATTTCCCAGGATATTTACTGGGATGGAATTAATGGTGTCGGCGGCGTCGTTGCGGTCGGAATGTATTATTATAAGATAACGCTTTCGACCGGAGAAGTTTTCTGGGGGAAAATAGCGGTTGTACCATAAATATGAAAACACATAATTACATATTTATACTGATTGTATTGATCGTTCTGCTTCTTTCGAACGCGGTGGCTGCGAACGAAAATGGCGGTTATGCCGGGGCCTTTCTGAAGCTGCCGGTCGAGGCGCGTCCGGCCGCAATGGGCGGCGCCTATATCGGCGTTTCCGATGATGCCGCCGGGCAGTTGCACAATCCGGCCGGGATTCAGTCGATAACCGAGAAAGTCTTTACGAGCTCCTACAGGGCGATGGGGCTTGATAGAAAACTGGGTTTCCTTTCCGTGCTTCTGCCGACCCGCCGTGAATCGATACTCGGCTTCAGCTGGCTCTATGCCGGATACGGCAGTGTGGAAGAGCGTGATAAAAGCGGCTATGCGACCGGAAATACCATCTCTTCAAACGAGCATGATTTTGGAATTACATTTGCCAAAAGATTCGAGCCGTTTTTCGCCATGGGTACAAAATTGAATTATTACCATAAAAAGCATGTTGATCTCAGTGTCGGGTCAATCGGCATCGATGTCGGAGCGTTGTTTTTTATTGATTCATTGCTCGATTACGGGACAATGGAGGGCAAGCTGGTCACCGATATAAGGGGCGGTGTGGAGGTCAAGCATCTCGCGGCCAAGTATATCTGGGAAACGAAAGGGACCGGATTGACTCCCTCGCAGACCGATGATTTTGCGACTTTTATCGGCATCGGCGGATCATGTCGATCCTTCAAGCGAAAACTCCTGGTGGCCGCGGACGTCGAACTGATTGCCGCGAGGTTTCCGGATACAAGCCAATCCGCCCAGTTGGAAGAGCGGGTTTCAAGCAATGATGTTCTTTTCCAAATCGGGGGAGAGTACAGTTTTGAAAATAAATACTTCCTCCGGGCCGGATTAAATGACGGTGTTCTGACGGCCGGGGGCGGTTTCGAATATGACTTCAGCGGTGTGGTGCTGATAATCAATTATGCATTCTCCAATGATCGTGTCGGGGAGGGAGATGACCATATAATTACTCTGGATATCAATTTCTGAGGATCAAATTTTGAGACATATCGTAATTTTCCCAGTCTTATTTTTGTTGCTGTTTACAGGTACAACCGCCTTCGGCCTGACCGGTGTCAAGATGCTGACCGTTGAGACCGGCGCGCGGCCGGTCGGTATGGGCGGCGCTTTTACATCCATCGCCGGCGACCCGTTTTCGGCGGCCTACAATCCGGCGGCCTGCTGGGGGATAACGAGACTTTCCGGTTCGCTGGGATACAGCACCCACTGGGCTAATACCAGATTCGAAACCGGATATGTGGCCTTTCAAAAACGGTCGATGAATATATTTGCCGGGGTGAATTTCGCGGCCGTGGATAATCTGGAGGGGCGTGAGACGCCGACCGTTGATTATCTTCAGTTTGACGCCCACGATATTTCCATAAAATTCGGGACCGCCTTTGAGCTGGAGGAGAATTATTTTCTCGGCTTTTCAGTCGGCTGGATAAATGAAAAAATCGATACCTACAGCGATTTTGCCTTTAATTTCGATATCGGGCTGCTGATGCGGCCGTATTCGAATCTGAACATCGGTCTGGCTATTCTCAATTTTGGGTCAACCTTGCGTCTGCGCGATGAGGCTTACGATATACCGACGACCTATCGCGGCGGTGCCTCGTACCGGTATCGAGACTTGACGGCGGCGATTGATATCGTCAGGCTCGAGGATGAAACATATGCGCATGTGGGCGGCGAATATTGCTTTCGGGATATATTTTTCATACGCAGCGGTTATCGGATAGGATATGATACGAAAAATTTCTCGGCCGGAGTCGGTTTCACCAAGCGCAATCTGCGCGTGGATTACGCCTTCCTGCCATACACCGATTATCTGGGAACCTCACATCTTTTTAATCTGACATTTTATTTATAAAAAAATAGGAGAGATGAAATCACGATGGCGAAATATAAGATTGCCTGGATGCCGGGCGATGGGGTTGGCGTCGATGTTATGGATGCGGCACGTATTGTTCTGGATAAAACCGAACTTGACGCCGAGTATGTAAACGCCGATATCGGCTGGAAATTCTGGTGCAAAGAGGCCAATCCGCTGCCGGATCGAACCATCGACATTTTGAACGGCACCGACTGTGCCCTATTCGGTGCCATAACATCCAAACCGAAAGAGGAAGCGGAGGCGGAGTTGATACCCGAGTTGCGGGGAAAAGGGCACATTTATCTCTCGCCGATCGTGCGGTTGAGACAGGAGTTGAATCTGCGTACCAACATGCGGCCGTGCAAGGCGTATCCCGGCAACCCGCTCAACTATAAAGAAGGAATCGATATTGTTGTTTTCCGTGAAAACACTGAAGATCTTTATTCGGGCGTTGAATTTTTTCCCCTCCCGGATGAAGTCCGGCAGGTGGTTATTAAGCATAATCCCAAGATGAAAAAATTCGATAAACACCCCGCCGGTGAAGTCGCGGTCTCGCTGCGCATCAATACCAAAACCGGATGCCGCAATATTATCACCGACGCCTTCGAGTACGCCAGGAAAACCGGGCGCAAAACGGTAACGGTCGTGGAAAAACCGAATGTCATCAGGGAGACTTCGGGATTGATGGTGCGAACGGCCCGTGAAGTGGCCAAAAATTATCCCGGAATCGAACTGTGGGAGACGAATATCGATGCCATGTGTATGTGGCTGATAAAAAATCCGCACGATTATTCGGTGCTGACGACGTCGAATATGTTCGGCGATATCATCTCCGATTTATGCGCTCAATTGGTCGGCGGCCTTGGCTTTGCATCGTCGGGAAATATTGGCGATGATTATGCCGTTTTCGAACCGACGCACGGTTCGGCGCCTAAATATGCGGGGCAATATAAAGTAAATCCGATGGCGATGCTTTTAACGACACGGATGATGCTTGAGTGGCTGGGTGAAACCGACAGCGCCGCGGCGCTTGAGCAGGCCATTTCCGAGGTAATCAAAGAGGGTCGAGTCCGCACTTATGATATGGGCGGCTCCTCGGGGACTCTTGACATTGCCCATGCCGTCGCGGAAAAATTGTAAAAAAATCGGCCGGGCGTGTGGGGAGACACCCGGCTCGGGCGGTCGGATAATTAAGGCAAGTTAAGTCAGTTAACTCGGTTAATACCAAATAATATCTTTAAGTTCAGGAACCTGTTCCTCCAGTTCCTCGGCGATATCTTCCAGTTCTTCGGCTAAATCTTCGATCTCTTCGGCCTGCTCTTCAAGCGCGTCCGCCCTGGCTTCTATTTCGGCCGCTTCCTTTTCCATTTCCCGCTCCAGATCATCGCTATCGTAATCAGTCAGAAACATTTTGAGGACATTCTTGATCGCCTTGGTACCCAATTTGGCGCCTTCCAGGCCGATTTTTGCCCCCTCAAGACCTATCTCTGCGGCCCGTTCATGTAATTCAATGACGAGATGATAATACTCCCCAAGTAGCTCTTTTTGCTCCGGATTTACTTTAATCTCCGCGCCGTCAACGAACAAATCGTATTTTTCCGTGATTTTGACAACCGTCTTGTCGCGTCCTTTGTGGGTAATGATTACGGTGCCGTCTCTGACGTCGATATCGGTATTATCATAGTAATTGAAGTCATTATAAACCGAATAAGAATGCGAACATTTACCACCCTCCGAAAAAGCTGCTGAAAAACACAATAGCAGCGTCAGTAATAAGATAATAGATACCCTCATCTGACATCTCCCGTTTTTATGACATACTTTATCTTAACAGACGGCAAAAAGGTCGGATAGTTTCAAAAAATTTACGGCTCCAAATCGACATTTAAGACTTGACAAAATCATGGATAAAAATTAATATATTAGCGTAAGACCGACCTTAAACACTCAGGGAGGTGTGCCATGAAACATAAAAATTTACTCTTTTTATCCGGTTTAATAATCATTTTGACGGTTTGTCTGTCGTTATGGTCAAATGCCTTCGATTGTGGCGACGTCAATATCGACGGTAATATCAATGTCTTTGATATAACCTATACGATAAGCTATCTGTATCTCGGTGGGCCGCCTCCTCCGGAGCCTCGTCTGGCTGACATAAATAATTCCGGGGAAATAAATATATTTGACGTTACCGACCTGATATCCTTCTTATATCTTGGCGGGGCAGAGCCGAATTGTCCGCCCCCGATGGGGCCGCCGTACGGCAATCTGGTTAATATTATTGATTGTCATGAGAGGGGCTATATAAAGGTATCAATAGAGGAAGATTGTATTGAATATACTTACGATGGGGCTTCAACTCTTTTGATAAAACATATCAATGCAGGATTTAATTGCTGCCCGTTGCAGCTTTATTCTAACATAAGTATTGCCGGAAATCAGATAACTATTTACGAATACGAGACTTTTGATACCGCCGGACCCTGCCCCTGTATGTGTCTTTATGAACTTAATTATGAGATAAATAATCTTCCACCCGGTGAATATACAATTGAAATTCAGGGTCAGTGTGTTTATCCTGATGATGATTATCTTGAATACACGGCCGATCTTGTGTCATCGCCGGTTGGTGAATATTGTCTATATCGGGGTTATTACCCCTGGGAGGATTGGGGAGCTAAGCCCGGGAATTAGATTTACCCGATTGCGAGTGGATTGAACCGGATAAATTGACTACTTAATGGCCTTATGAATGGCTGTTATTCCGGCGAACATTCGGTCATATGTAACTTCCTTAAAGCCGGATTCCTTTAGAATCTCCGCTAATTCTTCGGCTGGATAAAATCGGGGTATTGTTTTTGACAGATAGGCATAACCTGCTTCTGAGCCGGAAATCATCGAGCCGATTTGTTTCACCGTCAATTTGATATAGAGATGCATCAAAGTGCGAATCGGTTTTGATTTGGGTTGACTGGTTTCCAAATTGATCAACCGACCGCCCGGCTTGAGGACACGATAAAACTCTCTGAAATGTTCGATAAGTTTTTCCCGGCTGGTGTTGATATTGCGTGTCGCAAATGAGATGTGAATCAAATCGACCGTATTTTTTTCAAACGGTAAGTGGGCGGCGTCGGAAATGACAAACGAAATATCGCGCGCTTCCGGCTTTTGCCTGGCTTGACGAACCATCGGTATTGAAAAATCGGCCGCCATAATCGAGGTCCCATTTTGTTTTAGACGTGAAAGATAAATCGCCATTTCGCCGGTACCGGTGCAGACATCAAGCCAATTAGTTCCACCGCCCGAGGCGCCGATTTTAGCGGCCCGTTTGCGGCACACAATATCCAGACCGAGTGTGAGAATATGATTTATCAGTTCGTACCGTTTCGGTATCTGGGAGAATATTTTCTGAATGCCTTTATTCATTTTTTATGAATACAATATGAAGAAATCAAAGGAGTTGACTGAGTGCTTGCTCGTCGATTATTTTCACGCCCAGTTTTTTCGCCTTGTCCAATTTGCTGCCGGCTTTGTCGCCGGCCAGAAGATAATCGGTCCTGGCCGAAATTGATCCGCTCACTTTGCCCCCGGCATCTTCGATTAGTTTCTTGAAGTGATTTCGCGGTTTCGATAATGTCCCCGTGATAACAAACGTTTTGTCCTGCAGCGCCCCGTCCTTTCTTGTCGTTTTGTAGGGTGCAAAAATGACCCCCGCCTTTTTCATTTTCTTTATAATATTCCGATTGCCTTCGTTGGCGAAATAATCGACAATTGATTCCGCCATTTTGGGTCCGATGCCGTCGATGGCTGTTAATTTATCGACAGATGCTTCATAAAGTCCGTCAAATTCACCGAATTCTTCGGCCAGAAGCCGGGCGGCCGTCTCGCCGATACCGAATATCCCCAGCGCCAGAATAATATTCGGCAGTTCTCTTTTCTTTGAGGCTTCGATAGCCTCCAGAAGATTTTGCGCCCGTTTGTCAGCCATCAAATCCAGGGGCAATAGCTTCTCTTTTGTCAGGTAATAAATATCAGCCGGATCGTTTATTAATTTTTTCTCGATCATTTGCGTCGCCAGTTTGCCGCCGAGTCCTTCGATATCCATGGCGTCTTTGGAGGCAAAATGAAAAATCCGTTCGATTGTCTGCGCCGGACAGGCCGCATTGATACATCGCCAGGCCGCCTCGCCCTCCGGCCGAACGATTTTCGAACGGCATGATGGACAGAGAGTTGGCATCGCCTTCGCTTTTTCGCGGCCGGTACGTCTGTCTTTGATGACTTCCATCACCTGCGGTATAACGTCACCGGCACGGCGAACGACGACCGTATCGCCGACCTTAATATCGAGATTTTTCATTTCATCTTCGTTATGCAGGGAGGCGTTCGAGACCGTCACGCCGCCGACATGCACCGGTTCAAGTTTGGCGACCGGCGTGATTATGCCGGTTCGCCCGACCTGAAAGTCTATATCTTTAACTATCGTATCGGCTTCCTCGGCGGCGAATTTCCAGGCCACCGCCCAGCGCGGCGCGCGGGAAATATCGCCCAGAATAATTTGGTCGGCGAAGCTATTGACCTTTATGACCATGCCGTCGATTTCGTAATCGAGATTTGCACGTATCGATTCCAGTTTTTGAAACTGTTCGGTGACTTTATCGACACCATGCACTAGGGCAAGATTTTCATTTATCCGAAAGTCCTCTTTTTCCAAAAACCGCATGGTGTTGTATTGATCAGGGAGATAATCGAGGTCATTGGCCGAAATTCCATAAGCATAAAACATCAACGGCCGCGAAGCGGTAACTTCCGATGCAAGCTGTCTTAATGAGCCGGCGGCGGCATTACGCGGGTTGGCGAATGGCTGCAGGTCGGCTTTTTGCATTTCCCGGTTGAGTTTTTTAAAGGCCGACTTAAGCAGGATGACTTCACCACGAATTTCCAGCAGGGGATACTTGGCGGCTGTTTTATCCGATAGTTTTAGCGGAATACTTCGTATTGTTTTTAGATTTAATGTAACATTTTCGCCTTTGGTACCATCACCCCGCGTGGAGCCAACGGTCAAAAGACCGTTTTCATAAACCAGTTCGACCGCCAGACCGTCAAGTTTGGGCTCGACCGTATACTCAACATCTCCCGAGACTTCCAGACCTTCGCGAACGCGGCGATCAAAATCGGCGAATTCCTCGGCGGTCGTCACTTTCTGAAGCGACAGCATCCTCATTCGATGCCTGACCGTCTCGAATTTCGCCAGTGGCTCGGCGCCGATTCTCTGTGAAGGCGAATCGGGCGTAACCAGCTCCGGGTGTTTTTTTTCGATTTTCAAGAGCCGGTCGAACAGCCGGTCATATTCGGCATCGCTTATTTCCGGCCGGTCATAAACATAGTACAGTCGGTTATGGTACTCGATTTGCTCCTTTAGCTTGTTATATTCCTTTCTCACGTTTTCCGATAGCGACATGCGTCTAATAAAATCGGGCTATCGTGCGATGTCAACCGCTAAATATATCGCGCCTCTTTCAGTCCGGTGGGGGCGGCGGCAATCTCGTTGGCGATTATGGCGGTATTGCCGCCTTCGACATTGACATGACCATTGACGGTCAGGTAACGATATTTTCGGATAAGGTCGCTGTAGCGGCTGTAGATTTCGGGAAATAATACCACCTCGAAAGTATCATCGGGCGAGTCAAATGTCAGAAAGACCATCGCTTCGCCCTTTCTGGTTTTAATCCGTTTGCGATCGGCCAGCCAGCCTGAAACTGAAATCGGCGCATTTTGTTTTTTTTGCGATATCATCGCAAGATTGGTTTTTTTGTAGCCATCAAATAATGAAAGAGGATGAAAGGAGGCTGAAAGTTCGAGAATTTCTTTTTCGGCTTTGAAAATCTCGAAGCGGCTGAATTGTTCCAATCGGGGCATTTGTTTCAGCGGGGGAGAGGCGACGCGCCCGCCGAAAAGATCGTCTTTCATCCTCCTTTTCGTACCATAGCTAAGACGATATTGCCAGAGAAGTTTCGGCCGCGATGTTTCAATCG
>Ga0315537_1003512_pt1 | contig 11639 bp, 13 predicted proteins | sample SalMarSW160270MG_FD_203091 | JGI IMG/M metagenome (GOLD analysis project Ga0315537, IMG submission 203091) | Salt marsh sediment microbial communities from the Plum Island Ecosystem LTER, Massachusetts, United States - Salt Marsh Sediment SW1602-70 ... | reverse complement strand
ATAATAAGTAGTGCAAAATATAATGCTGTTTTTTATACTTAAACCTGCGGCGGCGATCTATACGTTTTGCAACACGAATTACGATATCCTGTAAAATCCCAAGCGGGCATAAAGTCGAACAATAGAACCTGCCGAAAAGAATCGTTAATATTGAAACGAGGAAAAATCCCAGCGACGCGGCACTTAATACAGTTAATGTCCGAATTAACGACGGTATAATCTGAGTCGATCCAAAGAACAAACATACTCCGGCAGGAACTACATTATTGATGTCAACAAAAATGAGTGTTATCGCAAGAAAAAAAAGGATCGCTACAACAATACGAATTCTTTTCAACCGCTTCAACAATCTACCTCAGATGGTTATTCGTTCTATGCGAAGATTCTCTAAATCCATCCTGCCGATTTTTTGATCAGCGGCTAACTGGATATGACGTACATCAGCGGGTTCTATGCCAAAGAGTTTAGCAGCTGCAGTATCTACGATAACCATATCGGTTGAAATAAGGAGTGATTTCATAGTCACAACATCTTCAACTGAAACACCGCGCGGTCCGTTTTGCTTCATGACATAATACGCATCAACAATATTTAGCGCCGGTTTGCGATAGCCGGCATAATCTGCTATGCACTGGTGCAGATCGTTCCGATGCCATGTTCCCCTATCCCACACATTTCCCATTTGATTTTTCATTGCTATTGTTAAACGTGTTCCTCCGTGACTTTTCAGGATAGGAACGTTAATAAAAACATCCGTACCGAGAAGAAGTTCATGTTCTTTGACTTTCGTGAGGCTTTTACCCCAGGGAATCGATGCTTCGTGGTAGTATCCTTCCGTATGCGCCGGGGCAATTTTTCCACCGGCATCTTTCACGGCCGATTCGATACCGCTGTTCTTATAACATCGCTGCCAATTATCGCATGTGTGATCAAACACAAAAACCTCACTCGCACCTGCATCGAGGCATTGCCGAATAACTGCCGTAACCAGTTTCGGATTTGTATTCCCGGCACGCTCCGGCGAGACATCCCATCCGATATTTGGTTTAACAAGTACTTTTTGGCCTTTCCTCACAAACTTGCCTATTCCGCCTAAAGCCTTCATACCCTTTGCCAGCATCACATCCGGTTCACCTCCTTTGACTGCAACTAAATCAAACGGAAGCTCATCTGCTGTGAAAGAGGCAGAAAGAAGATTATCATATCTACCGGCAAATGCGGCACCGACAACGATAGACGCACCGAAACCTTTTCTAAAAAAAGTTCTGCGATCCATGCTTAACCTCTTTGTTTCACAAATATTTTTACTACAGTCTTTTTTTTCTAGACCCGACTCACTTTTCGAAAATAATTATATACAATTGTTGCCGCAGCTATAATTTTCAAGGCATCCCACCATGAGAAGATAAGGAATCCTGCCTGAATGGCGGTTATCCAATTATGTATATAGAATGTATTCAAATAAATAGTACCAAACGTAAAAATGACTAAAGAGCCGGCAGCCATAGATATTACCATCCACCAGAATTCCATGCGAAGCTTCGCAATAGATCCTATCACGAAAACTGCAATTGGGAACGAGAGCAGATACCCTCCTGTTGCACCGAAAATTCTCGTGAATCCCGATGCTCCGCCGGAAAAGATCGGCATACCTATAGCACCAACCAACAGGTAAAGTCCCATACTTATCGCTCCATTGCGTTTTCCAAGAAGTGCACCTGCCAAAAGAACAAAGAAGGTCTGCAGTGTATAAGGTACCGGTTGATTTGGTATCTCAATTTGTGCGCCAATCGCTGTAAGAATAGTGAAAGTAATAATCCAAAAAACTCGTACACCTGCTCGTTCATCGGGCAAGATGAGTTCTTTTATTGTGGTATTATTCGATTCAACGGACATTTAAATCTCCATTCTTTTAAATATTTACAAGATAAATTAGATAAATGTGGCAATAAAATCAAACTTCTGCTGTATTCTTTTCTTGTTTGACTTACAGGCGATTTTTCAATATATTTTATATTCTGCTCTCGTTGAGAGTTAGTTTTTTAATGATAGTCTCATCGATGGAATCGGAGTTTATATCTGGTTTTTTAAGAAGGGAATACCACGCTTGCTGGGACAATTTCAGGCATTGCGTTATGGGTAGATGAACCGAATGATTGGGGTGTAGCCAAGTGGTAAGGCAGCGGCCTTTGGAGCCGCCACTCCCAGGTTCGAATCCTGGCACCCCAGCAATACAAATAACAGCCAAGAGATTGAAGATTATTGAGTTTTACTGTTTTATACGAATGATGATATTATTGAAAGGAATGCAATGAGCGAGTTAAAGATTTTCTCCGGACGATCAAACCGCCCATTGGCGAAGCAAATTTGCGCTGAAGCAGAGATACCTCTTGGAGAGGTTGCATTTCAGACATTCAGTGACGGTGAACTCTGGGTCAAGTTCATCGAAAACATACGCGGTGATGATGTTTTTATCATTCAGCCGACACAACCGCCGGCGGAAAACTTGATGGAGCTGTTGATTATGCTGGATGCAGCAAAACGTGCATCCGCAAAACGTGTCACAGCTGTAATTCCGTATTTTGGTTACGCCCGTCAGGACAGGAAAGACCAGCCGCGCGTTTCGATAAGCGCAAAGCTTGTCGCTAATTTGATTACAAAAGCAGGTGCCGATCGTGTGATTACAATGGATTTGCATACTGCACAAATTCAGGGTTTTTTTGATATACCGATGGACCATTTATATTCATCGGCAGTATTAATTGAACGTTTTAAGAAGATGAATATCTCTAATCTTGCTATCGCTTCACCTGATGTCGGAAGCATTAAAATGGCACGTTCCTATGCTAAACGGCTCGATTGTGAACTGATTTTAATTGATAAACGCCGGCCGAAGGCGAACGAAGCTGAGGTATTGAATATCATCGGTAATACCGATAGTAAAAATATTTTGATTGTTGACGATTTGATCGATACAGGCGGTACATTCGTCAATGCAGCACAAGCATTAAGAAAAAACGGAGCAAAAGAGATTTTTGGCGCATGCACGCATCCGATCTTATCCGGAGAAGCTTATAAACGGATTGAAAAATCGGCTGTTAAGGATCTTGCCGTTACCGACACGCTTCCTTTAAAACAAGAATGTTCCAAAATTGAAGTTATCTCAACTGCAAAAATCTTTGCTCAAGCGATTCTCCGGACACATCGGAATGAATCGATCAGTTCGCTGTTTGATGTTGATAAAGATAAGTCTTAACGAGGAGATATACGATGTCTGAAATAACCTTAACTGCGGAAATCCGTAAGGATGTCGGTAAACGCTCTCGTGCACTTCGTGGAACCGGTAAAGTGCCTGGAATCTACTACGGACACGGGCAGCAAAATATTCCGTTATCATTACCGGGAATTTCGCTCAAACCGTTATATTCGACTTCAGCAATGCATGTTATAAATCTGAAGTTAGATGATGGTTCATCCCATATGTGCATTCTGAGAGATGTACAGCTCGATCCGGTTACCGAGCTACCTGTGCATTTTGATTTGTTTGGTTTAAATCAGAACGAATCACTGACAATCGAAGTGCCGGTCAAGTTAACAGGCGGTATTCCGAAAGGCGTCCGCGAAGGCGGGATATTGCAGCATGTTTTACATAAGCTGAAAGTTTCTTGTTTACCGAAAAACATCCCGGATCATGTGGAGATTAATGTAGAAGAACTGGAAATTAATCGCTCTGTTCACGTAAAGGATTTGAAAATCCCTGATGTGAAGATTCTGGAAAATGAAACCAGCACGATTGTCGCAGTCATTCCGCCTGTGGTAGTAAAAGAAGCTGAAGTTGCTGCCGTAGCTGCTCCTACTGTTGAAGCACTTGCCGAACCGGAAGTTATTACAAAGGGTAAAAAGCCTGAAGAAGGTTCCGAAGTAACGGACGATAAAGCAAAAACTGAAGAGAAGAAGAAATAGTCTTTTATTCATCTTTGAGATTTAATGTATTGTATAGTCGGTTTGGGAAATCCCGGGAGTGAGTATGCACAAACTCGCCATAATGCGGGTTTCCTGGTCGTCGATGAGTTTGCAGCTGCAACATGCAGCGCCTTTCGCCCCGGTAAAGGCGAATATTGGTTTGCAGAAAGTTCTTTAAATAAAATTGAAGTCGCAGTATTAAAACCTACAACGTTTATGAACAGCAGCGGACTGGCTGTTCAGGAATTTCTAGAACAGAAAAGTATTCCGGTGGAAAAGCTGCTTATTGTGTGCGATGACTTCCAGTTGCCTCTGGGAACAATTCGACTGAGACAGAATGGAACGGATGGAGGGCATAATGGATTATCGTCTGTTATTTATCATTTGCAGACGGATCAGTTTGCCAGACTTCGCTGCGGCATTGCTGCTAAAACCATGCCGGCAGATAAAACAAAAATGAAGGATTTTGTACTCGAGCAGTTTGCCGAATCTGAGCTTCCAAATGTAAAGCTGATGGTCGAACGCGCGCGCGATGCTTGTATAACGTATATAAAAGACGGTATTGATCGGGCTATGAATCGATTCAATACCAAATTGAATGAAGAAAACAACTAAATAACCCTGCCTTCTCATCGGATCGTATCTCATGATTGAGCGGGCCGCAATTATCACAAGACCAAAGGGAATATCTATATGTCGCAAAAACAAAAAATCTACGAGACTACGTTCATCGTGAACGCCGGTCTCGACGATCCGCAAATCGATGCCGTCATCGACAAGGTGAAGGATCTCATCACCAAACATGGCGGCGAAATAATGGAATTAGCCAAATGGGGGCGCAAGCGTTTTGCTTATCCCATTAAAAAGAAGAACAACGGTTTCTATGTATTGTGCGAGTTCAAATCTGGCGGCGATATTGTAGCAAGACTTGAACGCCATTTCCAGCTCGACGAGAACATTATTCGGTTTCTCATTATTGCGTTGGATAAGAAATCGTTGCAGGCGCGCATCTCGGCAAACGACCTGATGAAACAAATAACTCCCGCCTCTGCTCCTCCAATTACAGGCACTTCTCCTCAGGCGGAATCCGCCGATAACACCAAACAGATTCCGGAAATCCTGAACCAAAGCAATATTTAATTTTAATGACAATAGATAAGGAAGGATATACATAATGGCTATGACACAACGCTCATCAAATCAACGGGGATCGCAGCGAGGCGGATCACATGGAGGGCCGCAGCATGGCGGATACCGGCGCGATAACTCTCCTAACGGCCAGCGTTCCACAAATCGGCAGCAAATACAACGGAAAAAACGTACTTGCAGGTTCTGCGATGCAAAGGATGTTTATATTGACTATAAAAATGAGAAACGTCTGCAACGATTCGTATCCGAGCAGGGAAAGATAATTCCGCGCCGGATCACGGGCACTTGCACCCGCCACCAACGGCAGCTTGTAAACGCTATTAAACGCGCTCGGCATCTTGCACTGCTGTCGTTTGTCAATGACGCTGTGAGTTAGGCAAATCTCATTATGATTTTTGTGTAAAAGGAGCATGTAATATGAAAGTGATATTAAGGAAAAATTCTGGAAAACTGGGCAGTATGAGTGAGGTTGTATCCGTGAAAGACGGATACGCACGAAATTACCTTATTCCGCGCGGTATTGCCTACGAAGCTACAAAAGGCAGTTTACACCAGCTTGAGGAAGAACTCAAACAGCAGTCCCGCTCCCTTGATAAGGAGCGTAAAAAAGCTGAAGCCCTTGCCGCGCAACTTGAAAAGATCTCGGTCACAATTAAGATGAAAGTCGGTGAAGAGGACAAAATTTTCGGTTCCGTTACTTCTCAGATGATTGCCGACTCACTCGCCGAAAAAGAAATCACCTTGGATAAACGGCATATTGACCTGGAAGAACCCCTTAAAGCTCTCGGTATTTATGATGTACCGGTTAAACTTACAGGCGGCGTTACAGGCAAGATCAAGGTGTGGATTGTGAGAGAATAAGCTTTTGGCTTGGCAATATAATATATATGAAAAAGGCAGCCTCATACGCTGCCTTTTTTCTGTTACTGTATCTATTATGTTGAGGAATACAATTGATACTCCAGCTTGAGGCATTGAAGAATATTATCGATTCTCATGAGCGGTTTATGCTTACTTCTCATGTGAATCCGGACGGCGACAGTCTCGGCTCTGAAGTCGCACTTGCCCGCTATCTTGAATTGAAAGGCAAACAAGTTTCTATTCTGAATTGCAGCCCAACGCCGGATAATTATCTCTTTCTTCACCGGCTCCATCCTATACTTCAGTTCGATCCATCACAGCATGAAGACATTGTTAAAAATGCAGATGTCATTATTTTGACGGATGTAAATCACCCGGACAGATTAGCTGCGTTGGGATCATTTATAATAAAAAGCAATGCCGTAAAGGTCTGCATCGATCATCATCCGGAACCGGGTGAATTTGCGGATATTTATCTTATTGATGAACAGTCGCCCGCAACCGGTGAAATTGTGTATTACTTTATTTCAATGGCAGGCGGGGTAATCGATCAGGCAACTGCGACTGCGCTTTACACAGCAATTATGACCGATACAGGTTCATTTCGGTACCAGAAAACCGACCCGGAAATTCACACAATTATTGCTCATCTTCTTCAAGCAGGAGCCGATCCTGTAGCAATTTATGAGCAAGTATATGAACATTCGCCTGCAAAACGCGTACGACTGCTGGGAATGGCTCTTGCCGGCTTACAAACATTGTACGACGGCAAGCTTGCTTATATCGTTATTACACATGAAATGTTTGAGGCCACCGACACGACGGAAGAAGATACCGATGCATTTGTGCCTTACACAATGACAATTGACGGAGTTCTGATCGGTTTGATGTTCTCCGAGACGGATAATTTCATAAAAATCAATTTTCGCTCTAAGGGTGACATACCGATTAATGAATTGGCAAAAGAATTCGGCGGGAACGGACATAAAAATGCCGCCGGTGCACGTATTTCCAACGCGAAATTAGACAAAACTGTTTCGCTTGTGCTGAAACGAACTGGTAAGTATATTTAATTGTGGTTTTAGGTTTTTACTGGTTTACAAATTTTTATAATAACAAAACGGATTAAAGAAACAGCAAACAAATTTTATTATTGAAGGATGTTGTCTATGTCACGTTTAGAAATCCGATACCACAACTGGATATAACCACTAAAGTGCTATATCCGGCCGGTACGTGTGTTTTTCTATCCAACAAAAACAAGAAAGGCGCTTACCTAACGGAACGCGCCTTTCTTGCGCTATTCTTACCCTGCCAAGCTTTTACCATGCAAATTCATCGGCATTAAACGGTACCCGGCTACTCTCCCACCAACTTTTTATCGCTAATGGACCGGGTGTTGTCCATCCAGGGAATGCAGGTGGATATTGTGCTGCAATACCTGCATCTTGCGGAAATCTCGTATCGCCTTCCGGAAACATACGATTATCATAACGGTAATTCTTCAAAAATCCTTGTGATATTTGTCCTGTGCGGCTATCGAATAGACCAACAGCACCTCGGTTTTTCTGTGCAACAGAACCAAGAAGACGAATTGTGCCTTCTGGGCCATAATTTCTAGTATTTGGCCAAGAAGCAGTAACATTTTCCGCTCCATATGAACCCTCTAACGCAAAAATCGCCGCATGTATATCGATACCATGCGTCCCGCCATCAAAGTCATCTGAAATCCAAACATTATCATGCGCAATAAGGCCCAGCATATCCTTTGTTTGATTAACAGATTCACCAAGCGATAAATCCGGATCGGGAGGACGTTCATAAACTATATTGTCTTCTATTCTTACGTCTTTTCCACTCGCAACGGAAAGTTTCCCGTCAAGCGTTCCCTTTACATGAACCTTTTGACTTGAATAGATAACTTTATCAGTAACGTCAGATAATGACATAGAATCGACCACTGTACCTGTAAATGACCCTGTTCGTATAGTTGCATAACCATCATTATCGCTGCTGGTCCCCTGTTTAAGTTCAACCCAGATTTCTGTTTCTTTAGTATCTGTAACACCATCGAGACCAAGAGTTTTATTGGTTGCGTTATTAATCGCATCCGTTATTTCATCGGGAAATTCTCTTGTGGGCATATGTTCTTCCGCATGTCCGCCTACTAAATATTCCGAATAGTCTCTTCTTTGGCCAGGGTACAGCTGAATTCTACCGCTGGTTGTTACCCGCCCATGAAAGACAGGATGGCTAGAACGACTGCTATATATGTTAATATTACCATTAGAATGCACTTGTCCCCATATAACATCTCCTCCGACAAACCATACACCATTTTCGAATATTGTCATCCATCCCAAAGATGAGAAACTTCTGGTTGTCGTTGTATCCAACCTTATCTCTACCGTATCGCTTAAAATATACGGGTCACCAGATAGTGTTTTCACAAATGTAGTACACCGGCCTACGCTTCGTAAGCGCACATAACCAGCCACGTTAGTCAACGTCACTGTGTAACCGCATCCTGTAAATGACCCGGTAGTAAAATCTTTATCGATCAAAGTACCTCTTAGAAAAGACCTACTCGTGAAAATAGCCAAACCGGCATGTGCGCCGGAACTTGCAATTACACGCGATTTGGAACTTTCGTTATATCCGACCATGCCCCCTATAGATCTGTTCATAAGTCTTGTTATATTCAGATTGATCATTCCGAATATAACAGCAAAACCGATGACCATAATAAGTGAAGCTCTTCCGCCCATAATAACCTCCAGGCAATAAATGATTAATAATTATCGTCTTAAATTTTGCGATGCCAGCCGAGTCTGTTTCCATAATGCAGAGGCGAAACGTTTATTACCGTACTCATCAACATATGAAGAATATGGACTTTGAACTTCCAGAGTTACCTCAACGAGTTTAATGCTAATCAGGCTATCATCTTGTACTGGCGTCCCCATAATCTCATTTAAAATATTATAGTATGCTAGGTTAAATTTTGTTACAATCCCCACACGTTCAACAGCTTCATTGCCTTCCTTACGATAAAGGTACCGATCATTAGGATTATCAGTGACTGGAAGTTCGGTTGTTGAACCTGAATAATATAGTATTTCAATGGGAATTGAAGTTGGTTCCGGCCTAAGAGCCATGTAGAATGTTATACTTGTATCCATTGCCTGTTTTATCTTTGCGTCAGCCGTATCGGAGACACCACATCCAATATTACGAAATTCGCTTTCGACAATCTGGGCATCAGCAATAAGCATCTGTTGAACCACTACTGTGCTATTATAGGTCGCCACTGTTTCGTTAATAACAAAGTTTGCATTGATGACGATAAGACAAATCACGCCTCCAATAAAGGCCGCAAATATTATATCCATCATTACACTCATAGCCAAGCTCCAATATTTTTTTTATTTACATTTTATCAAATTGGATGATAGAAATAGAAACCATGAAGCGAAGATATATTCACCTCTTTTACTACTGTTGTGTCGGCCGGGGGAAATATCCTCGTTACTTTGACGTCAATACGTTTCAAAAAGGATGTTTTATTTGTCAATTCGGTAGACATATCGGTCCATGGATTAACATAGTAAACTCGGAAAGATACTTCGTACTGCTCATTATTCCAATCTGCAGTGTATATGATAGTGTCTTTATCAAAATCATCAATATCATCATATGTATCGTAATTTCCGCGAACCTCTCCATCAGCTATTTCCGCTGCTGTTATTCCTAAACTTGCCGGTGGTGTGAATTTTGTGGAATCAGGAGATTTGACGGCTATGGTATCGGTATATTCATCAAACTTATAGCCTTCTACGCGTTCCAAAAATGATGTGGCTACTGTAATTGCCGTAAATCCTGCATTGCTACTCGACAAAGTATTCCCAGCTTGCCCCATAGATCGGTAATAATTCAAAGAAATAATAGAAAGCATGGCTAATGCTGCTATGGTAAGCATTGTTTGTCCGGTATTCATATTGCCTCGATAATTTATTAATAAGACTTAAAATCCTATTACATTATATATTATCACAATTTCATATTCAAGTGTTAAATGGCATTGGCCCGCATTAGATCGATATCCCTTCATTATTTTCTACTCTATATTTATTAATCTGTATCAATATAGAGCAGACGTTTACAATTTTTGTGACCTGTATCACTCTTTAAGCCTTACATACTATCTTCGCGACCCGTTCTAATCGACAAACTTTGTACCCGAAAAAGTGAATCGAAAATACAAAATTTTCCACATTTTTTCTTACGGAATAAGTACTTTCTACAAATCACCAGAAAAAATAGGGAATTTTGTAAAGGGAAAAAGTAAAATAAGGATTTACTCAAAAATACTGGACTTTGCTATATTCCAGGAGGCTATTGTCATTCCATCCCAAATTGCGCCATTAGCAATACAAGTATCAACCTCATCCGGAGTCATATATACTATCTCAAATTCCTCCGTTTCATCCGGTATCGGCGGAACCGCCGTAAGCTCTCTTGCGACAAAAACCCTGCAAAGCTCATCTGTTATACCATTGTATGGATTGAATTCGCCGGCAAAATACAAATCACGTGCGATGAATCCTGCTTCTTCTTCAAGCTCATGCTTTGCGGTTTCTTCGTATGTATGTTCATCCTTTACACCGCCGCAAGGAAACTCCAGACTTTCGCGGTTATTTAAATATCTATATTGTCGTACAAGAACAATTCTGCCATCGCTTAAAATCGGTACTACCATACTTGCACCATTGGTATGGACATAGTGATATTCTCCCCGCTTTCCGTCCGGTAATTCAGTTTCGTCTTTTTTATATGTCCACCATGAATTACGAAAGAGTACAGCTTCGGAAATTTTTTTCCATGTTTTAAGAGGCATATCGGTAATAGAAGTCAATGAAAAATAGGTAATTATTCGGCCGGCTATATTGATCGTTCAAAGTTAGTTTTCTTTACAGTCTTCTTCGTGCAGAACACCTGCCAATTCACACGCAATTTGATCGCCACGCATCATTCATGGTGCATTTCATTTCTTTTTTATTCTTTTCAATTTTCGTTTCGAAACATTTTTTCTATTTTTCTTTTTCACATTTATTTCTTTTCTTTTTCTTTTATTCACAACTCTGCTATATTTTTGTAGAACTTTTTCCATTGTCTCACCGATTACGGCAGGACTATCCACGATAGTGATTCCGGCTTTTCTCATTGCTTTTATTTTTTCTTCCGCAGTCCCCTTTCCGCCGGAGATAATAGTGCCTGCATGTCCCATGCGGCGGCCCTGAGGTGCAGTCCTGCCTGCAATAAATCCGACTACAGGTTTCTTAACATATTTTTTAATATACTCAGCCGCTTCTTCTTCAGAAGTTCCGCCGATCTCGCCAATCAAGACTATAGCATCTGTTTTCCTGTCCGCATTAAAAAGTTTTATAACATCGACAAACTGCGTTCCAATAATCGGATCGCCTCCAATGCCTATGCAAGAAGATTGTCCGATACTGTGTTCTGTTAACTGCGAGACCGCTTCGTAGGTTAAAGTTCCGCTTCGCGATACGACTCCAACCCGACCCGGCTTATGAATAAAACCAGGCATAATACCGATCTTCGATTCTCCCGGAGTAATCACACCGGGACAATTCGGTCCAACGAGC
>Ga0315537_1003509_pt1 | contig 11643 bp, 10 predicted proteins | sample SalMarSW160270MG_FD_203091 | JGI IMG/M metagenome (GOLD analysis project Ga0315537, IMG submission 203091) | Salt marsh sediment microbial communities from the Plum Island Ecosystem LTER, Massachusetts, United States - Salt Marsh Sediment SW1602-70 ... | reverse complement strand
CCGGCCGGTAGCTCCTCAGCCAGTCTTCCAACAGCTTGAGGTGTTCGGGATGGGTGGCCGGGTCGGAGAGCGGCACCTGGTGCGAACGGAAGGTGCCTTCAACCTGCAGGCCATCAATCATCTTCGGCCCCGTCCAGCCCTTGGGTGAATTGAGGACGATCATCGGCCAGCGCGGACGAGTGGTGTCGTTTTTGTTCCGTGCATTGCTTTGTATTTGCCGAATGCCCTTGATGGCCTTTTCCAAAGTACTGGCCATGAGTTGATGCATCTCTTCAGGCTCATCACCTTCCACAAAGTGGGGCGTCCAGCCGCAGCCTCGTAGAAATTGCTCCAATTCCTCACGGGTGATGCGGGCGAAGAGGGTCGGATTAGAAATCTTGTATCCATTGAGATGCAGGATCGGCAGCACCGCGCCGTCGGTTACTGGATCGAGAAACTTGTTCGAATGCCATGCGGTGGCCAGCGGACCAGTCTCCGCCTCACCGTCACCGACAACGCAGGCGACGACGAGATTGGGATTGTCGAACACCGCCCCGAACGAATGGCTGAGTGAATAGCCCAGCTCGCCGCCCTCGTGGATCGAGCCCGGGCATTCCGGCGATGCGTGGCTTGGAATTCCTCCGGGAAACGAAAACTGAATAAAGAGCTTCCGCAGTCCGGCCTCATCCTGGCTGATGTTGGGATAGATCTCGCTGTAAGTGCCCTCGAGATAAGTGTTGCCCACGACGGCCGGGCCGCCGTGCCCGGGGCCCGAGATGTAGATCATGTCGAGGTCGTATTTATTGATCACCCGGTTCAGGTGCAAATAAATAAAGTTCTGCCCGGGGGTCGTGCCCCAGTGTCCTAGCAGCATGTGCTTTACATCCGCGAGTGTCAGCGGCCGCTTCAACAGCGGATTGTCGTAGAGATAAATCTGGCCGACCGATAGATAGTTGGCGGCGCGCCAGTAGGCATCCATCTTGTGGAGCAGTTCCGGGGAAAGAGTTTTTGTCCTCATGGTTCAATTCTCCTTTTTTCAGCCAAGGCCGAGAACGCGGCAAACCGTCTTGGCTATCATCTGTTCTTCGTCCGTGCGAATGACGCGGACCGCAACCCGGCTGGCCGCCGCGGAAATCACGCCCTCATTCGCCGAGTTTTGTTTTTCTTCGAGTTCGATTCCAAGAAATCCCAGCCCATCGCAAATCCGAGCGCGGACCTCTGGAGCATTCTCACCAATTCCGCCACTGAATACTAATGTTTCCACTCCTCCCAGTACTGCTGCGAAAGCGCCGATCCATTTCCTTACCTGGTAACAAAACAGTTCGACCGCCTCAGCGGCCCGGACATCGCTCGCCTGACTATCGAGCAAATCGTGCATGTCGGAACTGGTTTCAGAAACACCGAGCAAACCGGATTCATGATTAATGAGATTGTTGAACTGTTTGGGTGTCAGATTCTCCGCCCGCATCAGGTACCATGCCACGCCGGGATCCAAGTCACCTGGCCGAGTACTCATCGGCAATCCTGAGGTCGGCGTGAATCCCATGCTGGTGTCAATGCTTTTGCCACCATGGACAGCAGTCAAGCTTGCGCCATTCCCCAGATGGGCCAGTATCACGCGCCCTTGGGCTGCTTTCGTACATGCAATACGAACGAGTTCCTCCATCAAATAAGCATAGGACAAGCCGTGGAAACCGTATCGCTGTATCCCTATCGTGTCGAAACGGCGCGGGATAGGCAAGAGCCGGGCCACACGCGGCATAGTTCGGTGAAACGCCGTATCAAAGCAAGCCACTTGAGCCAGTTTAGGATAACGTTGCCGTAACACCTCGATCAATTCAACCTCAACAGGCAGATGATCCGTATCGTACGGGCTGATGCGGTGTAGTTCATTCAGCAATTCCTGCGTGATGCGTTCGGGTTCCGTGTGTTTCATGCCGAAAACCACTCGATGTCCGACGCCACTGATCAAAGAAATATCAATCTGTTCTTTGAGCCAATCGATCAGGAAATTTGATGCCGACCTGGTATCAGAGGATTCAAGAATGAGACTACCTTTCTGGATTCTTGTTGAGTCGCTGAAAGTTAAATTCGTACCTGGCAAACCGATACGGTCAACGCTTCCATGAAAACTTTGTTCCAGGGGTTCGCTTGTCTGATACAATGCGAACTTGATGCTCGATGAGCCGCCATTGATCGTCAGCACGCCGGCGTGAGTAGGTTTTGCGGATGACTGGTTTGTCACTCTGCAACCTCCAATCCAAACGAAGCCAGTTTCGCACACGTGGACTTGTAATCCGTGTGATAAATACCTTGAATTCCAAAGTCTTCCGCGACTTGGACGAACATCGGGAGGTTCTCAATATAGACTACCTGATTGGCCGGAACCTGTGCGATATCGAGCGCAACATGAAAAATGTCCGCATCAGGCTTTCGCAAGTGGACGAAACAGGAGGAAATGAAAAAATCCACAAAACCATCAAGCTTGAACTTTCGAATCCGATACGAATTGAGCTCCCGTGCTTCGTTGCTGACCACCGCCACCTTTAATCCATACCGTGCTTTGAGTTTGCGGACCAACTCTATCATTTTGGGATATGCCTTCGACTGGGCGAACATGAATTTCCGAAACTGAGCCGGAGTAAAAGGCCGCTCCTCGTAGAACACCACCCGGCTCAAGTATTCCTTAATAGTGAGCTTGCCCAACTCGTAAGTGTCGAAGGTCTGGTTATGCCGACTTTCCATATCTTCCGGATTCAGGTCGAAAGCCTTGGCCGCCAGTTTGCGGGACACATGCCCCCATCCGTCGGTGAGCAAAACGCCACCGATATCCAGGAACATGCAGGTTATTGCAGTCGTTTTCTTCATCGTCTTTCCTTCCGTCGATCGGATCATCGCTGCCACAGTATTCGTGCGTCTTCCAGCGGGATCGCAACACCGTCGCAGTGCGGTATCACTCGCGCCGTATAGTCCGCTGGTTGGCGCGCCGAAGACACAGCCGCGCTGTAAACGTAGCCGCCCGACGCGCCGGCCAGTTGGCGAACGCGCTTCATCTCCTGCCGCACGGAAGCACTGCCCATGACGCCGTCGGCGTAAAGCTCTACCCACACCGCCTTCGGGTTGATTTCGTTGAGAAAGACCTTCACTTCAAATACGTGCTGCTGTCTGTTGGTTTCAACCTTCATTTCGCCAAAACGCATCGCATCCCATTTTTGTTCGAGAGTATGCTGCCAGTCTATAAGCTTTTTGCCCATTGCACCTTTATTGGAAGCACGCACATGATAGGATGCCGCAGCCGGAAGATAATATTGCTCAGTATATTCGCGCACTGTGCGGTTGGCAGAAAATCGAGGCGTCAGCTTTGCCATGCTTTCACGAATTCGAGCCACCCAGGTTTTGGGAATATCGTTTTCGTCGCGGTTATAAAATTCCGGTATCAATTTGTATTCGAGCAAATCATAAAGCTCTTCGGCTTCCGCGGCATCCCACAGCGGGTCACTGTTGTGTTCTCTCCCATCTCCTAATGCCCAACCCACCTCAGGCGTATATGCTTCGGCCCACCAGCCATCCAACTCCGACAGATTGATGCCTCCATTGACAAGCACTTTCATGCCGCTGGTTCCGCTTGCCTCCCACGGCCGACGCGGTGTGTTAATCCAGACGTCCACCCCCTGTACGAGATGTTCTGAAACATGCATGTCATAGTCGCTAAGGAATACCGCGTGTGGACGTACCTCCGGCCTTCTGATAAAATGAATCCATTGCTGAATCAGGTCTTGCCCCGCCTGGTCCGCAGGATGGGCCTTACCCGCGATTATCAGTTGTACCGGCTGCCGGGGATTGCTCAACAGGCGAAGCAGCCTCTGCGGGTCGTGCAGTAATAGGTTCGGTCTTTTATAAGTTGCGAAACGCCGCGCAAAACCCAGCGTCAATGAGTTGGAGTCAAATAGATTCTTCGCAGCCTCGACCGCTTCTGGAGGCGCAGAGGACTCCTCCAGTTGCCGTGATAATCTTTCACGAGCGTATTCAACAAGAGACTTACAAGCAGCGGTACGAAATCGCCAGAGCCTTGAATCGGAAATGCGCCGAATATCCTGCCCCAGGGTTTCCATAGTTCCCAGCCAACGCTCTTTTCCGCAAAATTCGGTCCAAAGCTCATCAGCCTCTGCCGAATCCCAAGTTGGCATGTGAACGCCATTGGTAACAGACCCGACTGGCACTTCGTCTGCTGGCCAGCGTGGAAAGAGAGGTTCAAAGAGATGCCGGCTTACTTTCCCATGCAAGAGGCTCACACCATTTACTACTCCACTGCCTCGCAAGGCCAGGTAGGCCATATTGAAATACTCTGACGAGTCGTTAGAGTTTTGCCGTCCAAGAGCGAGCAAATCATGGATTGGTACCCCAAGCCTGTTTTGGGCAAACCAACCAAGGTATTGCTCGATGAGGGCTGGATCAAAACGGTCAAAGCCGGCGGCTACCGGTGTGTGTGTGGTAAAGAGGTTGCCGACTCGCGTAACTGCAAGCGCAACTTCGAAAGGCTGGCCTGTATCTTCCATGAAATTTCTTGCGCGTTCCAACACAGCGAAGGCAGCATGCCCTTCATTCAGGTGGCAGACCTCCGGCCGGATACCTAGCGCACGGAGCAGTCGCCATCCTCCAATCCCGAGTATGAGCTCTTGCTTAAGTCGCAACTCCGGCCCGCCTCCGTAAAGTTCGCTTGTAATTCCTCGATGAGCAGGAAAGTTTGCAGCGTCATTGGTATCCAGCAGGTAAAGTTTGACTCTGCCGACCTGTACCTGCCAGGCACGCAGCCACACCGAATAACCGGGAAGCACAACTTCCAGCCGCAACCACTCCCCGTTCGATTTTCGCAGAGGTGTGATTGGCAATTGCCCCGGGTCATTGTATGGAAACAGGGCTTGTTGCGATCCATCCTTATCAATCACCTGGCGAAAATAGCCCTGCTGGTATAGTAGTCCCACGCCGACAACCGGCACACCGAGGTCGCTGGCGGCTTTAAGCTGGTCGCCTGCCACATTACCAAGTCCGCCCGAATATATGGGCAGAGCCTCGCTCAGCATAAATTCCATACTGAAATAAGCGACACAGGTCAAAGGAGCTTGTGGGTGATTTTGCTGAAACCACGCGGGTGATTCCGCCATGCGACTCTTAGTTTGCATGAGTTCATTCAATTCCTTGCGGAAGGCGGGATCAGCCAGCACATTTTCGAGCTTTTCCCGCGAGACAGTCTGCAGGATTACCCATGGATTTTGAGTAAAGTCCCATAGCGAAGGATCAAGCTGCCTCCAGACTTCGTCAGCGTAATGACTCCACGACCAGCGCATATCCAGAGCAAGCTCGGCAAGAGAATCGAATCCATCAACTTCTGTCGGTAGAAAAGAGTTTAGCTTGCTCACACGTGTTTGTTTGTTCATGTTTTCTCTTTACTTACTCGGATGACTTTTTTGTTAAGGTCTCCATCAGCTTGTCGAACGGCTCGTCAAATTTCCTGACGCCTTCGTCTTCAAGCTGCTGAGTCAACTTGTCGATGCTGATCCCGAGTTCCGGCAATCGTGCCATTATCCACTTGGCTTCCTTGACATCTTGTTCGAGGTGTGATTTCGGATCGCCGTGATCACGGTAGGCATCGATGGTTTCAAGCGGGACCGTGTTTACGGTGTCCGGGCCGATAAGCGGTTCAATGTACTTTACATCGCTGTACTCCGGGTTCTTGGTACCTGTGCTGGCCCATAGCAGCCGCTGTACACGAGCGCCCTTATCAGCCAGCTTCTTGAATCTATTACTGCCGAAAATTTCCTGGTAGATTTGATAAGCCACCTTAGCGCTCGAGATGGCCACTTGCCCGCGTACCTTTTTGGCAATTTCCGTTTTCTTGCCACCTGAATCGAAGAATTTCTCCACCAGCGGATCCACCAGGGTGTCAATACGGCTCAAAAAGAAGCTTGCCACCGAGGCTATATGTTTCAAGGGCTTCCCTTGAACTGCGTGCGCTTCGAGACCTGCAATGTAGGCTTCCGCAACCTGTCGATAACGAGGCAAACTAAAGAGCAATGTCACATTGACATTGATTCCTTCACTGATGAGTTGCTGGATAGCAGGCAGACCATCAGACGTCGCAGGGACTTTGATGAAAACGTTGGGTCTGTTCAGTGCAGTCCACAATCGGCGTGCTTCCTCAACTGTACCTTTGGTGTCATGCGCCAGATGAGGGTTGACCTCCAGGCTGACATATCCGTCCTTGCCGTCAGTCTTTTCATAAACAGACCTGAATTCGTCAGCAGCGTTCTGTACGTCGCGCTGGCTGAGAGCTTCATAGATTGCTTTAACATCTTTTTTCTTGAGGGCCATGTCACGAATGTCCTGGTCGTAAATATGGCTTTCTGCTATCGCCTTCTCAAAGATGGATGGATTCGAGGTCATACCACGCAGTCCAGCCTCCTCAATCAAACGTCGAAGCTCACCATGTGTGATCAGATCACGTCTGATGTAGTCGAGCCAAATTGACTGACCGAGCGTTCCCAATTTTTTCAAAGGATTGTCTTTTATGATTTTGCCTCCTTATTTTCCAGTGCCACAACTTTCGCCAAGCGGCGTTGGAATCGTTCAGCGCCGCTGAATTTAGCCTGAAGAAATGTTTTTACCAATTCCCATGCGAACGCATGGCCGACTACGAGGCCGCCAAGGCAGATCATGTTCATGTCATCGTCCTCAACTCCTTGATGAGCCGAAAAAGTTTCATGAATCAAGCTCGCACGTACACCTGCCACTTTGTTGGCGGCAACGCAAGCACCAACACCACTGCCGCAAATCGCCACTGCACGGTCAACCTTGCCATCGGATAATGCTTTAGCCAGTGGAACGACGAAATCAGGGTAATCATCTTCTGGATTTAGGCCAGAGGCGCCAAAATCCATGACTTCATAACCTAAATCACGCAGGGCCTTTGCCAAAAGTTCCTTTAGCCCAAAACCTCCGTGGTCAGCGGCAATTCCAACACGCATCATGTTATTTTCCCGCAGTTATTAACGCACCTGACACAGCACCGATTATTGTGCTTATAATCGGATTACTGGTTAAAGGGCATGTACCGGAGGTGCATTTACCCAAGTAACCAACCAAAAAGCCTATACTACCTCCTATTATTGCACCTATAATAATTCTCATTTTCACTACCTTTATTTCGCAGACCGCAGAGCAACCAAAACATCCTCAATTAAATTACTGTCATACATTTCGTATCTACTTCTCTCATCCAACTAATTTCCAGTTACAGCCTTACCCATTGCGGCCTTAATCATAAAATACCGACTAATACCATCAAGGCAGACCATGCCTTTTACACTTCCTTTGTCGACAACTGCAACGGCCGTTTTCTGCTTTGACAGTAGCGATCTGTAAATGTCCTCAAGTGGTGTCTGTGGATTTACAAAAGCGAAATCACCGTCCATCACTTCGGAAACCGGGATATCAAGACCTTTCTCATGAACACTTGACAAGATGCGATCACGAGTAAGAATTCCCTCAAGCCCCTTTTCTCCGATAACGGGGAAGTCTTCCTGACATCCGTGATAGAATTGTTCTAGAGCCTCCGAGAGCATCTGTTCGGGACGCAAAGCACGGTATTCTCGCATCATCACTTCGCTGGCAGGAACATCGTGCAGTAAAGATTTAAGAATTACTTGCTGTTTTTCACTCCCGGCACCGATATGCAAAAACAATCCTATTATCGCGAGCCACCAGTTGAAAAATATCCCGAACAGTATGAATAGCATTGCCAGACCCTGCCCGATTGTCACCGCTACAGAAGTTGCTTGTACATAGTCCATTCTCGTAGCCAGGATTCCCCTCAAGACTCTTCCCCCGTCCATAGGAAATGCCGGAATCAGGTTAAAAATAGCAAGCATAATGTTTACACCAATCAGTCCGGCAAAAAATGACCTTGCGGAATCCGGGTATAAATTTGGTGCCCCAACTCCCGTCCAGTGACCAACAAAAAGGAACAGGATAGCCGCAATAGCCAAGTTAATCAAAGGCCCTACAATCGACATGGCAATTTCCTGAGAAGGCTTCTCGGGCATCTCCTCCATGGTCGCTACACCGCCGATGGGCAGAAGAGTGATACTCTTAGCCTCGTTGCCAAAACGACGGGCAATCAGGCTATGGCCTATTTCGTGGATGAGGACACATACAAAAACAGCACATATGAATAGTGTCGCCAGAATAGCGCTACGGAAATCCCGCTGATTCAATACCGAAATGAAGATGAAAAACAGAAGAAGAAAAAAAGTAATGTGGATTTTGAACTTAATTCCAAATATCTTGCCGATATTAATAGACCATCTCATAATTAGTTGTTCCTTTTAGTTTGATATTTCAGAAGAATTTTATATCCGTTGTCAACATAAATGAGATTAATTATGCATTCAAGGAGAGAACAAATTATATCTAGTTAGATGAACACGAATTCCTGTCCATCTATTCTATAATTCTCCAATTTAATCAAGTTATACTTCCAAAACAGCCAGTTACTCAATCTATAGGACTAATTTAGCCCTATAGATGGCCAATTCTGTTATCTTTTAGCTCCCAGGAAATATGCTCTGTATCCCAGAACAAATTAAAACTTCACAACAATAAATTGAGAGATTTGCCCTCGCCGGACAAGAAAAATGACTTTCTTATTCTGCATCGATTTTTGCATAGCCTTATCAAACTCATCAACAGTACTAACCGGCTGCTGGTTAACGCTTTGAATCAAATCACCAGGCTGGATGCCTGCTTGTGCAACAGCTCCACCGGGCACAACTCTGGAAACAATTACGCCTTCACCTAATGAGTAGCCAAATTGTTGGGCAATGTCTTTTGTGAGATTCTGGACTTCAATTCCCAGTGTTTCTTGTGATTGTTGCGGTATAGAAGGTTGCTTAATTTGAGAAATCCCAGATGCACGCTCTGTAAGAGTTACTTCGACATCGATTGTCTTTCCGTCCCTCATGACCAAAAATCTGACCCTATTGCCCGGTCTGAGTATGGCAATATCATTTCGAAATGAGTCATACGATTCAATCTTCTTGCCATTCATTTCCAGAAGGATATCATGGCTTTTGAGTCCGGCCTTCTCCGCAGGTGAGTCTTTTTCTACATATGCCACAATAACACCCTGTCTATCCTTGAGTCCAAGAAGATCAACCATATCTTCCGTCACATTCTGTCCATAAATACCTAAATAGCCACGGATAACCTTCCCTTGTGTCTTTAATTGCTCCTCAATATTACGAGCCATATTAACTGGAATGGCAAAACCAATTCCCATATACCCGCCGCTTTGACTGAAAATAGCCGTATTGATCCCAATGACCTGACCGTCCAAATTAATCAGAGGCCCGCCTGAATTACCGGGATTAATAGCGGCATCTGTCTGGATAAAATCTTCATAAGCAGCTATATGAACATTGCTGCGCCCAACGGCACTTATGACACCAACCGTTACAGTCTCATTCAAGCCGAACGGATTGCCGATGGCAATAACCCAGTCGCCAATCTCAATCTTATCTGAGTCCCCTAAGGATAAAACCGGGAAGTTATTACCATCGATCTTAACCAACGCCACCTCAGAATCCGGGTCAGTGCCTATGAGCTTGGCGTTCTCAAATTTTCGGCCATCATTAAGCTCCACTGTAATTTTATCGACATCTCCAACTACATGGTTGTTAGTGAGGATATAACCATCCTTGCTGATGATAAAGCCGGACCCTTGGCCTTGCTCATGGTATTTTTCCGGGCTCTGTGATTGAGGTGGCAACCTATCTCCAAAGAACCTTCTCAGCAAGTCATCGTCAAAGAGGCCAAAGGGATCATTGAATCCGTAAGAACCACCAAATCCCATTGGACCAACCTCGATTGCTTTTTCCACTTTAATAGACACGACTGCCGGCATTGCTGCTTTGGCGGCGGTAGAAAAAGCACTGGACAACTCCTTAGCCGACTTTGTTCCCGACTGAGCGACCACCGGGCCGGTAAGGCTCAACATTAATCCCAGTGATATCGTTAAAATTACGATACTCTTGAAAATATTTTCTTTTTTTCTACAGTTTCTGTTCATGACAAATTTCCTTTCTTTGAAAAAGATGTAAACTTAGAGCCTGTATTGAATTATGTTTATATAAAGTCACCTGTTTTTGTTTTACAGTCACCAATGACTCACAACACACTCTGTGATATATTAATGAAGTCTGCAAAGGATGGCTCGATTCCTACACTGATTTGCCCGGTTGAATCCCTTCTCTGATCCAATCTTGTGCCTTGTCCGCCTTGTTCACGTCGAAATATTTCACCTTGGCGGTGGTAAAAGGCTTACAGAATATGCTCATGCCTTTTTCCCACTTCCTATCGCCAACCATCGCAAGACGCTCAATATCTTTAAAATGCTTGATATCGAACTTGATATCCTGCCATAGAGCCCCTGCATTCCAGCCATGAAAGTCCTCCATTTCAAATAGAATGCGGACCTTCCCAAAGCGCTGAATAAGCTGCTCCACTTTTGGGACCAAGGCTTCATAATCCTCTTTGGTGAGTTTTCCCGTAGCTTTTACTACGAGCACTTTCGCCTCATCAGTCTCTTGAATTTCTACTGCCATTTTTCTAACTTCCAATCAAAAAATTTAATACATGTTCTACCAGCAAGCCTATACGAAACATGAAACTCCGGATATGTCGTCGTATAGCAATTGAGGTTTGACCACCGGGTAAATGGACCGGACAGTCGCATATACTGTAGCGAGCTTTCATCAATCCGTTTGTTCGACAAGGTAGTTCTGTGTACCCATCTGTTGGATCTGATCAAGCTGCGCTTCAATCCAGTCGATGTGATTCTCTTCATCGACGAGGATTGATTCGAGCAGTTCGCGCTTACCGTTGTCACCAAGTTCAACAGCGAGCCGAATGTCCGCGTTACAGACCTTAATGGCAGTTTCTTCAGCCTTCCAATCATTCTTATGCTGTTTGTCCACGTCAGCGCCGATGCTGATCTTGTTCAGCTTGCTTACGATTGGCCTTCCTTCGAGGAAAATGATCCGAGCGATGACTTTCTCGGCGTGTTTCATCTCGTCAATAGCTCGCTTCTGTTGCACCTCATGCAGATGCTTATAGCCCCAATTCTCACACATTTCGGCGTGAACAATGTATTTGGTTGACAGCCGTTAGTTCATCGCCCAGACGGGCATTGAGTTTCTCGATAATCTTCTCTTGACCTTTCATGCGTTTACTTCAAATCGAATTATTTGACCAATATTGACTGTGTGTACCCAATGTGCATCAGGTGCACACAACCAATCACACACGCCGAGCAACCTGAAATACATCTGATTTTTTCACCGGCGCGTTCTTCCGAAATCCTTGCCTTGCACAAAAGACGACCGGCCCAGGCTGCCCATTTAGACGCTCGGCTGTAGTCGACTGTACATATCCATACATTAATAACCTGATTGACTTACTCACCTTTGACCTTGACCTTGGTAGGCTTGGCCTTCGGCGACTTCGGCAGCTTCAGCGTGAGTACGCCGTCTTTGCACGCCGCTTCTATCTTGCCTGCATCTATCTCACTTATGAGATTCAGGTCGCGTCTAAAGCTGCCGTAGGACCGCT
>Ga0315537_1003507_pt1 | contig 11644 bp, 8 predicted proteins | sample SalMarSW160270MG_FD_203091 | JGI IMG/M metagenome (GOLD analysis project Ga0315537, IMG submission 203091) | Salt marsh sediment microbial communities from the Plum Island Ecosystem LTER, Massachusetts, United States - Salt Marsh Sediment SW1602-70 ... | reverse complement strand
AACATCCTCAGGATTTGTACTAAATAAAATCTTTTCATCATGCAAGCTAGTTTTTCCACTTCCTCCTGGATTCATTTGTATTTCATCAAGATCTTGATCTTTTGTCTTTTTTAAACTAAAATCAATATCTCCATTATTGTATAGTGTACCTTTTGATTCCACAGTGTGTTCTGTCGCCCCTTTTGCAATACTTGCACCTAAGAAAATCTTTAAGCTCACCTTACCAGAAGAGAGACTTCCACTAACTGTAACTTCTGCGACTGGTCTTTTTGGCTTATCGCTGTTTATTATTTTCATAGCCGATCGAACTCCTCGAGCTACTAATCCCCACGGGAATCTGCCATCTGGATCAATATAGTATATAGGATTATTAATCGCATAACTATACGGAGACCAATTGTTCAAAGATTCAGCTTTAGGATCCACAACAAACCACCTGCAAACGGCCGGATCATAGAACCTTGCGCCATAATCATACCAATGAATTTTCAAAGAACTCAGACACAAATAATTAGAGAACCAAGATTATGTAGAAATGAATCTTAATAAAGGTAATGGATTTTGAATTAAAGAAAAAACCGGCCATGGTCCGGTTTTTTGAATCCTTTATTTAAGAAATACTATTGTGAAAGAGAATAAGAATTGATAATTATCTCCTCTCTATGTCATCTAGGTTTAAGTTCGTTTCATCTATGAAGATTATTAAAAATTAGAAATCACACTTTTATCAAAGAACCGAAGATTAAATATTTTAAAGAACGTTTATTTTGATAGTCGGAAATATGAAATAGATCTTAATTATAAAGGGAAGTATAATCTTGATTTGAATAATACATTGTATTGAATACTGTCTTCAAATTCGATATTTATTTAGCACTTTAAAATCAACCATTTTCAATTTTTGTTTTAATATATTCTCAGAATTTACTGGTTCTGAAAATGAAAACTTATAAATTTCAAATTCCTTTCTTGTTATCCTCTTATAAATAAAACAACTGTATCGCTCCATCCAACCCCTTTCTTTAAATATTATATAGCCCACACCTTCACAATATGCCTGTTTAATAATTAATGCGTTAGGAGAATTTTTACTTGTTAGACTTGAAGGGTTAAAATCCTTTTCATCACTTGTAAATTTATATACAATTCCCTTTCTTTTAAGGCATTTTATGAAAGCTTTGGGTATTTGTGTTGTTTCGCATAATGAAAAGTCCCTATTTATAATTTCTAGAATAGCTGTAGAGTCTTGACTTAGTACTTTAAAAACAGTTAAGAAACAAACGAAAAAAGTCAAATACAATGTTTTCATAATTATTTAATTAGCGGATCAGTTGTTGTTGCTCCTTTCGTTCTATAGTAAATTCCAGGCCCATAACCATCCACCCTTGTACCTTCACCATTACCAAGAATTAGCGCAGCAGGATTTAAAATTGTATTTAAAACACGTAAATAGGGACAGCTACCTTTTTTATTTTTAAACCACTTTTTTTTTTATATAGGAACAAAGGCCATCTTAAAAAGGTAGCTGTCCCTATTTACACGCAGTCTCCCCCTCACTATCACTCAGTCACTAAGTCTCTTCGTCTCCTTTTTCCCGTAACTTGTATCTCGTAACCCGTAACTCATTCATCAATCATCAATCAAAATTCATAATTCATTCATACTTCAATGCCCGGGCTGGCTGGCTTCTGATCGCCTGAATGGATTGATATCCCAGTGCAATAGCAACCAGCACTAAAGATCCGCCTGCCGCAAACAAAAAGATCCACCAGGTGAAACCGATCCGGTAGGGAAAATTATGCAGCCAGCGGGAGATTATCAGCCAGGAAACGGGCCAGGCAATTACCCAGGAAATGATGGTCAGAAGCATAAATTCACTCATGATTGCCTTGATGATCTGAGGTACACCTGCACCATGCACTTTACGGATACTGATCTCCTTTGTCCGTATTTCAGACAGGAACATGGATAAGCCGAATAAGCCGAGCGAAGCAACCAGGACAACAAGAAGGGTGAAGAAGACCAGTATTTTTCGCAGGATCACCTCTTCCTGGTACATATCGTAGAGTTCTTCCTCAAATGAATAGACCGATACTCTGGCATCGGGTGAGAATTGATGGTACAATTCTTCTATCTGAAGGCTGATCTCCTGAATATCCTGATCAGGGCGAATACGGACAACTATCTCCCTGACACGCTGTGGAGCCAGAAGAAAAGCCTGGGGCTTCACAGCAGAGTGAAGTGAATGAATGTAGAAATCCTCTACAATTCCTATGATCTCACCCAGGTAGGTCTTTAATCCCAAAATATTTTCCTCCCCGATTGCCCTGGCAGCGGTTTCATTCAGAATGATGGTTTCTTCATCCGTCCCCCGCTGTTCGGAGAAGAACCTCCCGCTGATTAGCCTGAATTCCATGCTCTCCATAAAATTATAATCCACGTTAATCACATCCAGGACAATCTTATCATCCGGATTGTTTGGATTCGGGATTTGCCAGCTAAACACACTGTTAGAAGGAGGAGCCCACATGGTACCGGCAGCGGAAACCACGCCGGGGAGTGTAGAGACCTCCTGGCAAAACATGCGGCAATTGGATTTGAATTGCTCATCTTTTATTCTGACCTTCAAAAGATTCTCGCTGTTATATCCAAGGTCAGTGTGCATCATGAAATGGATCTGCCGTTCAACAAAAACTGCACAGACCAGAAGTCCGGTAAAGGTGATCAGCTGGATAAGGATCAGCCCCCTGCGCATCAGGCTTTTCTTGTGTCCGGTAGTGTACTGGTCTTTTAAGATTTCAACAGGAGTTGACCGGGATAAAAAGACGGCATTGTACCATCCGGAAACAATCCCGATCACCAGGGTGATCAGGAGGAACAGGAGGACCAGGTGGACGTTGCTTGAATAGAGATCCAGGGTTGTTCCGAAAAGCTGGTTTACCTTCGGCAGAGACACCTCAACAAGCACCAGCGCAAACGGGAAGGTGATCAACGCAAACAATGAGCTCTCAACAATAAGCTGGTTCCAGAGATCCTTTCTCAACGCACCTGTGACTTTCCGGATACCTGTCTCCCGAACCCGCTTCAGGGAACTGGCAGTAGCCAGCAGGATGTAATTGTTGGTGGCAACCAGCAAAAGCAACAACCCGATAATGGAAAAAAGGTAGAGGTTTTTCTTATCACCCACACGGATCCAGATGGTAAACAGGGCGGAAGAGTTGAGGTGTATATCCCGTAATCCCTGGAGTTTGAACTGCCGTGTATCTTCCGGGTTGTGGGTTTTTGCAATCGACCCTATTCCTTTTTCTTCTGTCTTGATATCTGCATTACCGTCAAACAGGATAAAGGTTGGGAAAAAAGCGGCCATCCAGTCAGTCCGGTAATAATCCCCGTCGGTCGGCACCTCCCCTGTAGTGATGATATCTTTAACCACAAAATCGAATGCCAGGTCGATACCGGAGATGTATTCTGCTTTAATGCTTGAGTTTCTGGGAAAATCCTTAAACACAGCCTGGATGGTCAGGAGGAATTCATCCCCTTTGTGATTTACACGGAGGGTGCTCCCAAGAGGATCACTTTCCGGGAAAAACCGTCCCGCCATTTTTTCAGAAATGGCTATCGCATTGGGATTGACAAAAAGCAGGGAAGCATCTCCCCGTATCACGGGAAAGGTGAAAACATCGAAAAATCCGCTATCGACACAAAGAAAAAGCGGGGCATCCATGAATTCCGGTTTACTGTCTGACCCACCCCCTTCAATACTGATATTCAGGTCTTCCGCAAAATAGACAGAAACCACCTCTTTTACATTGGGCAGCTCTTCGCGTATATACCTGCCCAGGAGATAGGGTGCGGCCGGGATTCTTGTCTGGTGGACAGTATCCTGGCTGAATATCCTGTATACGTTGCGACTGTTTTTATGAAACCGGTCATAGGATATTTCTGTCAGCAGAAACAACAGGATGATGAAGGATCCGGCTAACCCGGCAGATAATCCCACCAGGTTGATCAGGGAAACAATACGTTGCCTCCAGAAAATGCGTAAACTGGTTATCAGGTAGTTTCTGAACATCTATTTATTCATATTTTAGTGTTTTTGCCGGTTGGGTGTTAGCAACCTTAAGCGCATGAAAGCTTATGGTCAGGATAGCGATCAGGGAGATCCCGAGGGCAGTAATGATCAATACCCAGATCGGAAAATCAATCCGGTAATTGAAATTTTGAAGCCATTTCTTCATGATAAGGTAAGCCACTGGCCATGCAACCAGGTTAGCCAGGATTACCCATTTTGTAAACTGGATTGCGAATGATCCCATGATCCACCCGCTTGAAGCACCCATAACCTTTCGTATTCCAATCTCTTTTGTGCGTTGTCCGGTGGTAAACGATGCAAGCCCGAAAAGCCCCATACAGGCGATCAGGATTGCCAGAATGGTAAAATAGATCAGCGTTTCCCTGAATTGTAATTCGGCCCGGTAAACGTGGTCAAATTCATCATCCAGGAAGAAGTAATTGAACTCGGAACCGGGAAGCTGCTTCTCCCATATCCCCTGTATATCATGGAGGCTTTTTTGCATTTCGTTTTCAGCAATAGCGAGAGAGAGATAACGATAGCCCATATAGGGATTCATCGAAAAAATGAGGGGCTTGATCTCCTCATGCAGGGAGGCGAAATTGAAATCTTTTACCACCCCGATCACCGTATGATCAGCCCCCCGGGAGATCGTTTTTCCCACCGGATCCTCCCAGCCCAGTCGCTCAGCCAGTTTCTCATTGATCAGGTAATTGTTTTTGTCTGCAGGGAACGCTTCTGAAAATCCCCTGCCGGCAACGATATCCAATCCGTAGGTTTCCAGAAAATCGAAATCCACATCCAGAACATTGATCATGATGTATTCTTCGAATCCTTCCGGCAGATAGCCGTTACTGGTAATCGAATGACCGGGGTAATCAGAGGAGGCAGAGATGCTCAGCACTTCCGGCAGGGTAGATAACTCTGTTTTTATTACCTGATACCGGTTGCGTGTCTCTTCATCGATCATCGGGATGATGATCATACTCTCTTTATCGTAACCGACATCCTTGTTTCTCATGTACCCGATCTGGAAATAGATAACCAGTGTGGAGATAATGAGCACGGTGGAAATGAAGAACTGAAGAAGTACCAGGATATTCCGGATTCGCGGGTTGCCTTTTGAGGGGACAGCATCTCCCTTAATGATACGCGTTGGCTGGAATGCGGAAGTATAAAAGGAGGGATAACTGCCGGAGAGAAATCCGATGATAACGACAAGCAGAGGCAGGAACAGGATGATTTTCCAGTTGGAAGCGGAATACAAACTTAAATCCCTGCCGATAATGATGTTGAATCTGGGTAATATAATCTCAATCAGGATTAAAGCCAGTATCATTCCGACCAGGCTGAGCAGTATGGATTCACTTAAAAATTGCCGGATGATTTTTCCCCGGTGAGCACCAACTACCTTCCGGATACCTACCTCTTTTGCACGTGTGGTTGCCCGGGCGGTGGAAAGATTCATAAAATTGATGCTGGCAAGGAACAGGATGAAAAGCGCAATGGCTGAATAGATGAGCAGGGAAGATGGATTTCCTCCCGGTCCGAATCCATCACCGATTTCCGGGTTCATGTGGATTGTGAATAGTGGCTGGAAGATCGGTTGCAGGGAACCTCCTGCTTCTTCATAAATGTAGTTGATGTGTTTGTACATAAAATCCGGCATTCTCTCCTTCAACCGCTCAATATCAGCTCCCTCGTAAAGCTTGATGTAGGTAAAGTATTGCCATCCGCCATTCCAGTCCATGTGAAACCTCGAATCTTTATACAGGGTTGAAAAGGAGATCAGGGAGGTGAAACGGATGTGCGATCTTGCAGGTGGAGCCTGCATGATCCCCGTTACCATGTAGTTCTCATTATTCAGTACCAGTTGTTCCCCTACCGGGTTCCGGTCCCCAAATATCCGGTTGGCTGTTTCTTCAGTCAGTACCACAGAATAGGGTTCGCGAAGAATCGTTCGCGGATTTCCCGAGATCAATCGGAACGAGAAAAGTTGCAGCAGCGATGAATCAGCATATACAATAGACGGATCATAATACTGCTTGCCATCATCATAATAATAACCGTCCACTGGATACCGTAACCTGGCCATCTGCTCAACTTCGGGAATCTCTTCCAGGAAACTTGGACCCACCGCTGCTGTTGTACTCCCTGTTTTTCTGCTGCCTTCGGAATCTGTCGATTCCATCGCAACCCGGTAGATAAGTTTCCCGTTTTCATGAAAACGGTCGTAACTCAGTTCATGACTGATGTATAAAATGATCAAAACAGTGCAGACAATACCGATCGTAAGACTCAGGATGTTGATCAAATTATAGATTGGATTTCTTACGAAGTTTCGCAGAGTGATCCTTAGATAATTTCTTAACATTGCCGGGAAATGGTATTGTTTCAGTTGATTTATTCAACTCAGAAACAAGATCTGTTCCATTTTTCACAAAAAAAAGAAAGACAATATGTTATATAAAAATATCATCCGGTTATCGGATTATATCTGTTCCAGATAAGAACAAATTCATGTTTCAAACTGAAACAAATATTTTGCATCCATACAGGGAATGTGTACCTTGCATGATGAATCGGTTTGCTGATACTCGACAACGGTTAATTCTGTACTATTATGGAGAACGAAGGAAAGATCCTGGTTGTAGATGATGATGAGGGAATATTGCTTTCAGCCCGGGTTGTTTTACGGAAGCATTTTCAACGGATTGAAATTCTTACCAGCCCTGAACGAATTCCGGAAACGATGAAAAGAGAGCCGTTTGATGTTATTTTGCTTGATATGAATTTCACTGTGGGTGCAACAAGTGGGAAGGAAGGGTTGACGTGGTTAAAAAAGATACGGGAACTGGTGCCGGATGCTCATGTTATCATGATCACGGCGTATGGGGATATTGAACTTGCCGTGAAAGCCATGAAGGAGGGGGCTATGGATTTTGTGGTCAAACCCTGGGATAACAACCGGTTACTGGCTACGGTAATGGCGGCATATAAATTGAGTGTTTCCCGCAAAGAGATAGCAAAGCTTAAATCACATCAGAAAGTATTGACGGAAGATATCGATCATCCGTATACAGAAATCATCGGGTCATCACAAGCGATGCAGGAAGTTCTGGTTGCAGTGGATAAGGTGAGTAGTACTGATGCCAACGTGCTTATTCTGGGGGAGAATGGAACAGGTAAAGAGCTGATCGCCCGGTTGATTCACCGGAAGTCGCTGAGATCTGAGTCAATTTTCATTGGTATTGACCTTGGTGCCATTCACGAAACCCTGTTTGAATCCGAACTGTTCGGACACATCAAAGGGGCATTTACCGACGCAAAAGAAGACAGGGCAGGCCGGTTTGAGCTGGCATCAGGTGGTACGTTGTTTCTGGATGAAATCGGAAATCTCTCACTGCCTCTTCAATCCAAATTGCTCGCTGCCATTCAGAACCGGGAAGTTACGCGTGTTGGATCAAACCGGGTGATCAAAACGGATGTGAGGATCATTTCTGCCACCAACATGCCCCTTCACGAAATGGTTGACCGGGGTGAGTTTCGCCAGGATCTGCTGTACCGCATAAACACGGTTGAAATCCGCGTACCACCCCTTCGGGAAAGATTTAAAGATATCCCGGAAATGGTTCACCATTTTATGAAGATGTATTCAAAAAAATACAACAAGCCCATTCCCGCGGTTTCAAAAAGCAGCATGAAGAAATTATCCGGTTATCACTGGCCTGGAAACGTTCGTGAACTGCAACACCTGGTGGAACGTGCCATGATCATGACGGATGAGCGGGTAATCAATCTCGATGATTTTATAGCGGATGTAAATAAACGCCAGCCAGCACGGGAAATACTGAATCTGGAAGAGATCGAAAAAAAGACCATCTCCAATGCCCTGAAAAAACATGGTGGAAATGTCAGCAAAGCAGCCAAAGAATTGGGACTTGGAAGAACAACGATCTACAGGAAAATGGAAAAATATGGTATATAGAAAGTTCAGGATCCGGGTTGTTATTCGGGTACTCCTGATTGGAGTATTCATGGCAGCATTTGTGTTTGCCGTCCACCAGTCACACTGGTATATCGCTTCGGTTATTTCAGCCCTCCTCGCCCTGCTGATGATCATCAGCCTGATTCGATATGTTGAACGAACTAACCGGGATCTTGGTAATTTCCTGCAATCCATTAAAAACAAAGATTTCTCTTCAATTTACTCGGCAAAATACAGCGATAAATCGTATGCCCCCCTGCATGATGCGATGAACGAAGTGATGTATGAATTCAGGAATGTCCGGATTGAAAAGGAGATCCATTACCAGTACCTGCAGATGATCATAGAACACATCAACGTGGCATTGATCTGTTTTGATGCGGAGGGTGACGTTCACCTGGTAAACCAGGCAGCCAGGGATCTGTTTAACATGAAGCGGTTAAACAGCATTGAGGCAATTGGTAAAGTGGATAAAAAACTCCTTGAAGCGGTGAAGAAATCCGATACGGAACGCGGATCCCTGGTTAAAACCCTGATCAATGGAGAAATGGTAGGCTTATCCCTGAAAGGAACCATGTTCAAGGTCAAAGAGAAAACGTTAAAACTGGTCTCTCTGCAGAATATCAAAACGGAACTTGAGGAACAGGAGCTGGAATCCTGGCAAAAACTGATCCGTGTGCTTACCCATGAGATCATGAATTCCGTGACTCCCGTTTCCTCATTAAGCACAGCCATCAATGAAATGCTGACCAGAGATGGTCAGGGAATCGGTAACCTTGCCGAACTGGATCAGAATGACCTTGAAGATATGTTGGAAGGGATGAAAACCATTGAAGAGAGAAGCAAGGGCCTGCTGGATTTTGTCGGAACCTATAAAAACCTCACCAGGCTTCCGAAACCAACGTTTACAAAGGTTCACGTCATTCCTTTGCTGAACCACCTGAAAATACTGATGAAATCCGAACTTGGAAAATGGAATATCGACCTGAAGATCCGTTGTTCAGAAAAAGACCCGATGATCGATGCGGATCATGAAATGCTTGAGAGGGTCCTGATCAACCTGATCATGAATGCCATAGATGCATTACACCAGGTTGAAAATCCCGTAATTACCATTGAGGTCGGAAACCGGAATCACCAAACGGTCATTGAGGTACAGGATAATGGAAATGGGATCTCTACGGAGAACATCGATAAAATATTTGTTCCGTTTTTCACTACGAAAAAACAGGGATCCGGCATCGGACTCAGTCTTACAAGGCAAATCATGCGCCTGCATAAAGGCTCGGTCTCTGTAAAATCCGAACCCGGGCAGTTTACCGCTTTTACACTGCGGTTTTGAGAAACAATGATAGTAATGCGATAGTAACTCGGTTGTAACTCAATTGTAACTCTGTTGTAATTATTCATTTGCCACACTGCGAAATCGTGAGCTTATCAGGGATTACTAATCATAGACTGTGGACTGAAGACTGAGGACTGGAGACTTTTCTCCCTTTTCCGGGGTATTTACATTGGCTAACCGCACAGGTTTGGTTCTTCTTGAGGTCAGAATGGTATCCCCATCTATCAATTTGGTAACTTCTTCTTTTCCCATGCTTTTCTAATATTCAAGATTGGAAATAATTTCATCAAATATAAAAATAATGAAACAAAAATTAGAACAAATCGAAATATTTTATATTTTTATAGAAAATATTACATTATGAAGCTACTTCATAAGACTCAAAAAGAACTTTTAGTCCTATTGAAAAAGAATATTGAAGATCCACTTACCATCCGTGAATTACAGGATATTTTAGGAATATCTTCACCCAGTGTGGTTTACCATCACATTAGACAACTTGAAAAAAGAGGGTACTTGAAAAGGAATCCGCACAATTCCAAAGATTACCAGATTTTGACGGAACCGGAAAACCCCATTGTTTATTTGAACTTATACGGCATGGCACAATGCGGTCCCAACGGTTCTATTTTAGATGGTAACCCTGAAAAACGCATTCCGATTTCTTCCTGGCTTATCAAATTCCCTGCAGAAGAAGCTTTTCTTGTAGAAGCAAAAGGCGATTCCATGATACCTAAAATTAAGGAAGGTGACCTGGTTATTGTACGCAAAAGCAACATAGCTGAAAATAAGGATACGGTAATATGTGTTTATGACTCGAAAGCATTAATTAAGAAATTTCACAGGCAAGGGAAGCAGATCATTTTACAATCTGAAAATGAATCAAAATTCCCTCCGATTATAGCTGAGCAAGAAAATGTAAGAATTGAAGGGATTGTGAAAGGATTAATTCAATACAGTTGATATGGTCAAATCTAACACCAGCAAACATAGATCTTATCCTCCCACATGGGGAGGTAACTGGACAGTTCAGAAGCTTGATGCCTTTGTTGATTATGTTAAGGCATACCTGACCATTATGAAGAATTATCCGTACTGGGAAACAATTTACTTTGATGGATTTGCAGGATCGGGTGAACAGTTAAAAAAGAATATAAAACAACAATTTGCATTTGATTTTTCACTTGCACTTTGCCAGTAATAAAGATACTGCAATGAAAATAGCTTCACAGATAATTGAGAAAAAAAAGAAATAAATGGCAAAAACCAGCATAGAATGGACAGAAGTGACTTGGAATCCGACAACAGGTTGCGATAAAATATCAGAAGGTTGCAGGTTCTGTTATGCAGAAATCATGTCGAAGCGTTTGCAGGCAATGGGGCAGCCAAAATACCAAAACGGTTTCGAACTTACTCTTCATCCATCATAACTCCTGCCTGCCGGCAGGCACGGCATCACCCATCATTCATCCTAAACTAAGTTGCCCATTTGAAAAATAACCAGGCCTAAAGATGCTTTCTCTTTATTATTCATTATTTTTGCAATGATCTTCGGATAGCTGGAATGGTACAACTATTACCCAAAATAACAAAACTGAACGGGAAGAACCTCTATTTCCTCTTTCTTGCCGGATCGAAAAAGATCCTGGAAAACCAGATGGAAATCAACAGGATCAATGTTTTCCCCGTTCCCGATGCGGATACGGGAACAAACCTGGCATCGACCATCCGTTCGATCATTGACAATATCAAACCGGATTATTCCTACAAGGCGACTGCCGATAACATTGCCATAGCAGCACTTGAAGGAGCCCGTGGAAATTCAGGGATCATTTTTGCCCAGTTCCTCTATGGCCTCAGTGCAGAAACCGGGAACTACCAGGAGATCACATTACAAAACTTCAGTGAATCACTGAAGAGATCGATAGGATATATTTATGAAGCCATTGCAAACCCTGTTGAGGGGACCATGCTTACCGTTATCCGTGAATGGGTTGAACACATTCATCACAAAAAGGATGAACTGGAGTGTTTCAAGGAACTACTGTATGAATCATACAAGGCGGCAGCAAAATCCCTGAGTGAAACAACTGAAAAATTAAAGGTGCTCGCAAAAGCCAACGTGGTCGATGCCGGAGCGAAAGGATTTGTCCTGTTCCTCGAAGGGATCATGGAATACCTCAACAAGAACAATGTTAAAGAGGTGCTGGAATTAAGCCAGTATGTAATTGCTGATGAG
>Ga0315537_1003503_pt1 | contig 11649 bp, 12 predicted proteins | sample SalMarSW160270MG_FD_203091 | JGI IMG/M metagenome (GOLD analysis project Ga0315537, IMG submission 203091) | Salt marsh sediment microbial communities from the Plum Island Ecosystem LTER, Massachusetts, United States - Salt Marsh Sediment SW1602-70 ... | reverse complement strand
TCTCCATTCCCGTTTATTATGGAGTAATCGGTATTATAACCTTCTGGCAATAAATCTACAATACCCCTTCTCCCGGTTTCCTGGGCATGCGTGTTAGCGGCAGGTGTGCTCGCCAGCGGTAGACGGCGTAAACAATCAAGCCGATTGCCATCCAGATAAGTCCTGCCCAGCGGCTGTAGGGCTGGGTAATTACCACGATGAGCCATATTCCTAAGGTGGCAATCAAGCCGAGGAGCGCCGTCATCGGTAGCTCCCGTCCCTTAATCCTGATGTTCCAGCGGAGCTTAAAGGGCCGCTCCAGTTCCGGTTTTCTAATCCGCAGGCTCAGCACAGCGGCGTGGGCCATGGCGAAGCAGAGCAGGGAGCCGAAGACATACAATGCGCCTAAATCGGCAAAAAAGTTGGTAGAGAAGAAGCCGGGAGCCAGCACCAGAAGGGCGATAAAGCAAAACAGAATGATGGCGAAATAGGGAGTTCGGAAGCGGTGATGCACCCGGCTCAGGGTTGACGGCAGCTGATGATGTGAAGACAGGTTGAAGGCCAGGCGGGAGATCCCCATCAATCCGGCGTTGCTGGCGGTAAGCAGGATACTGGCCGCCAGTACCGCCACCAGCGGGGCGAATATAGACCGCAGTGTTGCTGAAGGCAGGTTGGCGGCTATGCCCGCCACCGGGTCCCTGGCCCAGCCGTTTACCGGGTCGCCCAGCATCTGGGGGGTCATTGCCGAAAGGGCGACTATGGAAATACCGGCGAACAGCACCAGAACGGCAACTATCATCAGGACATAGGCCTGGGGTATCTTCTTGGCCGGCTGCTTGGTCTCTTCGGCCAGCTGGGAAACGGTCTCCACGCCGGTAAAACACAGGGCAGCGATGGCGATGCCGAAGATAAGGTTCTGCGCCGATGGCCAGTTGCCGGCCCCGAACATATGTTGAAATAAGACTGCCGGGTTTACCGCCAGTATCAGTATTATACCCAGGACGACCAGCGTAATCTGGGTGGCGATGTCGATGATGATAAAGAATATGTTCACCCTTGACGATTCTCTTACCCCCAGAACGTTTATCACCATCAGGAAGGCGATTATCCCCATTGATACCAGGGTGCCGATTACAGGGTCTCTCAGCATCGGCCAGAAGTAGCTTAAGTAGGGGGGAATGGTATAAGCGGAGATGGCCATGGTAACGATGTAGCTCAGCATCAGTGCCCAGCCGGCGATGAGGCCGGCCAGGTCGTTAAAGCCGTGCCGGGCAAAGCTGGCCGAGCCGCCGGCTTCGGGTATGCTGGCGCTGCCTTCGGCGTAGGTAAGGGCGTTAAAGATATAGATAACCCCGGCTATAGCCAGGGCGATGGGGGTGGCGCCCAGGGCGATCAGGGCAACGATGCCCAGGGCATAATAGATTGACGAACCGACATCTCCGTAGCCGGCACTGAAAAGGGCCGGGACCCCCAGCACCCTTCTTAAGCGAAACCGCGCTATTCGGAGGGGGCGGACGACCCTGTCACCCGGTTTGGGCTGGTAACTCTCTGGCATGTTCTCTTCACTTACTCGGTTTTATTACTCGCAGCTGGGAAATTTCAGTCTTCCACCCTGGATACTCTTCGGGCTGCGATAGGCTGGGTTAATTTCAGGTTGGCTTTGCGCCGGTAGAAGTAGTAGACAATAAAGCCAATTACCATCCAGATAATGCCCACCCAGCGGCTGTAGGGCTGGGTGATTAATATTATAGCCCATATTACGGCGGTGGCCGCCAGCCCTATCATCGAGCTTACCGGCAGCTCCCGCCCCCCAATCCTCAGGTTCCAGCCCAGCTTAAAGGGACGCTCCAGCTCCGGTTTTCTTATTCTCAGGCTGATGATAGAAGCGTGGGCGAACATAAAAGCCAGCAGCGAGCCGAAGGCGTAAAGGGCGCCCATATTGGCAAAGGCATTGGCGTGGAAGAACCCCGGCATCAGTATGAGCATGGCGATTATGCCGAAGACGATAATGGCAACATAGGGGGTCTTAAACCGCTCGTGCACCCGGCTTAAGGCAGCCGGCTGCAGCTTATGGGTGCCCAGGGAGAAAGCCAGCCGGGAAATGCCGATAAGCCCGGCGTTGGTGGCGATAAGCAGGATGGTGCCCGCCAGCAGGGCGATGAGCGGCTTTAAGATAGCGGCCATCATGGCTATGGGCAGCTTGGCGGCTATTCCCGCCACCGGGTCTCTGGCCCAGTCGGAGGCAAGTTCCTGCGGCGTCATCGCCGATAGCGATACCAGCGATATACCGGCGAAGATAACCAGCACGGCCACTATCATCATAATCAGCGCCCGGGGCACTCTTTTTTCCGGCTGCTTGGTTTCCTCGGCCATCTGGGACATGGTCTCGATGCCGGTATAGGCTATAGAGGCCAGAGCGATGCCGAAGACCAGGTTGCCGGTGGTGGGCCAGTTATCGATGATGCGGTGAAACAGCACCGGCGGGTTAAACAGCAGGATAAAGCCGATAACCACCAGCGTCACCTGGGTGGCAATATCCAGTACGGCGGCGCCGATGTTGAGAAAAGAGGTCTCCTTGATGCCGATGATATTTATAACCATCAAAAAGCCGACGATGCCCATCGAGGTCAGCGTGCCCAGTATTGGAGACACTTTAAACGGCTCCCAGAAGAAACCGAGGTATGGGGGAATGGTATAAGCCGATATTGAGATAGTGACGATATAGCTCAGCATCAGCGCCCAGCCGGCGGCAAATCCGGCCAGGTCGTTAAAGCCGTGACGGGCGAAGCTGGCCGAGCCGCCGGCTTCGGGGAGCATGGCGGTGCCCTCGGCGTAGGTAAGGGCGGTAAAGATAAAGAGGATACCGGCAATGCCCAGCACCACCGGGGTCGCCCCCAGGGCGACCAGGGCTACGATGCCCAGAGCGTAATAGATGGACGAGCCGACATTGCCGTAGCCGGCGCTGAAAAGTGCCGGGACTCCCAGCACGCGGCGTAAACGGAAGCGCCTGATTCGCCGGGGGCGGACGACCCTGTCGCCGGGTTTAGGCTGGTAACTCTCTGTCATCTTTCACTGGTTAAGTCGATTTTACCATTATAGCCCACAATTTGAGCATTTTATGCCCCTACATGCTGGATGTCAACCTGTCTCTGGCTTGACAATCGCCTGTCCCTCCACTAAACTCAAAGTGGAAGCGAAATGTTTAAGGTTTCCCTGTTCTCGCCCACCGGTTTTCCGTCCACTTTTATCCCTGCGTCTATCCCTGCATACCTTCTGTGCGCAAAGGAGGATTAGAGCGTGAGGTTACCCTTTATACCCCGTGAGGAGAAGTTTTTCGACCTTTTTCAGGCAAGCGCCGAAAACATGGTTAAGGCGGCTCAAAGCCTCAAGGAGATGGTTAACGACTGGGAGCACGTCGAGGGCAAGGTAGCCGAAATAACCGAGCTTGAGCACAAGGGGGACACCATCACCCACGAAATCATGTCGCGGTTGAACCGCACCTTTGTTACCCCCTTTGACCGGGAGGACATAGTCCAGCTGGCTCACTCACTGGATGATGTCACCGACTTCATTCATGCCGCCTCGGATGCCATGCTGCTCTACAAGGTGGAGCGCCCCGGCGAGAGGGCTAAAGAGCTGGCCGATATCATCGTGCAGGGCGCAGAGGAAATTGAAAAGGTCTTGCCCCAGATGCAGCGGCGTATCGTCTTAAGCGCGGTGCTCAAGCGGTGCGTGGAGATTAACCGGCTGGAGAATCTGGCCGACCGGGTCTACCGCTCGGCAATCGCCGAGCTTTTTGATGATTCCACCGATATGGCTCACATCATCAAGTGGCGCGAGATTTACGCCCATATGGAGAGCGCCACCGACCGCTGTGAGGATGTGGCTGATGTCCTGGAAGGGGTAGCCATCAAGCATGCCTGATTCCTCCCTGGTGCTTCTGGTCGTTATTGTCGTCTTTGCTGTCGGCTTCGCTCTGGTTAACGGCTTTAACGATGCCGCCAATGCCATCGGTGCTTCAGTCGGCTCCCGGGCCATTTCCCCCCGCAATGCGGTAATACTGGCCTCCTGCTTCAATTTTGCCGGCGCCGCCACCGGTCTGGAGGTGGCCAAGACTATCGGCAAGGGGATTCTGGTCCCGGAGGCTATTTCCTACCTGACGGTGATTGCCGCCCTGGCAGCGGTTATTGTCTGGGGGACGGTGGCCACCTACCTGGGCCTGCCGGTGAGCATCACCCACAGCTTTATTACCGGGCTGGCCGCCGCCGGGGCCGCGGCCGTTGGTATCGGCGCCATACAGTGGAACGTCATGCAGCGGGTACTGTCGTCGGTGGTGGCGGCCCCCGTTCTCGGTTTTATCGGCGGCTTTGCCGTCATGATAATTCTCTTCTGGGTTTTCCGCCGGAGCGCCCCCGCCCGGATGAGGGTTATTTTCAGCCGTCTGCAGTGGTTTACCGCCGCCTTTCTGGCCTACAGCCACGGCAAGAATGACGGCCAGATGCCCATAGGCGTTATCACCATGGCGCTGGTCATCTATACCGGTCAGAGCGGCGTATGGGATAACATCCCCTTCTGGGTGATCGCCCTGTCGGCCGTATCCATAAGCTCGGGGATGGCTATGGGTGGCTGGCGGGTTATCAAAACGGTGGGGTTTAGGGTCACCAACCTGCAGCCGGTCCACGGCTTTGCCGCCAATCTCTCGGCGGCGGCGGTTATTGAGGGAGCCTCCCACCTGGGTATTCCGGTGAGCACCACCCACGTCGCCGCGGCGGCTATTATGGGGATAGGGTCTACCAAGCGCTTCTCGGCGGTGCGCTGGGGGGTGGCCGGCAATATCGTGTTGGCCTGGCTGCTGACCTTCCCCATCTGTGCGGCGCTGGGTTACTTCTTTGCCTGGCTGCTGGGGATGATATTCTAGTCGGGCAGGCTGATTTCGCGCGGGGTTACCCGGTGCTTTTCGGCGATAATTATAGCCTCGATGGCCAGTACCGCTAAATCTATCTTGTCCTGCTGGCTCACCACAATGTAATCAAACAGGGGCAGCTGCTTCATCTCTGCCTCGGCCGTTTTCAGGCGCAGGTCGCAGTCGAAGTCCGATTCGGTCCGCCGCCCCTTCAGCCTGGCGGTCAACTCCTCCATCGAAGGCGGTACGACGAAGATAAACACCGCCTGGGGCAGCAGTTTTTTAATGGTGGCCGCCCCCTGGGTGTCAACCTTGAGTATGACGTCCCTGCCCTGTTCCAGGGCCTGGCTCACCGGCTCTCTGGGCACGCCGTACCGGTTACCGTAGACTTCGGCGTATTCCAGAAACTCTTTAGCTTCAAGCATCTCCTGGAAACGCGCATCGGAGATAAACCGGTAGTCCACGCCGTCCTTCTCCCGGGCACGGCGTGAGCGGGTGGTCACCGTGGTAATAAACTCGGCGGGGTAGCCAGACTTTTTCAGCCGGCTCAGGATGGCGTCCTTGCCCGTTCCCGAAGGCCCGGAGAGGACTACCAGCAGTGGACTTGACTGAAGTTCGCCCGGGGGACCGCCTTTAGGGCTCGCCTTTTTCATCACCTGGCTCTGGTTTCAGCAGTGAGCTGCTCCGGATGGCCTGCAGTCTGCCGGCAACGGTTTCCGGGGAGAGGGCCGCCTTGATAATATGCCCGCTATCCATGATGATAACCGCCTTGGTTCTGCGGCCGCTGGTCATGTCAATTAGTAATCCCCTATCTTCTCCTTTTTGTATGGCGCGTTTGGTGGGGGCTGAGTTTGGTGAAGATATAGCCACAACTCGATTCATGGCGACTATGTTACCGAATCCGATGTGAACCAGTTCCGTGACCATTGTTATCACCTCTCTATAATAGCGGTGCTTAATATAATATACTTTTAAGGATAATTAGGCAATGCTTTTTAAGGGTAATAACGCTTGAATTACGGGTGGTTTGATGGTATCCTATTTTTATGGAATAAGGTGTTCATGAGCGATTGTCACGGAGAAACGGGGCTATCTCCGGGAGAGTTAATTCTGGAGATAGCTTTTTTATGTCCTTTAACGAATGTTATGAGATTAAGGAGGTAAGCGGTTGTATAAGATATTAGAGAGAGAGGACCTGGTTCCCGGCATTCATCTTTTTAAGGTGGCGGCGCCGGCGGTGGCTCAAAAGGCTCGGGCGGGGCAGTTCGTCGTGGTCAGGATTGATGAAAAGGGCGAGCGCATCCCGCTGACTATCGCCGACTGGGATAAAAACGAAGGCACGGTGACCATTGTCTTTATGGAGGTGGGGGCGACCACCGCCCGGCTGGCGCTGCTCAGAGAGGGCGATGCCATCGCCGACTTCGTCGGGCCCTTAGGCGTACCCGCCGAAATCGAGAACTACGGAACTGTGGTCTGTGTCGCCGGCGGGGTGGGGGCGGCGCCGGTAGCCCCCATTGCCCGCGCCCTTAAGCAAGCCGGCAATAAGGTTATCACTATCTTGGGGGCGCGGAGTAAAGACCTGCTCTTCTGGGAGGATGTGCTTACCAGCACCAGTGACCGGATGATTGTCACCACCGACGACGGCAGTTACGGGCGCAAGGGGGTGGTCACCGAGCCCTTAAAAGAGCTTTTGGAGTCGGGCGAGAAAATCGACCGCGTGGTCGCCATCGGCCCGGTGGTTATGATGAAGTTCTGCTCGCTGACCACCGCCCCCTCCGGAGTCAGAACTGTAGTCAGCCTCAACCCTATCATGGTCGACGGCACCGGAATGTGCGGCTGCTGCCGGGTGTCGGTGGGCGGCGAGACCAAGTTCGCCTGTGTTGACGGCCCCGATTTCGACGGGCATAAGGTTGACTGGGACTTGCTGGCGGCCCGCCAGCGTATCTATATTGGCGAAGAGAAGTGCGCTTACGATGAGTGGCAGAAAAGCCACGCCGCTTGAGAGAGGTGAGTAAATGGCCAAGCTGAATCTTAATAGAGTAGAGATGCCCCGGCAGGACCCCAAAAAGAGGGGTAAGAATTTCAACGAGGTGGCGCTGGGCTATAGTCTGGAGCAGGCTAAAGAAGAAGCCAGCCGCTGTATCCAGTGCAAGAAGCGCAACTGCGTTACCGGCTGCCCGGTTGAGGTGGATATCCCCGATTTCATCCAGGCCATCCGCGATGGCGATATGCCGGCGGCGGTGAGGATACTAAAGAGCAAGAATGCACTGCCCGGTATCTGCGGGCGGGTCTGTCCCCAGGAGTCCCAGTGCGAGTCCACCTGTACCCTGGCTAAAAAGGACGCCCCTATCGCCATCGGCCGCCTGGAGCGGTTCGTCGCCGACTGGGAAAGGGCCAACATGCCGGCTAAAGACTCTGCCCCGTCCCGCCCCAAACCCACCGGCAGGAAGGTGGCCGTGGTCGGCTCCGGTCCGGCTGGCCTTACGGCGGCGGCTGACCTGGCCCGGCTGGGTCACGGCGTCACCATCTTCGAGGCACTGCACGTCGCCGGCGGGGTGCTGATGTACGGCATCCCCGAGTTCAGGCTGCCCAAGGAGATCGTCCAGAACGAGGTCGATTTCGTCGCCTCGCTGGGAGTGAAAATAGAGCTGGACTCGGTGGTGGGCAAGCTGGCCACGCTGGACGAGATACTCTCTCAAGGCTACGACGCCGTCTTTCTGGGCACCGGCGCCGGGCTGCCCATGTTCCTGAATATTGACGGCGAGAACCTGAACGGGATATATTCGGCCAATGAATTTCTGACCCGGGTCAACCTGATGAAGGCCTATCTCTTCCCCGACTACGACACCCCGGTCAAGGTGGGTAAGAGGGTGGCGGTCATCGGCGGCGGCAACGTGGCCATGGACTCTGCGCGCTGCGCTTTGAGGCTCGGCGCCGATGACGTTTATATTATCTACCGCCGCTCCGAGGCGGAGATGCCCGCCCGCCGCGAGGAGGTGGAGAACGCCCAGGAGGAGGGCATCCATTTCAAGCTTTTGACCAACCCCAAGCAGTTTCTGGGCAATGATAAGAACTGGGTGACCGGCGCCGAGTGCTACGAGATGGAGCTGGGCGAACCCGACGACAGTGGCCGCCGCCGCCCGGTGGTCAAGGAGGGCAGCGAGTTCGTCGTTGATGTTGACGAGGTCATAGTGGCTCTGGGCACCCGTCCCAACCCCCTTATCTCCTCAACCACCCCGGGTCTGGAGACCACCCGGCACGGCACCGTTGTCGCCGATGAGGAGACGGGCAAGACGGTCAAGGACAGGGTCTGGGCGGGCGGTGATATCGTTACCGGGTCGGCTACGGTGATTTCGGCTATGGGAGCGGGCAAGAGAGCCGCCAAGTCGATTGATGAGTTTTTAAGGGGGTAGAGGGCTCAGTCTGGGAAGCCTTTATCTGCGGCAATTCTCTCTTTATCGAATAATGCCGCATGTATTTTGGTGAGTTTAAGTTTTTTGAAAACTAGTTCTTCTTCCCCCTTATCTTTACCAGATTTTTCTTCTTTCTCAAACTCTAAGCCTTCAACGAGTTCGCTTAGTTTGTCTTGTAATCTTACGACTTTATTCCACCATTCCTGAGGATTCTTCATATAAGGAAAATAAACTGGTGGCAGGACTGATGCTAGTGTTAGGTATAGGAATATGAAGAGGTTATTAAAAGCTAGCCCTATCCATGTGGGATTGTCCATCCCTCCAAAGTGATAAGTTGTGACCAATAAATTTTTAGCAAGCATTTTTTCTGTAGCACTACTTACTACTGAGAGAAGATTTGCGTGAGTAAGTTCACTAAGCATTCCGTAAAAAGCATACTCAGGGCAATCAATTTCTAGTTCATCAAGCCTTTTTTTGACGTTAGAGGGCTGATATTCCTTCAAATTCTTCATCCACCGTAACGCAAGTTTAGAATCACTATCAAATAATCTTAGGAGCATCATACATTCAATAACATCCCGTATAGGCATGATAGCTTGTTCAGGAAGACCATTTAGAAGTAAGAGCCTTGAAGATTCGAAGTCGTTTAACATCCTAGAAAGCAGGAGCATTGGCGCACTTTTTTCTTCTTTGAAATGCCAGTCTTTACCAACCTCGCTAATAGGTTCCATATATAACTCCATCATCTCCTCAAAGAGAGCCACTTGCTTACTGAAGTGCTTGTAGGAATGAATATAAAGATTAAGTTGGAATTCTTTGACTCCATCGTAGTTCGTTCCCATCGTTTATTCCCCCTAATGTTTCTAGCTTAGGTTTCCTAACCATTCTACCACCGTATGCAAGTATCAAATGTCTTTAATCCCCCCCTTATATCTTTTCCCACCCACCAACCCTTTTATGGAAACGGGCTAAAGCCCTTTTTACCCCACCCCCCAATTCAGGGATTTTTAAAGGCGCAGCCTATGAGGGTGGGAGGGTGGGAAGAAGAACAACCGATTATAGGGGGAGGGGCGTATCCCCCAAAAAAAAGAAGTTGATAGAAGTATCACTTCTGCAGGGTGGGAGGGTGGGAAGCAAAACGACCTCTAAAAACAGGGCTAGTTCCTCCCCTTATCCGGGGGGCACCGGCCTGCGAGGGCGGGTCGGGGCTGTAACCCCCTTTTATTCATGCTAATTCCCCAAACCTGTGTTCTCTTAACCAACTTTAAAAAGTCCCTTTCTTTTACCCCTGAATTCTAGTAAAATTAACATAATTGTGGCTTCAAGTTACGCCACCAGCAGGCCTGGCGATGTTATCCAGCGAGTTGAGGTGCAGCAGTATGGCGCAGGTTGAGCAGCTTATCGACGGCGTCTACCGCCTGGAAAGGCGGATTGCCGGTGTTGATGGTGCCTTCGCAGTCTATTTCATCAAGGACGGCGGCGGTGCCATAATCGAGCCGGGGCCGGGGGTGCTTGTCCCCGATATACAGGAGGCGGCCAGAGAATTAGGGCTTTCCAGTCCCGAGTATATCATTCCCACCCACATCCACCTCGACCACGCCGGCGGCTCGGGCAGGCTGGCCGAGGTCTTCCCCGATACTAAAATAGTGGTCAACCAGGAGGGGGCGAGGCACATCATCGAGCCTTCGCGGCTTATTGCCAGCACCCGGATGGCCTTCGGCGACGATTTCGAGTCCATCTACGGCCCCATCCTGCCCGTCCCCGAATCGCGCTTAAAAGTTGTCAGTGACGGTGACCGCCTTACGTTGGGCGGCCGCGAGCTTCTTATCGTTAATACCCCCGGCCACGCCGCCCACCATATCGCCATCTTTGATACCAAAACCAGAGGGCTGTTTTCCGGCGAATCGCTCGGTCTCATCTACAGCCCAGGCTATCCCCCGCTCCCCGCGGTGGCGCCGCCCAGCTTTGATATGGAGCTTTATCTCAACGACATGGAAAATTTAAAGGCGCTCAAGCCCAGGCTCATTTTCTACTCTCACGGCACCGTCGCCGACGAGCCGGAGAGGCTGATTTCAACGGTCATGGATAACACCAGGCTGGTCGGCGATTTTATCCTGCGCGACCTGCGGGCGGGGGAGAAAGAGGAGGCCATCATCAGCCGTGTCGGGGACTATCTGCGCAACCAGTTTAACGCCCCCCTTGACGAATACGAGCTGCAGAGCAACGTCAGGGGGTATATCCACTACTTCCGCAAAAAGGGGCTAATATAGCTTTAAGGGATATCGGGAGGCAGACATGATTGTCGTCAGCATTCTCGCCGCTTTAGCACTTATCTTCAGTATCTTAGGTGGGCTCAGGGAGGGGGCGGTCAAGCAGCTTTTCACCCTGCTGGCGACGCTTATTGCCATCCCCGTCGCCGGCGTCTCCTATCAGGGGCTGGCCGGCATTCTCTCTTTTATTCCGGGTGATAACTGGGAAAATTTCGTCGCCTTCTTTATCATGATGGCGGTGGTAAGCATCATCATGTACTTTATCTTTATCATACCGGGGAAGGCGCTTAAGAAAGCCTGGCCCGGTGGGCTCTCTTACTGCGTGCTCGGGGCCATCTTCGGTCTGGTCAATACCGCCGTCGGGATGGTGGTCTTCGCCCTGGTTCTCCATGCCTACCCCATTTTCGACTGGCTGGAGCGGGCGGTGAGCGGCTCCGACGTCATCACCTGGCTGGTTTCCCTGCTTAGTTTTGTTCAGGCGGTGCTGCCGGAGGTGTTACGGCAGGCATCCAGCATGGTATAGCGTTTATCGGTTTAATCTTTACCCGTCCACTTTTCGGCCAGGTTACCGGATGCGAGCAGCTTGTACGTGGTCCCCTTGTAGGCTTTAACCATGAGCACTATCCAGAGGATAAATGCCAGTATACCGAGGAGCGTGCTGATGACAACCCCTGCGTAGGGTATCCAGCCGAATATCAAGCTGGCGATGGTAATAGCGCCGAAGACAATAATCGACTGTATGGCGTGATAGCGGACGAACTTGTTTTTCGGCTCGATAATCAGGAAGACTATCCCGCTTACCCACCCCAGCACGTAGCACAGCAGCCCGGCAACATTTTCTTCCAGTCCTACGGATGTCTTGGCCATTTGAATATCTCCTTCGAGGTTTGCTTAGATAGAAGAATATACTTAAGTTTAGCGGGTGTCAATAGGTTCTTACCCAGCCTTACCGCCCCGCCCGTTGTCTATTTTCCCATACCCGCCCGCCCATTTGGTCTCGCTTTCAGTCCCCACCCCAGTGTTTATTTTCCCGCACCACCCGCCCATTTGCCTCTGCGCTTTGTCCTCCACCCCCCAAAGAAAT
>Ga0315537_1003502_pt1 | contig 11650 bp, 12 predicted proteins | sample SalMarSW160270MG_FD_203091 | JGI IMG/M metagenome (GOLD analysis project Ga0315537, IMG submission 203091) | Salt marsh sediment microbial communities from the Plum Island Ecosystem LTER, Massachusetts, United States - Salt Marsh Sediment SW1602-70 ... | reverse complement strand
TCTTTAAAGCTCCTCCCAGCTCCACTCCGATGATATCGGAATGGGTGAAGATGCAGAAGTTCGGGCATGTCAGCAGTCTTTGCGCCTTCTTGACGGTGTTACCGTCTTCGGCGGCCACCACGGCGGCGGCCGGGTGGTTCTGCATGATTTCCCGGGCGAGGTTGGGACCGGAAAGCGCGCAGATATTGACGGCAAAACGCGGGTCGATTTCCTCGGCGATGACCTCCGACATGCGTTTATTGCTGCCTATCTCCAGCCCCTTGGAGACGCTTATAATAAGAGTCGATTTGGTAAGGTGGCTAGCTACCAGTGATATATTCTGCCGCATTGTTGCGGAAGGCACCGCCAGGATAACGCCGCTCGCTTCGTCCATCGCCTCGGCTATCTGGCTGGTAATCACCACCTGCTCCGGCAGCGTCACGCCGGGGAAACGGGTGGGGTCCAGTCCCTTTTTCTTAAGCCTGGTGGCTTCCCGTTTCGTCCGCGCCCACAGCCTGACCCCGGCTCCTTTATTGGCCAGGATTATTGCCAGTGTTATTCCCCAGGCGGTTGTGCCGATAACGGCAATGTTCTGCATTCTTAAAAGTCCGTTCTTCCTGGTGTAGATTGAAAAGGATTATTCAGAGTTGTGGGAGGAAGCCGGAGTCTCGGCCTTTGCCTTTTCGCCTATCTTGCGTTCGGTGCCGGATACCAGCCGCAGGATATTATCGCGGTGCATAATATAGATAAATATGGCCCCTATCATGGCATAAGTGACGTATTCAATCGGAGGGTAGGGTCTTAAAAAGTCTATTCTCAAGATGTTCAGCGCCATTAACATGATAAACGCGGTGACGGCCCCTATTATAGAGCCGAGAGACATGTATTTTGTCCTGAACCCGATAATAAGCACGAGCCCGCCCCCGACGACCGCCGCCGGCCAGTGCAGGGCCATCAGTCCGCCGATAAACGTGGCCACCCCCCGCCCCCCCTTGAACTTGAGAAATATAGACCAGCTGTGCCCGGCAATCGCTGATAAAGCCGCCAGCACTTTGGCGATTTCCAGCCAGTAAAACCCGATTGTCGAGGACGTGGCATAGTCGCTGAATATCATCCCGGCGAAAGTAACCGCCAGTACCCCCTTGCCCACGTCGAACAGGAGTGAAAGGGCCGCGGCTTTTCTCCCCGCCGCCCGCATCACGTTGGTCATGCCTATCTTGCCGCTGCCTACCTGCCGGATATCCTTCTTGGCGAATATGCGGGCTATCATCAGGCCGAAGGGTATCGAGCCGAGAAAGTAGCCGATAACTACCACGGCGATATACAGGCCGGCTATCATGGTTCTTCACCCCTTGTTTTAAAAATCAGGCGGAGCGGGGTGCCGGTAAAGCCGAATGCCTCCCGCAGTTTGTTTTCCAGGTAGCGGCGGTAAGAGAAGTGTATCAATCTGGTATCGTTCGTAAAGAAGACGAATGTCGGCGGGTTTACCTCCGCCTGGGTGGCGTAAAAGATCTTCAATTGCTTGTTTTTGAGTCTCGGTCGATTGTGTGATGCAACCGCCTGCTGTATAACGCTGTTTACTTTTGAGGTTGATAATCTTTTAAGCCTCTCCCGGTAGACCTCGCTAACTTGAGGCATAATTTTCTCTACTCCCTGTCCGGACTTAGCCGAAGTATATAATATCGGGGCGTAAGAGGCAAATTTAAACTGGCTCTTGATGAATTTATTCCACTCGGCCAGGTCTTTGTTTTCAATCAGGTCCCACTTGTTAACGATAATCACGATGCCCTTGGCGGCTTGCTGAATATACCCGGCGATATGGGTGTCCTGTGTTGTCGCCATCTCGGTGGCATCCATGACCAGCAGGACGACATCGGCCCGGTCAATCGCCCGCAGCGTGCGGATGACGCTGTAGCGTTCTACCCCCGCTTTCACCCGTCCCCGCCGCCTGACTCCGGCCGTATCAATAAGTAACACATTTTTACCGTTAAAGTCAAACAGCGTATCGACGGCATCGCGGGTGGTCCCCGGCGTATCATCCACAATCGCCCGCTTATTGCCGATAAGGACGTTTAGCAGCATCGACTTGCCCACGTTGGGGCGGCCGACTATCGCTACCTTGATGGCTTCTATTTCATCCCCGGCGGGCGACTGCGGCGGCAGTAGAGAGACGATGCTGTCCAGTAATTCGGCTACGCCGCGGCCGTGATGAGCGCTGATGATTATCGGCTCTCCCAGCCCCAGCTCATAAAATTCCACGGCTTCCATCTCCAGCTGTTCGTTATCCGCTTTATTGACGGCGAGCAGCACCGGCTTGTTGGCGCGGCGGAGCATATCGGCAACTTCAAAGTCGGACCGCGTCAAGCCGTCTTTAACATCCACCATGTCGATGATGGTATCGGCATCGCCGATGGCCGTCTCTATCTGCGCCCTGATGCCTTGAGCGATGGTAGTATCGGGTTCTATCTCCAGTCCGCCGGTATCGATGAGGGTAAATTCGACCCCCTGCCAGGTAACATCGGCCATGTTGCGGTCACGGGTAGTCCCCGGGGTTTCCTCGGTAATGGCCAGGGGTTTACCTACCACCCGGTTGAGGAAAGTGGACTTGCCGGCATTGGGCCGGCCAACGATGGCGACAACTGGCTTGGTCATTGATGTATACTTTCCATTGATTATTCAGGCAATCGGGGCGCTGGTTATCTCTTCGCGGGCAGCTCGCGCGCCAGTTTCACGCTGGGGGCTTCAATCTGCGTCCGGGCGATGTTCTTCAACTCCACGATGGTATTCCGGAAGTTCTCCACGAACGCATTGTATTCCGTCACGAACCGGTTGTACTGTTCCATCACGTTTTTGGGTACTTCGAACTTGTCCGCTATTTCACAAAACTGGTCTGTGAAATCGTAGTAGTGGTTGTTTATTGCCCATAGTTCGTTGAGGTGATTGTGTAAAAAGGCGGAATACTTACGGTTCCTCAAGTCGGTTTCCACCCTGGTGGCGAAGTGGTCTGTCCAGGAATCGAAGATGCGGTGCGCCATTTCACAGCCCCTGGCCCATTCCCATACCTGGGGATTTTCGACGCTGAACAGGTTATCAATCACGGCAAAGACGGAAAGTGATGAATTGCCCATGAAACGCCGGTTGAAATAGGCGGTCAGCTGTGACAGTCTTACCGATTGTAATTCGAGCTGGTTCTTTCTGGCATTGATAACCGCTATTATCAGCCCTATGCACAGTATGACTACCAGGACCGGTATCATGATGTTGATGGATAGTTCGTAGATAAGGCTGACGACGGCTATGGCGGTTATCAGGGCGGGGTACCAGCCGCGACTTATTATGCTTTTAAACATTTTCCTTCCATCCTTAATGGTAATCGGCGAGCGGTATCTCCAGGCCGCCCAGCATTTCCATCAGCAGCGCCTTTAACAGGTGCATTTTATTTTCCGATTGTTCAAAGACCACCGAAGACTCGCCGTCCATGACCTCGTCGGTCACTTCCTCGCCGCGATGAGCCGGCAGGTCGTGCATGAAAATGGCGTCTTCCCGGGCCAGGGAGAGAAGCTCGCGGTTCACCTGGAAACCGGCGAATGCCTTCCGGCGTTTTTCAGCCTCGACTTCCTGCCCCATGCTGGCCCAGACATCCGTGTAAACAATATCCGCCCCGGAGACAGCCTGCCGCGGGTCTTCCGTGCAGAATATCTCGGAGCCGCTTTCGGCGGCGTATTGGCGGGCCGTGTTTAGAATGTCCCCGTTGATTTCATAGCCGGCCGGTGACGCGAAGCGGAAGTTCATGCCGGTAAGCGCCGCGCCCAGGAGAAGACTGTGGGCTACGTTGTTGCCGTCCCCGATGAATGCCAGGGTTGAGCCTTCTAATTCACCTTTCTTTTCATAGATAGTCAGCAGGTCGGCCAGCGCCTGGCAGGGGTGTTCCATGTCGGTAAGCGAATTTATCACCGGTACTCGTGAATAGCCGGCGAAAAGCTCCAGCGTCTGCTGGGAGAACGTACGCACCGCGATGCAGTTGGCATAGCCGCTAAGCACGCGGGCGACATCGGCGACCGACTCACGCTGGCCGAGTCCCACCTCCGCCGGCGACAGGTAGATGCAGTGTCCGCCCATCTGGCGCATGGCGACTTCAAAGCTTACCCGGTGACGCAGTGAAGGTTTTTCAAAGAGGAGAGCCAGGACTTTCTCGCTTAGCGGGGTGCCCCAGCCCATAGCCTTCATATCCAGAGCGCCGGATATGAGCCGGTGTATATCCCCGGGGGTAAGGTTGGAAATAGAAAGAAAATCCTTGCCGTTCAAATTAACCTCCTGTATTTCACCAGTATATCACGAAATCCGCATTATTCAACAGTGGTAAACTTGACACATAATGAATTACTTAATTAACATTCGATAGTACGGGAGGTGATGATGACAAAGAATGAAAAGTTCACGGTTTCAGGCAGCCAGGTACTGGAAAAGGTAAAGCAGCTCATCCGTGAAGGCAACATCAGGAGGGTGCGCCTGCTCCACGACGGCAGGACGGTGTTTGATATCCCGCTTACCATCGGCGCGCCGGTGGCCGTGGCGGGTATCCTGGCCGCCCCCGTGCTGGCCGCCATCGGCGCCTTTGCGGCGCTGGTCACCGAGTGCACCATCGAAGTGGAAAAGGAAGAAGAAGATAAGAAATAGGAAAGGTTTATCAGGGATTAGATGGTAGAAGTTATTCTGGTAAGGCACGGCGAGACCGACTTGAATGCGGGGGAAATATTCCGCGGTCGGGTAGACGTGGATTTGAATGAAGAGGGGATGAAACAGGCGGAGTTGCTGGGGGATTATCTGGGCGGGGAGAAAATCGACCTTGTTTATTCCAGCCCGCTGAAGCGCGCCGTGAAAACCGCCGAAGCTATCGCCCGGCCTCACAATCTGGAAGTAAACGTTGTGGAGAACCTCATTGATTTTAATTACGGGGAGTGGCAGGGGATACCGCTGCGGGAGATTAGGGAAAAATACGGTGAGTTATACCGGGACTGGGAGGATACCCCCGAGCAGGTAAGGGTTCCCGGCGGCGAGAGTCTGGAAGACGTCAGGAGGCGGACTCTGCCTTTTATCGAGGACGCGGTGATGAGGTTCGGCGAGGGGAAAATCGTCTTTGTATCGCACCGGGTAGTGCACAAGGTGCTCATCTGCAATCTGCTGGGGTTGGGAAACGCCCACTTCTGGAATGTTCGACTGGATACATGCGGTATCACCCGCTTTCTTTGTGGTGAAGGCAGATTGGTGCTTGCCGGTCATAATGATACCTCTCATTTGAAACGTCTGCCGGGTAAAAACAGGGGCGATTTTTAATTTTTACGCTGGTTCCCTTTACAGAGCAGGCTAGGGGAGTTACAATGCTTATAGCAATTTATAGAAACGGGGGTGATTACTGTGGGTATTGAATGGTTCCGTGACCTGGTGGTGTGTATTTTCGGTCTTGGAGCTACGGTTGCCGTCATTATACTGGTGGTGCTGGCGTTTATTCTCTTCATTAGAATTCAGCCTATTATCAAATCGTTAAAGACTACCACCAGGACGGTGGAAAACATATCTTCTTGCGTGGAAGAGGAAGTGGTCAAGCCTATCGCCCAGGTAGCCGCTTTCGTTCAGGGTATCCGGCAGGCCGTAAGTATGGTCGGCCGGTTTACCAGGAAAAAGGAGGAAGACTAAGATGAGTGATAAAGATTCCGGAAGCAGTTTTGCCATCGGTTTTCTTATCGGCGCTATTGCCGGTGTGGCCATCGGCTTTCTCTACGCCCCTAAAGCCGGTAAGGAGACCAGGGTCTTATTGAAAGAAAAGGCGGAAGAATTTAAGGGAAAAGCCGGTGAAGTCACTGAAAAAGCAAGGGAAACAGCCCTGGAGGCAACTAAGAAAGTGCGGGAAAAATTAGGGCATAAAGAAGAATAACGCTATATCCTCCGCCTTTCTTAATATGCCAGAGATAGATAATTAATTGACGAACGCATTAGTTAAACACTGGCGCCTGGTAGCTTTAGTACTGGGTATCATTGTATTTATCTGGGTTCTCTACCTGTTTAGAACCTTTATACTCCCTTTCGCCGTAGGGCTGGTTCTTGCCTACCTTATGTTGCCACTGGTGTCCTGGCTGGAAAGGAGTCTCCCTCCGCGCAGTAAGTGGCCGGGTGTCAAACGGGTCCTTTCCGTCGTGATTGCTTTTATCCTGCTTCTTGCCATTATCGGCGGTTTTGTGTACGTGATTGTTACGGCGGTTATCGATGCCTCGGTAAAACTGGTAGAAAGCGCCCCTTATTTTATCGGCCAGAGCGTTATCCGGGTGCAGGAGTGGATTGAAGGGGTTATCGCCGGTCTGCCCGTGGAAATACAGGAGGAGTTGACGCAGGAGTTGATTCAGGGCGGCATATCTCTGGGCAAGACGATTCGCGATGCTTTACTGGGCGCCGTATCATCTATCCCCGGCACCTTTCAACTGATTCTCGGCTTCGCGGTATTGCCATTTTTCCTCTTTTATATACTGAAGGACTCGGAGAAGTTGAAGAGGGGTTTGTCCTCGGCGCTGCCTGAATATATCGCCTGGCACGGTCGGAACGTGGTTACTATCATCGAGAGGGTGCTGGGACGTTATATCAGGGCCCAGCTGATGCTGGGACTCATCGTCGGTTATTTTTCTTTCGTCGGGCTGCTCCTCCTGGATGTTCCCTTCCCGCTGGCGCTGGCGCTCATGGCCGGTGTCTGCGAGCTTATCCCCACCCTGGGACCCTGGATTGCCGGGGCGGTGGCGGTAGTCGTCGCCCTGGCCATGGCGCCGGACAAAGTTATCTGGGTGATTATCCTTTATCTGGGTATACAGCTGGTGGAGAACAACCTGATGGTGCCCAAAATCCAGAGCGCTTACCTCCGCATCCACCCCGCCGTGATGATAGTGCTGCTGGTCTTCGGCGCTTACGTGGCCGGATTCTGGGGGATATTGCTGATCGGGCCGCTGACGGCTGTGCTGGTGGAAATATTTAAATACATCCGCGATTGTTACCGTGAGCAGAATCCCCCCGAAATGTTAGAGCCCTCGGAACCTGTGGAGACCCCTTAACCCCCCGCCCCCGCTTGGATACGTAATAGAAATGGTTATTATGACATGAAGTTTAGCGAACTCGTAAGACTTCTTGAGAAGAATGGATTTGAGCTTATACGTGAAAAAGGCTCTATCCGTTATTATGCAAAGCCAGGACTGGACAAGTTGATATCATGGTTCTAGGGAGATTCCTTCGGGCACCTGCGAAGCCATCTTAAAAGCGGCTGGCATTAAGAAAAAGGATAAGTAGCGATGATAGAACTCAAATATTCTCTGGTGATAGAAGCCACTGAAGACCCCACCTTCTTTACCTTCTTCTCGCCTGACCTGGAAGGTTTTACCGGCGTAGGGCATTCCGTGGAGGATTGCCTGTATCAGGCGAAGTGGGGCATGGAAGAACATATTGCGCTTCTCAAAGAGCATAGTCTTTCCGTTTCCAAACCAAATCCTGAACCTACTGTTGTGATAAGGAACACGGAACGTCTTTCTGCCGTCAGCTAGTCATCCCCCCGGAACTGCAGAGTCCCCTTAACCCCGCCCCCTGCCGCTCATGGTGAGCTTGTCGAACCACGCTCATGGTGAGCTTGTCGAACCACGCTCATGGTGAGCTTGTCGAACCACGCTCATGGTGAGCTTGTCGAAGAATTCCCACCCAAACCGCCCTCGCATCACCCTCTGCTTAGCCCTTAAGATATTTCCTCCACAGTTCCCCCCTTTGAAAAAGGGGGACTAAAGGGGGATTTTATTCAACTACCCAAACCGCCCTCGCGGCATCTGCGACTTAGACTATTATTTCCCTCCCCTTTACTCCCCACCCGATGATAGTACAGTGAAAAATATTAACGAATAAACTTATCCAAATCGAAGTTTTTGCTATTGAATTCAACTATTTTTATCCAATTAATACTTCCTTGTTTATCACAGTATTCATCAATAAACAATTTGGTGAATTTATTAATAACTCTGCTTTTTTCTTTGTAAAAGGCATCATTATGTTTTTTTGCTTTATAACCTATCGGTTCAATAATATCCGTGTATAAGTCTTTATTTTCACTTATCATGTACCAGAAGTTTTGACCAACAATCTTTAGGTAACCTCGAATATAGCCGGTTCTTGTTTTCCCATAACAAATACCTAATACTGATTGAACATTTATTCCACGTCTTGATTGTTTAACTCTAGAAACAGCTTTTTTTAAATTATCCTCTAATTTATCCTGTTGAGAGCTATTGCCCCAATTTGTTCCAGATTTAATCGATACCACATAATGAATATCACGGTAAAAAAATTCCAAATCAACTCCCGGTGCTGTTGATTTATGTCCATTACAAGTGTTACTTGCTATAAAAACGGCAAGATCTTCAAGAAAATCTCCAAAGAGTTTCTCTTCAGATGAAGAAAGAAATGCCTCAAGTAAACCGGACACTAGTTCACCAGCAGTCTCGATATTCTTTGCTTTAAATAAATACGGATTCTTTTTTAAAAGTGTATTTAAACTCATATCCTCCAAGGACTTTACTCGTCTTTGATGGAAATCTACAATGTTCTCATTAACATATCGGCTAACTATATCAAGATCAATTGCTTTCATAAATCCACCCTCATTTTATTCATTCACCCTTAAAACCTGCAATACGTCTCTGAGCTAACTCTACATATTCTATATTGTCATCAATACCAACATATTTTCTATTTAACTTAATTGCTGCTACTGCAGTTGTGCCTGAGCCAATGAAAGGGTCCATAACAATATCGCCTTCTTTTGTGAATAACCTAATAAACCAAGCAGGTAAATCTTCAGGGAATGTCGCGCTATGGTTTTTATTTGAACACTCAGTAGCAATATGTATGACATTATTAGGATACACTTTATCCCGCCCAACCCAATTTGAGACGTTCTTACCAAAACCGCTCCCAACTTTTGATTCATCCCTGGTTTTATCCGTTTCACTCAGTTTAACCAGTCTTTCTTTTGCCCATTCTCCAACCGGAACCATCACTGCTTCTTGATACATATTAAATTTTTTCTGTTTGTTGAATTGAATTAATCTTTCCCAGTTATCTCTAAACCTGTTGGGCCATTTCCCTGGATAAGAATTTTTTTTATGCCAGATAAATTCCTCTGTCCAGAGCCACCCTTGCTCCCTCATTTTCAAGATCAATTCAATAACGTATGTATGTCTTTCTCCATTTACCACTCTTTCTTTTATATTAAGTATAAACGTTCCTGATGGCTTTAATACTCGAATGAATTGTTTACTCTTTGGTAGAAACCAAGCTACATAATTTTCAGGTTTTAAGCCACCATAAGTTCCGTTTCTCTGGTCTGCATAAGGTGGTGAAGTAAAAATTAGGTCAATAGAGTTGTCAGGAAACTCCTGTAGTATTTTTTCACAATCCCCATAAACAATATTATTAGCAATAATCATTATAATATTCTTTTTTAACTAATCTTTCATTTAGACATATTTTAGACAATAACTAGACCCTATGCAACCATTAATTAAAGAAAATTCCCCCCTCCCACCTTCCTTAAACGTGTTTTTCCCCTTTACTTCCCCACTCTGTTATAATTAGCCCATGGAAAAGCCTCTCCTCGTGCTCTTTGACGGTAACGCCATCGTCCACCGCGCCTATCACGCCTTCGGGGCTACGCGCTACCGCCAGGAAAAACCCCTCACCGTCTCCAAAACCGGCGAGGTCGTCAGCGCCGTCTTCGGCTTCGCCTCCATGCTCCTCAAGGTCCTCAATGACCTCCAGCCCACCCACTTCGCCATCGCCTTCGATAAGAAAGGCCCCACCTTCCGCCACGAACTCTTCGACGACTACAAAGCGCAAAGACCCCCCATGCCTGAAGAACTCGTCGACCAGCTCGGCAGGGTCAGGCAGCTCGTGGAAGCCTTCCGTATCCCCCTCTTTGAAATAGACAGGTACGAAGCCGACGATGTCATCGGCACCTTAAGCAAACAGGCCGCCGACCAGGATATCGACGCCGTTATCGTCACCGGCGACGCTGATACCATGCAGCTCGTCTCCCCCCATGTCAAAGTCCTCTATCCCAAAGCCGGCCGCACTTTCAGCGATACTCAACTCTTCGATGCGCAAGCCGTTATAGAAAAATACGGCGTCCCCCCGGAGCGCATTACCGACCTTAAAGCCTTAATGGGCGACCCCTCCGATAATATCCCCGGCGTCCCCGGCGTCGGCCAGAAAACCGCCGTCAAGCTCATCCAGCAGTTCGGCTCACTGGAAGACATTTATAAACACCTCGGAGACGTAACCCCCCCCCGCACCCGCGAGCTTTTACAAAACAACGAGGATATCGCCCGCCGCAGCAAAGAGCTTGCCACTATCGTCACCAAGACCCCCGTCACCCTCAACCTCGAAGACTGCCGCATCGATAAGTACGACCGCCAAAAGGCCGCCGATTTCTTCCGCGAGCTTGAGTTCTACAGCCTCCTTCCCAAGCTCCCCGGTTCGGCGGGTGAAGCGGAAACGCTAAAGGTCGAGGCATCCCCCGCTGCGGGGGATTATCAGATTATCGCCGACACCGCAGACCTCGACGAGCTTATCAGCCGTCTCTCGTCGGCGCAGTCCTTTGCCTTCGATACGGAGACCACCGGCCTCAATCCCATGACCGCCCGGCTTGTCGGCATATCCCTCGCCGTCGAGCAGGGCAGGGCCTATTACATACCCGTCGGACATGTTATCCTCGACGAGATAACGCAGCTCCCCCTCGAACAGGTCATCGACCGGCTCAAGCCCCTTTTTGAGGACTCCAAAATAACCAAGCTGGCCCACAACGGCAAGTACGATATGAATGTGCTGGCGGAGCAGGGCATAGCCGTCGCCGGACTCGGGTTCGACTCCATGATTGCCGCCCACCTTTTAGGTGAAAAGGCCCTGGGACTTAAAGCGCTTTCTTTCAGCAGGCTGGGTATCGAGATGACGCCCATCAGTAGCCTCATCGGCAAAGGCTCAAAGCAGATATCGATGGCGCAGGTTGACATAAAGCAGGCCGCCGAATATGCCAGTGCCGACGCCGATATGACCTTACGGCTGGTGTCTTTATTTGAAAAAGAGCTTGAGAAACAGGGATTGATGAAACTCTTTAATGAAGTCGAGATGCCCCTCGTACCCGTCCTCCTGCTCATGGAAAGAAACGGCGTGGCGGTGGATACGGGGATTTTACAGGAAATGTCAACAAACCTCGGCGGTCAGGTGGCCGAGCTTGAGGCCAGGATATACGACCGCGTCGGCCACGAATTCAATATCAACTCGCCCCAGCAGCTCGGACGCGTCCTCTTTGAAGAGCTGCATCTGCCCACTAACCGCCGCGGCAAGAGCAAGTACTCAACCGAGGCGTCTGTCCTGGAGGAATTTCGTAGAGACTACCCCATCGCCGGTGATGTCCTCGAGTACCGCCAGCTTACCAAAATGAAATCGACCTATGTAGATACCCTCCCCGGCCTCGTTAACCCCGGAACGGGGCGGATTCATACCAGTTTCAACCAGACACGCACCACCACCGGGCGGCTTTCCTCCAGCGACCCCAATATGCAGAATATCCCTGTAAGGGGAGAACTGGGCGGGCAGG
>Ga0315537_1003500_pt1 | contig 11653 bp, 12 predicted proteins | sample SalMarSW160270MG_FD_203091 | JGI IMG/M metagenome (GOLD analysis project Ga0315537, IMG submission 203091) | Salt marsh sediment microbial communities from the Plum Island Ecosystem LTER, Massachusetts, United States - Salt Marsh Sediment SW1602-70 ... | reverse complement strand
TTCGCAAGCTTTTATCTAATTGTACGATTCAATTTATGGGTGTGAACAATTTGGTTAAAAAATGGCTAGAATCTAGAGACAGAAAACCTGAATCCGAGTATGAAGAGGCTAAGAGAAAATTTGAGATAGCTATGGGAAAACCTTTCATTACCTTGAGCTTGGAGATTCCAACAGGATTTGAAGAATTCAGCAATGAATTCCTGAAACTGGAAAAAGATTATCAGTTCCATGAAGAAGTTAAGGACCTGATAAAAAAACGTCTCCTGCTTGATTCGCGTCACAAAAAGGGTTCATAGCTGGAATCAGTCTTCTCTGCTGTGGATTTATGTTTTCTACCTTTTTCTTAATCATCATTCTTTAACATGAATAAACTGTCTTCTTTTGGCAGAGCTTCAAACTGTTTAGTTGATATAAACGGTCCCATTCAAGACCGGCTGGATTTATTTACCCTGTTGTTATTCGAGGTCGCCTAGCATTTCCTTCAGAGATTCTACTTCTTCTCGAAGCGAGGCTACTTCTTTCTCCAGAGTGCTAGCCTTCTCTTCTCCTGCTCTCTTAAGTCCCTCTATTTCATCCAGAAGTTCAGCTCTCTCGCCTTTCAGTTTCTCAATTTTTTCCCTTAAATCCCCCAAGTTCTGCACAAGCCTCATCTCAATTCCCTTAATCTCCTCAACCATGCCTTTAAAAGTTACCCTCTCTTTCTCTTTCCCCACAACCTTCCGGAAGTTTTTTTCGCATTGAGGGCACGTGAAGAGTCCCAACGTAAGCTTGAATCGTTCACCCGTTTTGCTGGGTCTGCCAACCATAGACCACGTTTTGGTTGGGTTAGTTACCTCGGTTCCACATCTGGGACACACTGACAACTGCAAGCCTCAGTATTAGTTGAGGCTATTCATTAAAAGTTTTTTTAACGCTCTGAAGTTCACTTTAGTTAACCTGTAACTCCTCTAAACACGAAATGCTTTTACGCTCGTCAGTTATGGAATTTGGCACATTGTTTTTTCGGTTCTTCAGCTAAAACCATAATGTTGGTTGAACCGGTGTGCAGGAGCATACAGAGATGGGTGTGTGCACGTTTTGGCGATGGCTAGTTTCTGGGTTGAGGCTATCGTCAAGGCGTGGAAGACCATTTACCCTGACATGTTCAACATTTATCCATTTTGCAGAATACACGTTCATTTTTCCATAATTTTTATATATTGGTTTCCAATATTATCGGTTTTAATTGAATAGTGGTGAAGCAAAATGGCACTAGAAGATGTTAAGAAACCCGAAGGCAAACAAGAAACGAAACCAACCTATAATGGCACAAAAATCTGTGAACCATGGTACTTCACCCACATCTGAGGAAGTATGAGTTAAATAATTGGGGATTAGATCATGAAAGCTGAATGTTGCTTGAAACGCGAAAGGCTCGTAAAGAAATATATGAAAAACGAAACGAAATGCCTGATATGCGAGAACACTGTTTTTAGTGTCAATAGAATTACACCAGAACTTATTATGTTAACATGCGAGAATTGCGGAGAACCTCACATGATAGGCACCGACTCGGATGAAAGTGGGATTCACCTGACATTCTGGAGTCCAGAAACTGAGACTGTCGACTAGAGGGGATCACTCACAAATTATGCTAAAGGAAGAAAATGATATGAAACAAGATGAACGAGATTTAGTTAAACTCTTGCCAGAGGCTCGTGCCTTAGTCAGCAAAGTTGTCCAAAAAAATATGGCTGAAGGAATATTGTTTTCAGCTGGAACTGACACAAGCATAATAGCCTATGAAGCAGTAAAATACAACCCAAATATCAAGGCGTTAACAGTTTCTTTTAAGCAGGGAAAACCTAGGGACACCGAATACGTTAAAAAAATGGTAGATTTTCTTAACCTCAATCATGAATTCTACGTATTTGACATCGAAGGAGCAATTAATGCTGCAAAAGACGTCGTAGAAGTGCTGAAAACTTTTGATCCCATGGACGTCAGAAACACCGTTCCAGCATACATAGGATTAACTGTAGCCAAAAAGAAAGGCATCAAAACCGTTCTAACTGGCGATGCTTTAGACGAACTTTTTGGTTATCCTTGGCAATTCCATTTATCCGAAACTGAATTTGTCCAGGCTCTCTCTGATATGTGGGGTGAAATGGCCTTCTCTTCGATACCGATGGGGAATTCTGTTGGCGTAACCGTAAAAGCTCCCTATCTGGACCCGTTGTTTATGGATTACGCGAAGAAGCTCCCAGTTAAGTTCAAAGTAAATATTGAAAACGGAATAAAATATGGCAAATGGATACTTCGTAAAGCCTATGCGGAGCTTATTCCAAAAGAAGTAACTTGGCGGTCAAAAGCACCCTTAGAACAAGGGACAGGAACATGGGTTCTCCCCGATTATTTTGACAAGGAGATAGCAACCGAGGATTTTGAAGAGAAAAAGAAACTTTACCTTGACAAGGATGACGTAATACTATCATCCAAGGAACAGCTAGTCTATTACGAGCTTTTCAGGAAACGTTTCGGAAAACCATCCGAAGTCTACAATGATACTACCGGAAAGCAGTGCCCAAACTGCAAAGGATACGTTAAAACAAAAATTGGCTTCTGCAAAATTTGCGGAACCTATCCTATATAACAAGAAAACCCACTAGTTTTACAGTGCATCCGCTAATCCCTAGAAGGTTTCAAATGAAAAAAGATTGCTAGAGATATATGACAAACTGGAGGCGTTCAACCAATTCTTTATAGCGGTTCCTTATGGTTACTTCTGTTACCTGAGCAATCTCCGCGATTTCTCTCTGAGTTTTTCTTTCTCCAGTCAGAACCGACGCGATGTAACTGGCTGCCGCGGCTATGCCTGTAGGTCCCCTTCCTGACGTAAGCTTCAGCTCTTTCGCTGCAGCAAGGATCTTGTGAGCGATCTCCTCAACCTTTCCCTGCATGGTTAGCTGGTTAGAAAACTTGGTTATGTATTGGCTGGGTTTCAGGGGCGGAATGAAATAGTTAAGTTCCTTTATTAGAAAACGGTAGCTCCGTCCAACCTCTTTTTTGTTTACAGTAGACGCCTGCGCGACCTCGTCCAGGGTTCTAGCCACTCCACACTGCCGGCAAGCCACGTAAATAGCGGCGGCAGTTACGCCCTGAATAGACCTTCCCCGGATGAGACGCTCCTTAACCGCTTTACGATAGATAACCGAAGCAGTTTCGAGAATATTTTTGGGCAAATTGAGATTGTTAGCTATCTTGGATATCTCAGAAAGGGCAAAAGCAAGGTTTCTCTCCGTGGCGTCGGAGACCCTAATACGCCGTTGCCACTTTCGCAGCCGGTAAATCTGAGCCTTCTGACCCGGAGCAAGCCTCTTGCCGTAAACGTCCCGATCATGCCAGTCAATCATGGTTGAGAGACCCTTATCATGAATCGTAAATGTAAGGGGAGCGCCGGCTCTAGCACGTTTAGCACGCTGCTCATCGTCAAAGGCACGCCACTCTGGTCCTTGATCTGCAAGTTTGGCGGCGATAACGAAGCCACAGCCCATGCAGACTATCTCAGCGCATTCGTAGTCTCGCATGAGACGATCGCTTCCACATTCGGGGCATCTTCGAATCCTTGGAGGTTGTTGGATGTTTTCTTTTTTCATCTTTTTTTCCTCTTTTTTCTTCCCGCTTCAGAGGTGATTGCATAAAGAACATGGTTAACAAGCTGCTCTGGGCTCTGGATGTGGGGTTTAACAGCCACATAGGGGGAGGATGTGGGACCGAAAACGTCAAAAACTGTTCCCACGGGCTTGAGATTTTCATTCGCTACTTTATCGCCGATGCGGGGAACATTTTCCGCCTTAAGAATCATGTTTTTTGTGTTGCTTACGTGAAGGACGTAACCGATTCTATGCAAAACCCTTTTTCCCCTCACAAAACCTATTGTTCACACGGAGCGCTTTATTTAAACGTTTCTGAGGATGTTTTCTACTTTGCACAATCGATTCCTGTAATTGAAATTTTTGTGCTAAATAAGAGAATTTTAATCAAAATTGACTATGATAAAATGTTAATTTACTGTCATTTTTGACGAGAAACCCCCTTGGTCTCTGGGAAAAGTCGCTTCAACTCATCCAAAAATCCCAGAGGACAGAAAGTGACTACCGCAACTAATAAAACGCTCTAAATCGATAGCAACTCGGATCGAAATGCGGAAACAAAACAAGATTTTTCTTTGGTCCGTTTACTTTGACGCAAACAAGACTAGAGCAGATGGACGGAGGGTTCCAAAGAAACTCGCCGTATCCTCACCAAAACTGGAGGAGATTCAAATAGCTGCAAAAAGGTTGGGTCTGCAACCTGAAGTAGTATCTGATGCTGCACATCCAAGCTCTCCTTGGCAAAGAACTGGGCTACTTGTTGTTCCCAAAAATGAATCTAAAGGTAAAACTTTGAAGAAGATTGCGAAAGAACTTTCTAACCTACGCAGATAGAAAGTTTGTTAGGCGCCCTCTTTGGAGACAAGAATCGCGTTTACAATGCCGTCTTGTCCAGGGCGGGATGTTACACGTGCGGTTCCCAAGGGCGTTGCGATCATTGTTCCTTTTGTTATTACGCCTCGTCGGTCATAGTCCACGTTGGCTGGGTTCTTTATCACGCGAAGTATTTCTACTTTCGCAGTTTTTCCAGAAGCGTCGGAGATGTTTGCTTGGTTCACTGCTAAAAGTCGAATCTTTTCGTTACCGCCATGCTTCCGGATGATTTTGCTCTTAGGTTTGCCCAGCGTAGTTTCCGCTGGAAAGAAGCCCTTTTCATATCTTCTTTTCTTTCGGTTAGCTCTTTTCCTTCCGCCCGAATCTTTGCGTTTATGTTGATCTCCGTGCCACACAGACAAGCTTACATCATCTCATAGGTCTCGATGAGACTAGCAAAACTTGACATATAAGCTTATCTTTGCAACCTATTTCTCAGGATTCATCTTTTCTTCTGTTCCGGGCTTGGCGAAATCTTTGAACACGCTTTTGAGCTGACGTTTCATGGTTCGCAGGTCATGGCTTAAACCAAAGAAGTCAGCGAAAAACTCTGTTGTTCTTATCATCTTTTTTCTTCCAATCCCTTCGCGGATGATCAGCTCCATTTCTTCCAGTTGTGTAAGGTGACCGTAGGCGTGGTGACCTCTAACATCGATTACTTGGATCTGAGGAATTGGCTGCCTAAAGGCAATATACGATAAGGTTTTCAGTGGACCTGCAGAAAGAAGTGGTCTTGTGGCTAACTTTCTAACTTTACCCGTGTACTCAACTTTCAGTTGCATAACGAACCGTTCCCCTTCAAGTTCAAGAACCTCAAGGGCTGTGTCACGATTCCTGTAATTCTCCACTAAAGCTTTAGCGAGTTTTCTCACCTTTTTTTTAGAACGGGTCTCTGTTACACTTGCCAATGTCTTCAGATCAAGGGGGCGCCCTGCCACGTAGAGCCCTGCTTCCAGTAAGGCTAATTCCCGAGTGAGCCTCTCTTGTTTAAGTTCGTCAGATGACTCCTGGTCCTTTTCCTCCAAATGTAGGGTCTCCTGTGACGGTTATGTACAGTTCTTCTATATCTTCCTCCTGCCACAATCCTATCTTTCCTCTTTGGGCAAGAAAGAGAAGGATTATAAATGTCTTAACTGCCTCAAGCTTTTCTAGTCCAGCAACGAGCTTGGAGAATCCTATCAGCTCCCCCTCTCTTGCAAGTTGGCAGAGCTGAGCGTAAATGTTTTTCATGTGTTTATCGATTTCCAGCAGATAGAGGTCAACTGGAGGCATAATCTCGGGGGCGGGTAAAATTGGTTGAGGCGATGGTGGATGACGTATGCTTTCGCCTTTCAGCACCTCATCCAATACATTCAACAGGTTTTCTAGAGTGGTTGAAGATAGTTCGTAACGGAGTGGGAGGAACATGGGTGGAGGAACGAAATCCGGTTGGCTTTTGGGTGGTGGTAGAGGTTCCTCAAGTTTTAGCAGGAGTTTGGTTTTCATCAGGTAGATGGTGCTAGAGGAGTCTAACGCCATGCCTGATGCTCTGAAGTCTACTTTTCCTCGGTGCTCCATCTCCTCCAAGAAAGTGGTTAGCAGATAAGAGATGTTGACGTCCCAAGGCATTATCTTCTCTAATTTGTGAATCTCAAAGAGTATACTCAATGGAGGCTGAAAATAGTAAGGTTTTTCCATAGACTGTGGCATCATGCAGCCTCCTTGATCTTGGCTGAGACCACGTTAGAGTATCCGTTGCGTTCGTAGATTCCCCAGACTTTCCCCGCTTTGCTGACCATCTCTGGCTTCAACGTGATAACCACAAACTGGGACTTCATGGACTCCTCAGATAAAAGGTCTCCTAGTCTAGATACGTGGAAGGGGTCGAGGTGAGCGTCGATTTCATCAAACAGGTAGAAAGCTGCGGGCATGAAGTCTTGCAGAGCAAAAATGAATGCAACCGCCGACACGGACCTCTCTCCGCTGCTGGCTCCGCTTACAAGGATGGAGGCTTTATTTCTAAATTGGACATTCATATCCATTCCTCCAGAGAATGGGTCTTCAGGATTGTCAAGTATCAGAGTAGCTTCGCCACCGCCTGTTAGCTTTGTGAAATATCTTCTGAAGCTGTCATCAATCTTTTCGAAAGCTTCCATGAAAACTGCACGTTTTTTCTTCTCAATTTCATCCATGAAAGCGAGGATAGCTTGTTTTTCTTTTTCAAGTTCGTTCATGCGTATGGATAGTTCTTTGTATCGCGAAGCTTGTTCAGAGTAGTGGTCTAGAGACAGTTGATTTACGGCGCCGAGTCGATTCAGCTCAAGACGTAACAGTTTGAGGGATGTCTCAGCCGTCTCTAGCTGTTCCGGCGAAATCTGCAAGGGCTCATCATAGCCCAGTTCCTGCAATCGCTGAGAGTGCTGTTCCAGTTTCATTTCGCGTGTTTGGAGACTGAATTGCAGCTCGTTATATAACCTGTCTGAACGTTCATACACTGCATCCAATCGTTGCAGTTTTTTGTCAATGTCATCAATCTGAATCGTGAAGTTTTTGGATTCTTGTTTGGCGTTTAGAACGGTTCGAGACAGCTCTTCCTTGGAATTTCCCAGTTCCAGAAGCTCCTTCTCAAGAACTTCTTTTTCGTTACGGGCTGCTTCAACCTCGTTCTCAACCGTTGAGATTTGCTCTTTCAGCTTTCGCAGCTGGATTCTAATGTTGTCCGCGCCTATTTTGAGGACGTTTCCAAACTTGGATTCGAGGGTCGCAAGGTTAGTTTCTGTGCTACCCATGATTTGACGAGCCTCGATAATCTCTTCACCTAACTTTTCTCGTTGAATCTCCATCTCCTGAATCCTAGCTGGATCCGTTTTCAGACGTAATTCTGCTATTTCCTCGCGGAGATTTTCCATTTCTGTTTTAAGCTCGTTATGCTGTGATCTTAGAACCCCTAACTGGGTCTTTTCTTCTTCTCTTTTTTCGTTGATTCTCAATACATGTTTCTCGATGCGTTTGATATTTTTTCTTGTATGCTTAACGTTCTGGCGTATTCTTCCAATTTCACCATTAAGAGTCACGATAGTTTCAGCCAAGCTGGCGAGTTCTACCCTAGTTCTTTCAATGTCTTCTTTGAAACCGCTTATGTCGCTCTCCCTTTTTGTCAAATGTCGCTTAAGAGCTCCCACGGCTTCGTCAAGACTCTTTACAGCTGACTCGCTAGGAATGATAGCAGAATAGTCAACTGGCGCTCGATAATAACCACTTTCGAAGCCCCCCTGAGCCTCGTAAAGGTCTCCGTTAATAGTAACTGTTCGGTGACCGTTTCGCGAAGCGGCAAAGGCAGTTTTACCATCTTTTGTTACAAGTGTGTCTCCGAAGACAAATCTTACAGCAGGATCAAATTTTTTGGTACACTTGACGAAATTGGAAGCAGTGCCGTCCACTCCCCTAATCCTCGGGGTGCTGATGGAATTGATTGTGGACATTTCTTCAAGAGGGATTATCTTGATTCTACCCAATTTCATACGTTTCAGAGTCTCAGCGCACATGAATGCTGCGTCAAAGTTCTGAACAACCATGGCGTCAAGCCAGCCGGCTGCCGTCGCTTCTACGGCTTGTCTATATCCCTTTTCGATTTTAATCAGGTCTTTGAGGCGTCCGTGAACACCTGTAATCACGCCTAAATCCGCCAGCTCTTCGATGTTCCTCAGCGCGTTTTCTTCTGTCGCAACTTTTTCAGCCATTTCCCTTTGAGTGGCGAACTCCACTACTGCCTCTCGTGCGGATTCAGCGATCTTCTCCGCTTGGGCGATCTCTAACTTCACGGATTCTTCTTGTGCAAGTCTTCTCTCTACTGTTTTTTCAAGATTCTTGGAGCGGTTTATCTGCTCTCTTTGCACCGTCTTGAGGTCTGCATAGGATTTTTTTAGAGCACCGAGGTTGGATTCGAAGCTCTCCTTTCGAGTTAAAAGATCATTTAGTTGCCGCGTAAGAACCTTTAAGGACATTCGGCTCTGGATAGCATCGCCGCGAAGATCAAAGAGTTCTTTGGTACACTTTTCTAACTTTTCCTCAACTTGTCTGATTTTTTTGCTATTTTCTCCCAAGCTGGATCGCAGTTGAGATGCCTCGTTTGAGACCTTATCATAATCTGCTTGTGTCTGGGCAATTTCCGTGAGGAAACGCTCCCGCTCTCGCTTTAATCTTCGGATCTCATTTCGGTTGTCTCTGATCTCATGTTTGATAGCTTCTAGTTTTTGTATGTTGTTCTCCATCACTTTTCTGAGACCATCAAGGCTTGCCGTTCCGGCTCCAATCTTGGTTGACAATTCGCTCATCTTTGACCGAACTTCCCCTACATTGTATTGAACCTCGAGAAGGCGCGTTCCCTGCTCTTCGATCATTTCTGAACCAAGTTTTCTCCATTCTGTTTCGGTTTCATGCCGCTGAGACCTAAGCTGTTCCCTTAGCTGTCTCGATTTCTCAACCTTGCTCCGAACCGCTTCGATTTTTGAAGTCACATCAGCTGTCTTCCTCTGGACTTCCAATATGTCACCGAAAATCTTCATGGCTTCGAATCGTTTGATCTCTTTTTGAAGAAACATGTAACGAAGCAGTTCATTGCGTTCTCTTTCCAAGTCATCTACTCTCTTCTGCACCTCATCTATTCGACCCATGGCTGTCCGGATAGAAATCTCAGCCGCCCGAAGTTTCTCTTCTGCCTCAACCTTTTCGTCATCGTACTGAGCTATGCCAACCAGATTGGATATCATTTTTCTGCGTTCGTAAGAAGAGATTTCGGCAATCCGTGTGATGGCTCCTTGCAAAACAACGTTGTGTCCTGTCGGGCTGATTCCTGCCATCGAAAGGATGTTAAGAATATGGCCTCTTGAAATTCTTCTTCCATTGAGACGGTAGATGCTTTGGCCTGCCCTGTTGATTTCACGGGAAATAGTTACTGTGCTTGTGTCCACGGGTAGGCGGTTGTCAGAGTTGTCAAACTGGATAACAACTTTGGCGGTCTTCGCTTTTTTGACCTGTAATTCGGGATACCCATGGTACACTAGTTTGGAGAGGCTTGCAGCGCGAAGTCTCCTAGCGCTGAGTTCGCCTAAGCCAAAGAGGACGGCGTCTGCAATGTTTGTTTTTCCGCTTCCGTTCGGTCCAGTGACGGCGGTGAAGCCTTTGTCTAATGTGACGGTGGCGGTTTTGGGACCGAAGGACTTGAAGCCTTTGAGTTCGATTTTTTTAATGTAAGGCATCTTTCTCTAATTCGCCCTCGGTTTTTTGCATACCCGGGAATTACCCGTGTGCTTCACAACTTTTCTATATTTCCTTATATAAATAAACTGTGTTTAGACTAGAGGTTTAAACTAACTAGTACAAAAGTTTTGAGGCTGTTTTTAGCCATTTCTGGTGCCACGGAACTGTTCCGCCAACTTTTTGACAAGAGATTTTATGTTTTCTCCGTTGCCGTAAACAAGCATATACCCGTTTTTCTGCATTTTGTAAGAAAGACCATTTTCTTCAACAAGTTTTTTTATGTCTTCTCGGGGGATATCTTCAGAAATTTGGATTCGCACCCAATTCTTGTCTCGGGGAACCCCGGGGACAAATCGGCTCGCTGCCTCCTTTTTTTGTTTGTTCTTCATTCTTTTTGGTTCTTCGAGTTTTTTCAGCCACTCTTCCACGATTTCTGTTCCCCACTTTTCCGTGGTGAAGATGGCGTACGATTCGACATTTCTCAGGTATGTGTCGATTCTAGAAATGTTTTCTATGTGTGTTGGATCGGCTTTTAGAACTTGGATCATGGTCTTGGCGGAGCGTAGGTCGTTTATCACGTCTGCCGGAATCTTCTCGCCCCTTTCTTGAAGTTCTGTCAGTAGGTCAGCTAAAACTTTCCACTTCTCCTCGTAACTCATTTTACATTTCCTCTCCATTAAAAGGGGCTTCCGAGACCTAGCTACTGAGTGAAGATCCACTTAAGCCTAGAATAAGATAAAAAGGATTATCCCATTTTAGAGATTTTCCTTTAAAGGATGTTGATTTGGAGAAGATAAAGTTTTTCCTAGTCTTTATCTTCTAGTTTGCGTGCCCTTGTTTTTATCCAGTCTGTAACTTTGTTTTCTGTCATCTTCTCAGCTTGGCTTTGTTTTTCCAGTTTCTCTTTTATGAGCGCTAAGAGCTTCTCTGGTTTAACGGGTTTGGTTACGTAAGCGTCTGCTCCTTGGTTCAGGGCTTCCATGGCATTCTCTAGGCTAGGGTAGCCTGTGACCATGATCTTCACCATCTTTGGCGTATCCTCGTGCAATTTTGCTAGGAGCTGAGTGCCATCCATGTCCGGTAGCTTAATGTCCAACAAAGCCAAGTTGTAGACGTTAGCCTTTGCTTTCTGTTCGGCTTCTCGTCCAGTCTTAGCTGTATCTGTTTCGTATCCTTTCTGCTGAAGTATATTCTTCATTGTTTTTCGTATGTTTTCGTCGTCTTCCACTATGAGGATTCTGGTTTTGCTTTCAGTCACATTTTACACCTCCGTTCCTCTGTATAGGTAACATAACCGTGAAAATTGAACCTTTACCTTCTTCACTTTCTACATTTACGCTGCCGTCATGAAGCTCGACAAACCTCTTACAGATTGACAAACCCACACCCATTCCTTGAGCCTTCGTGGTGAAGAATGGAGTAAAAAGTTTTGGTTTGTCTTCTTTTTTTATGCCAATGCCTGTGTCTTTGAATTTAACTTCAATAAACCCGTTTGTTTCTTTGGTTGACACTTTCAGGATCCCTCCTTTCTCATTCAGTGCCTGTATCCCATTAACAGCCAAGTTCACAAAAATCCGTTTCATCATATCCTTATCAGCCTCTATTTTCGGAAGCTCACCTAGCTCTATGACAGTTTCCACGGTTTCTGGTGTTTTGACGTGCGAGAAAGTCTCCTTAACTAGCGCGTTGATGTCTATCTCCATAAATAACGGTTCCCTTTTTGACGCAAAACTCTGCAGGTCCTTCACTATATTGTCAGCGTAATCAACTGAATTATGGATAGCCTGGAGTGTTTCTGTGGTTTTTTGGGAAATTGGATGATTTGACAGTTCAGTGTTGATGTAGTATATTCCGTTTTCTATGGCTTGCAAGGGGTTTCTGAGGTCATGCCCCACCATTGTTGCTGCTTG
>Ga0315537_1003499_pt1 | contig 11659 bp, 12 predicted proteins | sample SalMarSW160270MG_FD_203091 | JGI IMG/M metagenome (GOLD analysis project Ga0315537, IMG submission 203091) | Salt marsh sediment microbial communities from the Plum Island Ecosystem LTER, Massachusetts, United States - Salt Marsh Sediment SW1602-70 ... | reverse complement strand
GAACTCAGAGGTAAAAAGATTGAGGCTACCCTTGCGCAGGCAGAATATACTGGTGAAAATAAAAAAAATCCTTATGAAAATAAGGATGATGGAAATAAGGAAAAAACAGAAGAAAGACTTATCGGTAAAATCGATGTAAATAATAATTATTTCGGAAAGGTAAATTATAGTTTTTTTATAGCTTTAATAACCGGAGTAGGGCAGGCTCTGGCTATTTTACCGGGAATTTCAAGATCGGGGGCAACTATATCTTTTGCGAGATTTTTTGGCATCAACAGAAGTGAAGCAGTCAGATTTTCATTTTTACTCTCGGTTCCGATTATTTTCGGGTCATTTATATTTGAAATATATCATTCATCAGATGTTATTTTCAGAGGTGGGCCAAACGTTATGCAAAATCTTATTGCAGGTTTTTTTTCGGCATACCTTGCAGGATTATTCGCGATAAAGTTTATTGTTAACATAACTAAAAAAAGAAATTTAAATGTATTTGCCATATATTGCGTATGCCTGGCCGTAGCAGTTTTTGTTTTTTATATAATAAAAAGATTCATATAAAGGAGAGTGAATATTAATATATGAAGGGAGTTATATTAGCAGGGGGACTGGGAACACGTCTAATGCCGTGTACCAAAGTCACAAACAAGCATCTGCTGCCGGTTTATGATAAACCGATGATATATTATCCTCTAAGGACTCTCGTAAAGTCAGGGTTGGAGGATATTATGATAGTCACCGGCGGCAGCAATGCAGGTGATTTTTTAAGACTTCTGGGAAACGGCCGCGAGTTTGGGCTCAAGGAGATAAGCTACAACTATCAGGAAGGCGAAGGCGGAATTGCAGATGCATTAAGACTGACCGAGAACTTTGTGGATAAAGATAAGATGGTAGTTATGCTTGGCGATAATATTATTGAAGGCAATATTTCCGGTGCAGTTAAGGATTTTGAAAAGCAGGAAAAAGGCGCAAAAATATTTTTAAAAGAGGTCAGCTATCCGGAAAGATTCGGGGTTGCGGAAATTAAAGATGGCAGAGTAATAAATATTGAGGAAAAACCAGAAAAACCAAAAAGCAATTACGCTGTTATCGGCCTTTACATGTATGATAGCGATGTATTCGATATAATCGGAACTTTAAAACCTTCAGATAGGGGGGAACTTGAAATAACTGATGTTAATAACGAGTACATTAGAAGAGGCACAATGACCTATAACATTCTTGAAGGATGGTGGGGAGATGCCGGCACCTCATTTGAAGCGCTATTCAGGGCGAGCCATCTTGTAAGGGAAGCATTAAAAGAAGACAACTTGTCTGAATAACCGAAGAATAATCATAAATTAAATTTATAATTATTCTTATCTATAAATATTCTAATCTGTTTAGTTTTCCATTATTTGCGTTGACGCTATTTCTGTTGATTTGCAGTAAAAACATTTGATTATATTATGTGAACTTTTCCATCTTCCGTCCGAGATTAAAAAAGCCCAGGTAAGGGAATCTTCGCTGTCTCTATTGTCAGGATTTTGATAAATATAAGCATTTCCCTCTTCTTTTACTGTACCGATAAACTTATAGGTGTTTCCGCAATTCTGGCATTTATACATCTGTCCTCCTTAAGAATTAATTTTAGGTTAATATAAGTTAATATAAGTAATTATCAGTTATTATAGTATTGATTTAGCATAATATCAATACATTGTCTATACAAATTAAGTAATTCTTTAAGATAATTTTTAAGACGGCATAATGGTTTAATATTTATAAATATTAATATGAATTTAATTGACTAAAAAAAACACCTTTGATAATATAATTTAAGAATTATTAAAATTTTTTTTATAAAGCCATGCAAATGAAAATTGAAAAACAGAAAGTAAAGGTAAAGATAAAAACGGAATCCACCATCGTTAGAGGGACAGTTCATACTCTGTCTAATGGCAGATTGAGCGATTATATAAGTTCCCAGAAAAATAAATTTATACCGGTAACTGATGCAGAGGTATTTTATATCGATGTAAGCGGAAAAATACTGGAAGAAAATATAAGCAGGAGAGAGATAGTCTTTATAAATGTAGAAAAAATAGAAATGATAGAATACCTGTAATTATAAAGTTTCTTGAAAGATAAATTTTTATAAAAAATATAAAAATAAAGAGGTACTATTTATTAGAAAGGAAATGCAATGTCTGAAGCCGTTTACCAATTCACAGAATCAAATTTTGACAGTGAAGTGATTAATTCAGAAAAACCGGTCCTGGTGGATTTTTGGGCTGTGTGGTGTGGCCCATGCAAATTAATAACCCCTGAAATTGAAAAACTGGCAGAGGAAAAACAGAACGAATTAAAAGTTGGAAGACTTAATGTAGATGATAATAGAGATACTGCAATAAAATATGGTATAAATAGTATCCCGACTTTGCTACTGTTTAAAAACGGTGAAGTAGTCAGAGAACTTATAGGCGCTATGTCTAAAGATAAAATATTAACTGAGATTTCTCAATTTTTATAAATTTATGCATAATATTTTTGTTGGGACTTCTGGATATAGTTATGATGACTGGAATATTAATTTTTACCCCGCAGGGCTTGAAAAAAAAGAACAGCTAAAATACTACAGCACAGTATTTAATACAGTTGAAATAAATTTTACTTACTATACTCTTCCATATCCCCGGATATTTAAAAATATGACAGAAAAAGTCGGGAAAGATTTTATTTTCTCGGTAAAAGCTCATAGCGGGGTTACGCATACACGCGATTCAAAAATAGAGGATGTTAAAAAATTTGTTTTTTCACTGCAGCCTTTTATTGAAGAAAATAAAATGGGGCCTGTATTGCTGCAGTTCCCCTGGGCTTTTAAGTTTAGTGAAAAAAACATGGATTATTTAAGCTGGATAAGAGATAGTTTTGGAGATTTAGAGCTGTGTGCCGAATTTAGAAATATCAGCTGGTTAAGAGAGGAAACCGTAGAATATTTAAGAGACTTAAATATGGGATTCTGCAATGTTGATGAACCCGGACTCAAGGGATTGCTTCCGCCTACAAGTATTTATACTGATAATACAGGTTACATAAGATTTCATGGCAGAAATAATCTTAACTGGTGGAAGCCAGAACATTCTTATCAGAGATATGATTACCTTTATACCAGAGAAGAGTTGAGTGAATGGGTGCCCAGAATAAGAGAAGTGTCAGCAAATACCAAAAAAACTCATATATATTTTAATAATCATTATAAAGCCCAGGCAGTAAGATCTGCAAAAATCCTTCAGGAACTTATTGAAAGTAACGATATTTCCACTTCACAAAATTAGACTAATTATATAAAATCTATAAAATAGTTTTTAAGGTAATTATTTATAAACTAACAGCTAACGATTATAAAGATATGGATATGTTTAAAAAAGTTAACAGTAATGTAAATTTAGTAAAACTTGAGGAAAACATTCTCAATTTCTGGAAGAAAAGAAATATTTTTAAAAAGAGTCTCGAGAAAAATAAAACAAAAAAAAGATTTGTTTTCTACGAAGGTCCTCCAACTGCTAACGGTGCACCTGGAGTGCACCATGTACTTTCACGGGTATACAAGGATATTTTTCCAAGATATAAAACCATGAAAGGCTATTATGTACAAAGGAAAGCAGGATGGGATACACATGGACTTCCGGTTGAACTGGAAGTGGAAAAAGAATTGAAAATAAATTCAAAGAAAGAAATAGAAAAAATCGGTATTGCAAAGTTTAACAGGCTTTGCAAGCAAAGTGTTATGAGATATGAAGAGGACTGGCAGAAACTTACAGAACGTATCGGATTCTGGCTGGATATGGATGATGCGTATCTAACTTTTAAGAATAATTATATTGAATCTGTGTGGTGGATATTAAAAACTATATGGGATAAAAATTTATTGTATCAGGATTATAAAATCGTTCCTTACTGTCCGCGTTGCGGTACGGCACTTTCGTCTCATGAGTTAGCCCTTGGTTACAGCGAAGTGGAAGATTACTCTATAATAGTAAAATTTCCCCATGCTGAAAGAAAAAATACTTATTTTCTGGTATGGACTACAACTCCCTGGACTTTGATTTCTAATGTAGCGGGTGCCGTAAGCGGGAATTATGAATATGTGGAGGTTAATTTCAGGGGTGAAATTCTAATACTGGCAAAGAATTTAATTACAGAAGTCTTGGGAGAAAGCAAAGATTATAATATTTGCGGCAGCTTTAAAGGAAGTGAAATTATTTCTTCTGGGTACAGGCCACTCTACGATTATACCGATGGTAAAAGTAATGCCTTTAAAATTATAGGAGGTGATTTTGTTTCTGTCGAGGAAGGTACGGGAATTGTCCATATAGCACCTGCTTTTGGTGAAGATGATATGAATGCAGGAAGAGAAAATAACCTGCCTGTTGTACAAATGGTGGATGAGGAAGGCAAGTTTAAAAAGAGAGTTGAAAAATTTGCTCTTATGAAAATAGAAGAAGCCAACCCGGTAATAATAAAAGATCTTGAAGAAAGAAAATTACTTTTTAGCATTAGAAAAATAAAACACTCGTATCCTTTCTGCTGGAGATGCGATAGCAGGTTGATGTATTATGCTAAAAAAAGCTGGTATATAAAGACTACTGCTGTAAAAGACGATCTCTTAAAAACTAATGAGGAGGTCAACTGGTATCCAGAACATATAAAATATGGAAGGTTCGGGAAATGGCTTGAAAACAATATTGATTGGGCTCTTTCCCGGGAAAGATACTGGGGAACACCTCTCCCTGTATGGGTGGATGATAACGGTCATAAAATTTGCATAGGGAGTATTGAGGAACTAAAAGAAAAAGCGGTGAATGTACCAGCGGAGCTGGATCTGCACAGGCCTTATGTGGATGATATTATTATAAAGTGCCCGGAATGCGGCAGTGATATGAGAAGAGTATCCGAAGTGATAGATGTTTGGTTTGATTCCGGTTCAATGCCTTATGCGCAATTCCATTATCCTTTTGAAAATACAGAATTATTTAAGAAAAATTTTCCTGCCGATTTTATATGTGAAGCAATTGACCAGACCAGAGGGTGGTTCTACACACTTCTCACTATTTCCACACTGCTGTTCAAAAAATCATGTTTTAAAAATGTACTTTGTCTGGGACTTATAAATGATGAAAAAGGGCAGAAAATGTCTAAATCTAAAGGCAATATTGTAAATCCCTGGGATATTTTAAATAAGCAGGGAGCAGATGCCCTGAGATGGTATTTCTTTACAGGCGTGTCTCCCTGGCTGCCTAAAAACTTCTCTACGAAAGCTGTTGATGAGGTGATTAGAAAATTTATACTTACTCTATGGAATACTTACTCTTTCTTTGTGATTTATGCGAATATAGATAATTTTAACCCACATAACCATAACCTTGAGGTAAAAGATAGAATTGAAATAGACCGCTGGATAATTTCTGAACTCAATCAGACTGTAAATAAAGTAAATGAGCTTATGGATAATTTCAATGTTACTGAAAGCGGCAGAGTAATTCAGGATTTTGTTGATACCCTATCCAACTGGTATGTAAGAAGAAGCAGGAGAAGATTCTGGAAAAGCGAGGAAGATAAAGATAAAATAAGTGCATATAAAACACTTTATGAATGCCTTGTAGATATTTCAAGATTGTGTGCGCCTTTTATACCCTTTTTAAGTGAAGAAATCTATAGAAATCTCACCGGCAGTCCGGGCATGGGTGAAGAAAGCGTACACCTGGAAAGCTACCCTGAGGCTAATGAAAGTTTTATAGACGGGGACTTAAGTTTTAAAATGAATACAGCCCGTAAGATAGTTAATCTTGGCAGAGCAATAAGGAGTAAAATCAATATAAAAGTCAGACAGCCTATTGAAAAAGTGCTCGTATATTTTGACGGGGATATAAGAAAAAAAGAAGCTATAAATCATTTTAAAGATATTATATTAAGTGAGCTTAATGTAAGAGAAATAGAATTTGCCAAAAATATTGATGAGCTGGTTTCATATGATATAAAACCCAATCTTTTAATATTGGGAAAAAAATATGGCAGCCTTGTTCCTGAAATAAAGAATGCGCTGTTTTCTGAAAATCCAATCCGCACCGCACTTAAGGTAAAAAATAATAAAAATGTAAGTTTAATTATAAATGGGAAACAGGTAGAGATTTTACCTGAAGAAATACTGGTTGATATAAAAGATAAAAAAGGCCTCGGGGTAGAAAGTGACGGAGAATTTACTGTCGGTCTTTCTAATATTATATCAGACGGGCTTCTGGAAGAGGGGTTCTGCAGGGAACTTGTACATCAGATACAGAATTTGAGAAAGGAAGCCGGTTTTAAAATTGAAAATACTATTGAACTGGCTATTGAGCCAGGAATAGAGGATAATATTTTAAAGAAATTTAAGAACTATATAATGAAAGAGACTCTGAGCGTATCCTTTAGTTTTGATTTTAAAGAAGATATGTATGTAAAGGAAATCAGGATAAATGACAGGAAAATAAGAATCGGCATAAAAGTTGTCGGGAGCATTGTTTGAGATGGCAGACAAAAAAACAAGAAGTATTTTAATGAATATATATTTTATAATCACTGCTGCATGTGTGCTTATATTTGACCAAGTGACAAAATATATTGTAATCCAGAGAATTCCCGTAAATAAATCTGTTAAGATAATAAGGGGGTTCTTTTATATAACCCATGTAAACAATACAGGTGCAGCTTTTGGATTATTCCAGGAATACACAAAGATTTTAACCATAATATCGGTTATTGCTATTTTTTTAATAGTTCTGTTAAAAACTATACTTAAGATTAATTCAGCTTTTTATAATGTATCCCTTGGTTTTATTCTGGGGGGAGCGCTGGGCAACCTTATTGATAGATATTTTGTTGGAAGGGTTACTGATTTTTTAAATTTTACTTTCTTTGGTGCTGTTTTTAACGTAGCAGATCTCTTTATTAATATAGGATTTTGCCTTACTATAATAATGGTATTAAAAGAGTATTTAAAAGAGAGAAAAGCTTAATAGAATTTGATCAAAAAAGTAGAAAATATTTTAAGTTTTATAGTTGACTCTGAAAGCTCTGGGCAGAGAATAGATAAGTTTTTATCCTGCAAAATAAAGGATACATCGAGAAGTCATATCCAGAATATAATAAATAAGGATAAAGTAAAAGTAAATAACAGTACCGTAAGTAAAAACCACAGGATTGCTGAAAAAGACATAATTAGTGTAGAGTACCCCGAAGAAATTGAGTCCGATACTTCAATAAAACCGCAAAAGATATATCTTAAAGTAATATATGAAGACCAGTATTTTATAGTGATATCCAAAGAACCGGGGATGCTTACTCACCCTGTACCCGGTTTTAATAAGAATACAATAGTCAATGCACTGCTTTATCATTATAATACGCTATCGAATTTATCCGGGAAAGAAAGAGCGGGAATTGTACACCGGCTGGATAAAAATACTTCCGGCCTTCTTATAGTAGCAAAGGATGATAATACCCATCGTTTGTTATCAGAAAAGTTTAAAAACAGGGAAATAAAAAAAACTTATAGTGCTTTGGTATTGGGCAGGTTTCCCGAGAAAAGAGGCGAGATAAATCTTCCCATAGGGCGCTCCCGGCTTGATAGGAAGAAAATGTGTATCTCGATTGACAGTGGAAGAGGTGCAATAACCAGGTTTGAAGTAGCAGAAGAATTTAAAGATGTAACTTTGCTGAACGTGTATCCTGAAACTGGAAGAACTCATCAGATTAGAGTACACTTAAGTTATATCGGTCATCCAGTAATAGGAGATGAGATATATGGCAACAAAGACTCAAATGAAATAGCAGGGAAACTGGGAATGGATAGGCAGTTTTTACATGCGAAGAGATTAGAATTTTCCCATCCCGTAACAGAGAAAAAGATGACACTTGAAGATGGATTATCGGAGGATCTGGTGAAATGTCTTAAGGTTTTAAGGGAGGAGATGTGAGATGGAAGACTAATAGGTATCCTTTAAGATTTTTTTATTAATTATTTTTTAAAAAGGGAGATAATAAATTGGCAAATATGAGAAGAATAGTATTAGATGTGCTTAAACCCCATTCACCTGGTATAGTAGAACTCGCAACAAAGCTTGCTGACCTTCAGGGAGTTTACGGGGTTGACATATCATTAATTGAAATGGACCAGAAAGTTGAGAATGTTAAAATAACCTGTGAAGGTGATTCAATAAACTATGAGAAAGTAGAGCAGGTTATAAAGCAAAGTGGTGGTTCCATACACAGTCTGGATAAGGTATCAGTAGGAACCAGCCTGATTGAAGAAGCAATAACCCATCAGGATTAATTAAAGTATTATCAGGTTGATCTTATTTCCTGCCTCATAAAAATAATATATGATATTGCAAAGCATATAATTGACAGCGCAACAATAATTAAAAGTTGCGGCCATACCTGGATAAAACTCTGTCCGATTGACAGCGGATTAAGTATCATCTTGCCTGATTTAAGCATGCTGGAAGATTGCTGGTATGCTACGGGATTGACCAGTATGTTTCCTCCTACCGGCACAAGAAGTACGACAATGGCCTCGGTAAACAGGGTGGCCGGTGAAATTCTTGATATAATATGCTCGATATTATAATTTCTTATCTGATCGGCTACCGCGGCATTATTTGCCAGCGGAACCATCCCGTTCGCTATAGCATTGGCAATTATGGGAAGGAAGAACATGAGGAATATCCATATGGCAATGGCAGTCAGTATCGATGCAGCGGTTTTTTCCATAATGACTGAAAATAACATAGAAAGCCCCATCCAGAAACCACCGTAAAAAACACAGATAAGTATAAAGAAAAACAATCTTAATATTTCTTCGGTGGTAGGGGGCACCCCTATCGCAAAAAGGCCCACACCCGAGATGATAAAAACAATACTCGCTATAATGATGCTTAAGGTGGTAATACCGGCTAAAAATTTACCGTTTATGACGCTGTCCCTGTAAATTGGCTGTGAAAGGATCCTGCTCAAGTTTCCGCTGTTTCTTTCACTATTTATCGCATCAAAACCAAAAATTATGCCGATTATCGGTATAAAAAAACTGATAAAGGTTATGAAAGAGGGAAGAACATCTCCTCCTGTTGTAAACAGGTAAAGGAATACTTCTTTGTCCAGTGAACTTGCCGCTCCCCTGATATTGGTAAGAGCAACATAAGTTGATGACAGGCCAGCGATATATATTAATGCCAGAAGAACCAAAAATTTATTGCTGCTGAAATGATCAGAAAGCTCTTTTCTGTATACAGTTAAAATGCTTCTCATTTTACTCCTCTTTAAAATATTTTAGATAGATTTCTTCCAGTGCATCCTGTTTCATATCCATTCTGGTCAGTAATATACCTTCACTGGAAATAAGCCTTGATATATCCTGTCTTATATCTTTATCGCATACGACCTGAAGCTGGCTATCATTACGGGTTACATTTACGACCTTATCAAGTTTCTTTAATTTTTCTATTATTTCATCCGGTACCTTTTCGAGTTCCAGCTCTATTCTATATTTTCCTCCGCCGAAAAGGCTTCTCCCCAGGTTTTCCACGCTTCCTTCACTAATTAATTTGCCTTTAGACAATATACCCACTCTCGGGCATATCCTCTGCATAAGGTTTAACTGATGGGACGACACAAGGAAAGTAATGTTTTTCTGCTTATTAAGATTCAGTATTGTCTGAAGAATCTGATTAGCCACTTTGACATCCAGACCTTCGGTCGGTTCGTCAAAAATAATAAGCTGGGGATCTTTTATAAGCACGTCTGCGATTCCCAGTCTCTGCCTCATTCCTTTTGAGAATGTTTTAACCAGGTGGTTTTTGTTATCGAGCAGATCCACTATTTTCAGGACTTCGTCAATTTTTATTGGGATCTCCCTGTAAGGGACATTATTTAATTCTGCCGTGTAGGCAAGATTGCCCCTTGCAGTCATATCATCATAAAAACCGACTCTTTCAGGTAAATAACCGGTTATCCTCTTGACTTTCAGGGGTTCCCTGGTTGAATTAAACCCGGCAACGGAAATACTTCCTGATGTTGGTTCCGTAAGTCCAAGAATCATCAGTATAATGGTGGATTTACCTGCACCGTTAGGTCCGAGAAGTCCGAAAATCTCGCCTTTCTTTACAGTAAGGTTTAAATCACTGACTACCAGGTGCTCGTTATATTTTTTACTCAAATTATTGGAAATTATTAAATTATTATTGTCACTCATAATTTATCTTCTTCCTAATCTTGTAAAGATTATCGCAACACCCACTATGACTATTACTATGATTCCAATTCCCACAATCCCCCAGATGGTGGGGGTCTCAACCGTTACTCTCAATTCAATTTCGTCAGTACTGTTCTCGCTTGAAGCCTTAAAAGTCAGCATGTAATCCCCGGCAATGGTCTTTTCAGGAGGATTTATAGTTACATCAATTTCCATTTCTTTCCCTGCTTCGATTGTATCAATTTCTTTTTTATCAAAACTGACCTGCCAGCCTTCGGGTTCTGTAGAACTTAAAGTTATATTTTCAACGGATGTAGAACTATTGTTTGTCATAATAAGTTTGTAATGGTTATCTTTACCGGCTGTAAGTTCCGTGCTTAATTTTCCTGTTTTTGTAGTAAGTGTTATCTCGTAAGTTGCGGTTATAACTGCTGTAAATTCTATTGACTCTTCCAGAGGGTCTCCTTCTACTGAAGATTTGAATGTTGCCTTAAAATTATATTCGCCAGGCATCTGCGATACCAGCGGAATTGCATAAAGTGTTAAGCTTTCTCTGCCATTTGCCGTCAAATTAATGGCAGTTGCTTCCTGATTGCCGCTTGCAACTGCGGCACCCCAGCCGCTAGGATAATCGACTGTTATATCAAAAGTTTTGGTTTTTGTGTTCTCATCCAGACCGAATGGTTCATCGCCAGGAGCGTAGGTTACAGTAAAGTTAAAACTAAATGTCTCTCCTTCTTTGGCCTGTATTTTGGGAAGGGTGGTCTCAAAGAGTATTTCTTCCGGCTCAGGTTCGGGAATTACTTCTTCTATGGCTTCTTCTTTATCTTCCTGGGCAAATAATGCAGCAGGTATCATCATAATCAATGACAGCGTAAGGACTAAGATGATAAAAAAAACAGGCAATTTTCTTTTCATGATTTCCACTTTACAATTCTCCTTTTTATAGATTTTCTAAATTTGCACAAAGTTATATTGAGTTTTTATAATTTTTATATGCCTTTTTAAAGTAATACAGCGAATTTAAAACTTCTAACCGAAGCTAAATGAAAATTCTAATCACTTTAAAGCCGGTTGTCAAGAAGAAGTATAACGCGATAGGCAAGAATAAGCGGGATAGAAAAGCAGGTGCATTAATGTTATTTTTACATTAGTAATTTAACGTTCAATCATCTCTTAAAGAATTTGCTTTTTTTTAAATCCAGGTACCGCAAAAGATGAAATTTTCAATGTTTGTAAAACTGCAAAAAGAAATTGTATTATTAATTTCATGGCTGAAAAGACGATTAACGGAAAAACACATTTAGAAGGTGCCCGCCCCTTCGCAGGATTATTCTCTCTTGAGAAGGAGTATGACTGTAGCATTACCTCATTTAACCAATCAGGTAAGCCATT
>Ga0315537_1003498_pt1 | contig 11659 bp, 11 predicted proteins | sample SalMarSW160270MG_FD_203091 | JGI IMG/M metagenome (GOLD analysis project Ga0315537, IMG submission 203091) | Salt marsh sediment microbial communities from the Plum Island Ecosystem LTER, Massachusetts, United States - Salt Marsh Sediment SW1602-70 ... | reverse complement strand
CTGGGTGGGTGTAATTTCAGCCGCCCTGGTTGTCATCTTGCCTGGCGAATTTCTGCATCGTTCCCTGCTTGGCTTTACCGACCACCATGTAGCTGAGGTTCTATTTACCACCGTGTGCATACTCTTCATAATAATGGCCGTTAAGCGAGCTCGAGAAAGAGAGATTTCCTTCGGCCACATTCTAAGCAGGGATTGGTCAACTATCACCAAGCCTCTCGTCTATACCCTGCTCGCTGGCGTCTTCCTGGGTATTTATCTCCTTACCTGGCAGGGTGGGCTGCTGTTCATCTTCGTTATATTTGCTTACCTGGTGATTCAGTTCATCGTGGACCACTTAAGGCATAAATCGAGCGACTATCTGTGTATTGTCGGTACTCCTCTTTTCCTTATTGCCTTCCTCATGCTTCTTCCCATATTGGGCGGAAGCAGCCAGGATGCTATTTATCGCGTATCTCTGTCAGTTGCCATAGTTGTGCCCATAGTCTTAAGTATTATCTCACGACTCATGGCAGGCAGGGCTTTAAAGCCTGTTTACTATCCCTTGACCTTGCTGGGACTGGTCGTCATTGGCCTTGTTACTTTTCATGCCATCAATCCCTCCTTGTTTCAGTATATGCTCGACCAATTTAGCATCTTCACTCCAGGCGGCGCGGCGCTGACTGTTCTTGAAATGCAACACCTGACCCCAAGGATAGCCTGGGGCAACTTTACCACCTCTTTCTTCATCTCATTTATTTCCTTTGCCATGCTTATTTATCTCGCTATTAAGGAAAAAAGCGCCGACAAAACCTTGTTCCTGGTATGGAGCATAATAATGTTGATGGCGGTTCTGGGGCAGCGCCGCTTCGGTTACTACTATGCTGTAAACGCTGCCTTGCTCACAGGGTATTTTTCCTGGAAGATGCTGGATATTGCTGGCTTAAACAAATTGCTAACTAAGTCTAAAGAAGTAGTGAGAGCAGTTAAAAAATTCAAGAAGAGGAAAAAGAAAACCAGGGAGGAAGCGAAGCCAAGAACATTTATGCAGCCCCGAGGCGCTTGGCTAAGGGTCATCGTTGTCGGAATAGTCATCTTTTTCGTGGTCTTTTTCCCAAATATTCCCCAAGCCAAAATGCTCGCCAGCACGCCGAATGTTATTATGAATGAGGGATGGTATAGCTCGACTCTGTGGTTAAAAGATAACAGCCCCGAACCTTTTGATGACCCCGATTTCTATTATGAGCTATATCCGCCACGGGATGAGTTTGAATATCCCGAGACTGCCTACGGTGTAATGTCTTGGTGGGACTACGGCTACTTTATAATGCAGATTTCCCATCGCATACCCAATGCCAATCCTACCCAGGCTGGGGCTACTCGAGCCGGTAAGTTCTTCACCGCCCAGAATGAAAGCTCAGCCCAGGAAGTCGTAGAACAGTACAAGCTAGATTCCGAATATGTGATGATTGACTATGCAATGGCGATTTCGAAGTTCTATGCCATGGTGGAGTGGGCTGGCGGCAATCTAAGCGAGTTCTACGAAATTTATTACCTGCCGCAACAAGACGGTGGGCAATTTGTAACTTTATACTACCCCGCTTACTACCAATCTACTGTTGCTAGGCTTTATAACTTTGATGGCAAAGCCGTGGTTCCCACGGAATCGATAGTCGTATCTTACGAAGAGAAGGAATATGGAGGAGAGAAGTATAAAGAAATCACCAGTGGGGAATCTTTCTCCAGCTACGAAGAAGCCAAGGCCTATATCGCAGACCAGACGTCTGAAAATTATAGGATAGTGGGCGCCAGCCCCTTTAGTAGCCCCGTGCCTCTTGAAGAGTTGGACAGCTATGAACTTGTACACTCATCCGGGGCCACAACATCCGCAGCAACTGTGAAAATTTTTGAGCATCTTGGCTCAGTCGAGTCTGAGTAAAAACACAGTCATCATTACCGGTCGGGCGGGATTCGTGGGCTCTTATCTAAAGGGAATAATACTTAGTGACCTCACCACCGGAAGGCTGGAAAACATAAGATTGCTTGTTGGGTCCTCTTGTCCTTCTGTCCATCTTTTTTGTTATTGCGAACCCCGATGCCATCGGGGCATGGCAATCTCTATTGTCTTCATCGGGATTGCTTCGGCTGGCTTCGCCAGCCTCGGAATGACAGGAGGGGAGTGTCATTCTGAGCGAGTCGAAGGAATAAACTCCGCGTGGCAAGCCATACTTCTCCACGAGGTTGCTTCGTCCTGATAAATCGGGGCTCAAGATGATGGCTTGAATGCCAAACGTCCTTCTGATAAACTGCTCAGAATGTAAGAGTGTGGTAGGTTAGCAGTCATAGGTAATGGAGTTAGGCAAGGTGATATAATATTTGCTACTCCATAGGGAATGGCATTTGAAATGAAAGCATTAGTATTGGCTGGTGGTAAAGGAACTAGACTTAAGCCGCTGACCAACACTTTGTCCAAACAACTTATTCCGGTGGCTAATAAACCAATACTTTACTACGTTTTAGAGCAGGTTGCTGAGGCTAAGATAAGGGATATTGGCATTATTATTTCACCGGAAACAGGACAAGGGATTAAGGAAGCAGTGGGAGATGGTTCAAGGTGGAATGCTCAAATTACTTACATTTTACAATCCGAACCTTTGGGTCTTGCCCATGCTGTTAAGACAGCCCAAGACTTCCTTGGCGATTCTGCCTTTCTGATGTTTCTTGGCGATAATCTTATTCAGGGCGGCGTCAAGAGCTTTGTTAAAGAGTTTACTACAAACAAAGTTGATGCACTTGTCCTGCTTAAAGAGGTCCCCGACCCGCGTCTGTTCGGCGTTGCCGAACTAAACGAAAAAGGCGAGATAACCAGGATTGTGGAAAAACCACGCGAACCGAAAACAAATCTAGCAGTGCCCGGCGTTTACCTCTTCACCAGAGACGTACACCAGGCAATAGACAGGATAAAACCCTCATGGCGGGGAGAACTTGAAATAACCGATACCATCCAACAACTTATTGATTCCGGCAAGACGGTGCGCAGCCATATCCTCACCGGCTGGTGGCTGGATACCGGAAAGAAGGATGACCTCCTGGAAGCTAATCGTATTGTCCTTGATGAATTTATGAAACGAGATTTAAGAGGTGAGATTGATGCTGCCAGCCAGGTGGCGGGCAGAGTCGAGGTTGGAGAAGGAACAAGCATAGAAAACAGCGTCATCAGGGGACCGGTATCTATTGGTGATAACTGCCATATCATGAACTCCTATATTGGTCCGTTCACCAGCATTGCTGCGGGAACGACTATTGAACGGTCCGGCATGGAACACTCAGTTGTCCTGGAAAACTGCTCTATTCGCAATATCGAGCGATTGAGTGATTGTGTCATCGGCCGGTGTGCAGTGGTGACCAGGCGGGGAGATGACTTCAAGACAACAACGCTTTTTGTTGGCGATGATGCCAGAGTGGAACTCTAGAAACGAAGGAACGACATGCCATTTGCTTTTAAAGGTCTGGAAATTCCGGCGGTAGTCTTGATAGAACCAAAAATTTTTGGGGATGAGAGAGGCTTCTTTATGGAAACATATAAGATGCCAGATTTTGTGGCTGCTGGCATAAAAGGAAATTTCGTCCAGGACAATCACTCGCGTTCTGCTAAAGGTGTTCTGAGGGGATTGCATTATCAAAACCCACCATTCGCACAGGGGAAATTGGTGAGGGTGGTAAGAGGTGAGATATTTGATGTTGCTGTTGATATAAGAAAAGGCTCGCCTACCTGGGGCAAGTGGGTAGGGGTAATCCTGTCCGAAGAGAATAAAAATATTATCTATATTTCGGCAGGCCTTGCTCATGGTTTCTATGTCCTTTCAGAAGTTGCCGAGGTCATATATAAAACCACCAATGTCTACTCCGCTGAAGCTGAAGTTGGTATTATCTGGAATGATGAAGACTTGAATATCGAGTGGCCTGTTAAGGAGCCGATTCTATCCGAAAAAGACAAAAAATTACCTTCTCTAAAGAATGCGGATATCAGGTTTTATTACACGGAGGAAGTAAAATGAAGCTACTTGTTACCGGCGGCGTCGGCTTTATCGGCAGCAATTTCATTCGCCATATCCGGCAAGAACACCCGGATTGGGAGATAACCAATCTGGACAAGCTCACCTATGCCGGCAACTTGGAAAACTTAAAAGATATACAAGACCAGTCAGGCTACCATTTTGTCAAAGGAGACATAGCTGATAGAAAGCTGGTAGATGAGTTACTGAACCAGGGATTTGATACCATTGTGAACTTTGCTGCTGAGAGCCACGTTGACCGCAGCATCCTGGATGCCTCGCCATTCATCGAAACTAATGTTAAAGGGACTCAGGTGCTCCTCGAAGGGGCAAAAAAGCACGGAATTCAAAGATTTATCCAGGTGTCCACCGATGAAGTCTACGGCTCTATTAATAGCGGCCGCTTTACTGAAGAATCAACTTTATCTCCCAACAGCCCGTATTCAGCCAGCAAAGCCGCTGCTGACCTTTTATGTCGCGCCTACTTCAAGACCCATCATCTCCCGGCAATTATCACCCGGTGCACCAACAACCTCGGACCGTACCAGTTTCCCGAAAAGTTAATTCCCTTGGCTGTCACCAACGCCCTGGAGGATAAGCCAGTCCCCGTCTATGGTGACGGTCTCAACATCAGAGACTGGATTTTTGTAGTTGACCACTGCCGGGCTCTGGATGTCGTCATTCAAAAAGGCCAGCCGGGAGAGATATACAATATCGGCAGCGGCAACGAGAAAACAAATCTGGAGCTTATCCACAAGCTGCTGGAGTTGTTGGACAAGCCGCAGGATCTGATACAATTCGTTACCGACCGTCCGGCCCACGACCGCCGCTATGCTCTGGATTGCGCCAAGATAGCCACAGAGCTGGGCTGGAATCCAGCTTACTCCTTTGAAAAAGCCTTGAGCGCTACTGTTGACTGGTATCTAAAGAACGAGCTCTGGTGGCGGTCGATCAAAAGCGGCGAGTATTCCAAATACTACGAAAAAATGTACCTCAAAAGGTGAAAGTAGCGGTCACAGGCGCTAATGGGCAACTGGGCACTGATTTGTGCCGAGCCCTGCATAGCTTCGATGTCATACCCTTGACGCATGCTGATATCGAAATTACCGATATGGCTTCTGTCAGGGCAGCCATGCTCAAACGAAATCCGTCTATTATTGTAAATACCGCCGCCTATGTTCGAGTTGATGACTGCGAAGATGAAAAAGAGAAAGCTTTTCAGGTGAATGCCTTGGGAGCCCGCAATGTCGCAGTAGTTGCTCAAGAACTCGGAGCCAGGCTGGTGCATCTCAGCACAGACTATGTCTTCGGGGGAGAGATTGAGCCGCGAACTACTCCCTACACCGAATTCGATACACCTGTCCCCCTCAGTATTTATGGTAAGTCCAAGATTGCTGGGGAAAACCTTGTTCGCCATTTCTGTCTCAAATACTTCATCGTCAGGGCTTCGGGGCTTTTTGGAGTTGCCGGCTCCAGTGGCAAGGGCGGTAATTTCATTGAGACCATGCTCCGGCTGGCTAAGGAGCGCGATGAACTCAAGGTGGTAAATGACCAGATCTTTTCCCCCACATATACCAGGGACCTAGCCCGGAAAATAGCCCAGCTAATGCACACTGAATATTACGGTATATTTCATATCACCAACAAAGGCGCCTGCTCCTGGTACGATTTCACCACGGAGATACTTAAGCTGGCTGGTATAAAGACTCCTGTCTTCCCCATAACTTCAGACCAGTATCCCCAGAAAGCCAAAAGACCTCGCTACTCGGTGCTGGACAATTACCACCTGCGGCTCCTGGGCATGGATGACATGAGACCCTGGCAGGAAGCGTTGAAAGATTATCTGGCAGCCAGAGGTCACATTACCTGAAAACAACCAACATTTTTTCTCACACCATAATTGCGGAGGGAGCAAGGTAAGTTTTGAAATTGTGTCGGCTGACTCCATAGGCCTCGCAAGGACAGGGGGCTTCATTCTGAACTGAATAGAGAATCTCATCTCTGCTCAGTACGGCGATAAAAAGGGAACATTTTTACCTTTGTTTTTTAATTTTGTCCATCCTCCACGAGCGATTCCAGGGCATGCCCGCTGTCAACGTATAAACTACATGCGCGGAATATATAAAATCTGAATACCCTGCATTAAACCGTTGCAATAATTAATTATTTAGGCTACAATAGCACTCAAATTGGAGTGCTATTGTCAGATTTGGCTCGGTAAATGAATCTTTGGAGTTTATCCCGGAAGAAGTCATCAAGAAAGAAGGAGAAAGGGCCTTCAGTGAAGAGGAGGACAGAGAAGTAAAGAAAAGGTTGAAAAATTTGGGTTATCTGGACTAAAGGAGAAAGAATGGAGATAACGCCGACTTTATTTGCTGTAATAGCTATTATCGCTCTTCTCTGTGAATATATGGATGCTTCCATTGGGATGGGCTACGGCACTGCTTTAAGTCCAATACTTCTTATGATGGGATTTTTGCCCTTACAGGTGGTTCCGTCTGTACTTCTGGGTCAGTTGGTCGGCGGATTAGCTGGAGGTTTTTTCCACCATAGGCTGGGGAACATAAGTTTGGACTTCAGGCGGGACGAGGCTATTAAAAAGCGATTGCGCGGATTGGGTTATATGCCACGCTCTCTTGATTCGAAAGTCATTTTCATCCTCGCTATTTGTGGATTCATAGGGGCATTGGCAGCTGTATTTTTCGCCATGAACATTCCCACAATCGCTCTTAAAACTTATATAGGAGTAATGGTATTGGGGATCGGGATGGTGATTCTTATACGGCGAAATCGGGAAAGTAATCTTTCCTGGAAGGGCCTTATCGGGATAGGGTTGCTAAGTGCCTTTAATAAAGGGGCAAGTGGTGGAGGGTATGGCCCTCTTGTAACCGGAGGACAAATAATAAGTGGAAGGGAAGCGAGAAGTTCTATAGGAAGCACTACACTTGCAGAGGCTCTAGTGTGCATAGTAGCTTTTGTAAGTTACTTGGTATTCGAAGGAGATATTTACTGGAGGCTTGCTGCCGCGACAAGCATAGGCTCAATTGTAGCTGCGCCATTTGCAGCAATGACAGTAAAGAGAGTAAACACGGGCAAATTAAAATTTGTCATAGGGATAGCTACAAGCTTGCTCGGAATTTTAACAATAGTCAAGATTTTCATTTCTTGATAGAAATCAACCAGGAGGCAATTTGTGTGTCAGAACTGAATGACCTAGAAAACAAAAGCATATACATAATAAGAGGGGCCTACGCCGAGTTTAAGAAGCCGGCAGCTCAATGAAGTACGGGCAGGGGCAGTGCTGCCGCGCTCTGGCTTTGTCGGGAGGCTTTCTTCGGCAAGATTCCTTTCCCCGTGATGCGTATAGACACAGGATAAAAATTCAAGCTTGTGTATAAGTTCAGGGATATAGCTATACCCAATACTTTCGGACTATTGCTTAATTAGAGGTCACAGGCTATAATAGTACTCCAATTGGAGTACTATATGCGCGATAAAGTAACTATTAAAATACCGAGGGAGCTTTATCAGAAATTGGGCCAAATGATGCGGGGGACTGGCTTCTCCAGCGTTACGGAATTTATCGTCTTTGTTATGCGAAGTTTAGCATCGAGCGGTGAGATAAAAGGAGAGGATAAGTTGACGGAGGAAGAGGTAAGAGCAATAAGGGAAAGATTAAGGAGGTTAGGCTATCTATGAAAGAAGAAGGAGAAAAGAAGACCGTGTTTTTACCTGCCGAGCTTTATGGCAAGGTAGAGGAAAAGGCAAAGGCTACAGATTTTGGCTCGGTAGATGAATATGTGGAATTTGTCCTGGAAGAAGTCGTCAAGGGAGAGGAAGAGGAGAGAGCCTTCAGTGAAGAGGAGGAAGAGGAAGTAAAGAAGAGGTTGAAAGATTTAGGTTATCTGGATTAAAAGAAGAAAAAATGGGGATAACGCCGACTCTTTTTGCTGTAGTGGCTCTCATCGCTTTTTCGTTCCAGTTTATGAGTGTTTCCATGGGATTGGGCTATGGTACGGTTCTGACCCCCGTGCTTCTTATCATAGGATTCGCACCTTTGCAGGTTGTCCCCGCGGTGTTGTTGAGTCAATTTGTCGGTGGTGTAATTGGGGGAGTTGCACATCACCGGGTGGGGAATATAAACCTGGATTTTAGACGGGACGATAGATTGATAAAAGAGAGGCTGCGGGGATTGGGTTATCTTCCCAGGTCTCGCGATGCGAAAGTCATCTTTATCCTTGCTATCTGTGGAGCTATAGGAGCCTTAGTGGGCGTATTCTGTGCTATAAATATTCCGAAACTTGCTCTTGAAATTTATATAGGGGTCATGGTTTTGACGATCGGAATACTGATCCTTGTGCGAAGACACCGGGAAGGTGCACTTTCCTGGAAAAAGCTTATCGGAATAGGGCTCTTAGGTTCTTTCAATAAGGGCATAAGTGGAGGAGGATACATTCCGCTGGTAACAGGTGGACAGATAATAAGCGGAAGGGAAATAAAGAGCTCTGTGGGGAGTACGACGGTCGCAGTTACTTTTACTTGTGCCGTGAGTTTTCTGGGTTATGTGCTGATCAAAGGGGATATCTACTGGGCACTCGTTGCTGCTGCAAGCATAGGTTCGGTTGTAGCCGCACCATTTGCAGCAATGATGGTTAAGAGAATAGGTGCAAAAAGGTTGAAGCTTGCCATAGGGATAGCTACAAGCTTGCTTGGGGCTTTAACAATAGCCAAGGCTTTTTTCCTTTAGTTAAAAATCAACTAGGAGGTGATATATATGTCAGAAATGCAAGATTTAGAAAACAAAAGCATATACATAATAAGGGAGGCCTATGCCGAGTTTAAAAGGCCGGCAGTCCTATGGAGCACGGGTAAGGACAGCACTGCCGCGCTCTGGCTTTGCCGGAAGGCTTTCTTCGGCAAGATTCCCTTCCCGGTAATTCATATAGACACGGGTTATAAATTCAAGCAGATGTATAAGTTCCGGGACAGTATTGCTGCTGAATGGAAATTGGATTTAATAGTAGCTGAGAATGAAGTGGCGCGCAAAGCTGGGATAGGTCCTAAAGATGGCAAGTTTGAATGCTGCACCCAATTGAAGACACAGGCCTTGATGAAATGCCTGGAGCAAAACGGATTTGATGCCTTGATATTGGCTATAAGGAGGGATGAACATGGCATTAGGGCCAAGGAGCGATATTTCTCGCCGCGTGGCGAGGATTTCAAATGGGACTACAAGAACCAGCCACTGGAGATGTGGGACCAGTACCAGAGCATAGCTGAGGACAAAACCCATACCAGAGTGCATCCGATTCTCCACTGGCGGGAGTTAGATGTCTGGGAGTATGTAAAGCAGGAAAAACTTCCCGTGAACCCCATGTATTTTGCCAAAGATGGAAAAAGGTACAGAAGCCTGGGATGTGAGCCATGCACTCTCCCCATCGACTCCAATGCTAAAAACATAGACGAGGTAGTGGAAGAACTAAGAACAACCAAGATTGCAGAAAGGTCAGGCAGGGCCCAGGACAAGGAAAAGGCGTTCACCATGCAGAAACTCCGTGCCTTGGGATACATGTAAGGAGGGCTAGTTATGAATGTAAATGTAGTAATCATAGGACATGTGGACCATGGTAAGTCCACTTTGATAGGCAGATTGCTCTATGACTCCGAGAGCATTATGGAGGGACGGGTTGAAGAAATACAAAAGCTGGCTGAGGAGTATAAAAGGAGATTTGAGTTTGCCTATTTTATTGACTCGTTTGACGACGAGCTAAAAGAGGAGCGTACCATAGATACCACGGGAGTTATGTTTAAGGGCCAAAAGAATCTCTATTCTATCACGGATGTCCCGGGTCACAAAGAGTTCATAAAGAATATGCTTACCGGCGCTTCTCATGCTGATGTGGCTGTCCTGGTTGTTGCCGCAGATGAAGGCATCCAGGAGCAGACGGGAAGGCATGCCTTCTTGATAAATATGCTGGGCATAAAGCAACTTTCTGTTGTGGTAAACAAGATGGACCTCGTTGATTACAAGCAAGAAGTGTTTGAAACCATCAAAACTGGAGTGAACAAGCTTCTGGCTTCCTTTGGGTACTCAGATATAGAGTTCATTCCTGCCTCAGCCATGGAGGGGGATAACATCTATAAACCATCCCCGCGCATGAAATGGTATGAAGGCCCCACTTTGATTCAGACTCTGGATGAAGTGGAGGTAAGCAAGGAGCTAAAGCCGCTCAGGTTTGTCGTCCAGGATACATATGCGGTTGACTCCGACAAAGTTGTTGTAGGGAGAGTTGAGTCTGGGACATTAAATAAAGGAGATAGCGTTGTGTTCCAGCCTTCAGGTGTCAGGGGCACAATTGAAAAGATAAGGGTTTTTGAAGGTGAAATTCAGGAGGCGGCACAGGGAGACAGCATAGGGATTGTGCTAGACAAGGAGGTAAAAAGAGGGGATGTTTGTGGGTTGGTGGAAGCTCCTCCTGGGTCTACAGAGGAATTCTTGGGCGAAGCTGTATTGCTAGAGAATAACTTAAGGAAAGGAGACAGGTTGGAACTGAGATGCGGAACTCGAAGGGTGAAATGTGAGATAAAGGAAATAAGAGAAAGGATAAATTCCGAGACCGGGGAAATTGTGGAAAGATACCCGGCTGAGATAAGCGAAAACGAGGCGGCAACCATCCTCTTCGCTACTGAACCGTTAGTAGTGGAGCGCTTCTCCGATATCCCGGAGCTTGGCAGATTCATCCTGGTAAGGGACAAGAATGTTGCTGCTGGCGTGGTTCTGGAGGCGGTGAGATGATTTTCGTTCTGGGCATAGATGCTGCTACCTGGACAGTGGTAAGACCAAACCTCAGTAAGCTTAGCACCTTCAAGAAGCTCTGTGATATGGGAAAATGCCGGGAGCTTGTTGTCAAACAGGAGCTGATGTCTGCCTCAATATGGTGCGGGATGTTCTGTGGCAAGACTCCGGAAGAGCATGAACATCATAGCTACGCAGTGGACGGAAATATTGTGAAGCGGGCGGATATCAAAGTGGACTTCATCTGGGATATCCTGCACCGTGAGGGGAGGAAGGCTGTGGTATTAAATGTGCCTTTTGTCGTGCCGCCTTACAATTTTGGGGTGAATTTCAAGCCGGTGGGTTTCGGGCTGCCCACCAATGAAAAAGAGTGGCAAGAGGAGCTCGACAGAATTACCGTGAAGACAAAAGAGTTGCTGGCGCAGGGGCCAGATTTGCTAATATCAGTTTACACCCTCCTCGATAGAATACAGCACTTCCACTGGGGGGAAGAGTGCGTCGTGGAGTGGTACAAAAAGGTGGATGATAAGATTGGCGAACTTCTTTTCGATAGTGGTTTTCTACGCGACGAGAATAACAAATTAATTGTCATATCCGACCACGGATTTTGCTCTTTTGGCGAGGCAAGGATACAGACTCTGCCGGAACAGACGGCACATGGAAAACTAAAGGGCGACCACCATGAGAACGCCCTATTGATAACTGTTAATCTGGACTATCCCATAAACAGTCCCCAGGACGTATTCCACACCATCCTCAAGTGCCTGTAAGGAGAGAGCAAGCAGGAGCGCAGAGAACTTCCGCCGTAGAGCTAGCAGCGGACAGATAAAAA
>Ga0315537_1003497_pt1 | contig 11660 bp, 8 predicted proteins | sample SalMarSW160270MG_FD_203091 | JGI IMG/M metagenome (GOLD analysis project Ga0315537, IMG submission 203091) | Salt marsh sediment microbial communities from the Plum Island Ecosystem LTER, Massachusetts, United States - Salt Marsh Sediment SW1602-70 ... | reverse complement strand
ACTGGCAGATGCTGGGTGTACCGTTGTCGATACCTATGCTTCCGGATGTCTATATAGGCTTGTGCCTGACAAGCCATAATGTCAATGAGACGTGCACAGCCGAATTCTCCAATGTTACTATAACCGGCACGGTTACAGGCGATTGGCAGTCGCAGGATATCGGCATAGCAAGTAACATTCCTGAGCCGATGTATATAGTTCTGGAGGATAGCGCCGCCAATAATGCCGTTGTAAAACATCCGGACTCGGCTGCAACGGCTATAGGAAGCTGGACGGAGTGGGATATTCCGCTGGTAGAGTTCACTGGTGTGAATTTGCAGGCCATTAAGAAGATGACCATTGGTGTTGGCGATAGAGCCAATCCGCAGGTTGGTAGTGCAGGTGATTTGTACATCGATGATATCTGGTTATATTTACCTTAGTCGGCAAAATAGTGAATGGCTCTGCTTTGCTACTCTGTGTCGTTTTTCAACTCCGTCGCCATAACTCTAAACTTTTATAGGGCCGGCAGCAGTTGGGCTATAGTAGCACGTAAAAGTTGAACAAAACTCGTTAGTAGATTGACGGACTAAATATCACGGTTTTGTGACAATATACATTTACGCTAATTTCCATAATTGTCTCAGGATGTGAGGTCAAGGCAAATAAAAGTGCATGTAAAAAATATGCCGTGACTTTGTGCATCTGTGCTGTATAACCCCGCCTGAAAGGCGGGGTTTTTATATCCGCACAAGGATAATCATCGCCCCATTGCAAACCGCCCGTTGATTTAGTATGATACCGGTGGGTTTAGCCGATGTAGCTCAATGGTAGAGCACGGCTTTCGTAAAGCCGGGGTTGAGGGTTCAAATCCCTCCATCGGCTTTATGAATCTCCAGGAAAAGTTTGGTTCGCTTCAAACAATACTGAAAAAGTTAGATACGGTTGTCGTCGCATACTCCGGCGGTGTGGATAGTACCTTTCTTTTGAAAGCGGCTGTGGATACACTTGGTGCGGAAAATGTCCTTGCTTGTATGAGTGTTGGTCCTGTGGAACCTAAAGGACAGCTTGATAGGGCGGTAAAAGTAGCAAAAAATATCGGTGTGAGATTAAAAACCATCGAGGCCGATGAGCTTTCCAATCCGCTTTTTACCGCCAATAAGGCCGACCGCTGTTTCCACTGCAAATCACATCTCTGCAGGATTCTTTCAGATATTGCCAAAGAGCAAGGCTTTAAGCATGTCGTCTTCGGCACCAACTACGACGACCTCGATGACTATCGCCCCGGCAATCGCGCCATGAAAGTCTTTGGCATCCGTTCGCCGTTAGCTGAGGCTAAGCTCACCAAGAACGACATCCGTCAACTGAGCAAAAAACTTGGCCTGCCCACTGCTGATTTGCCAGCCTCACCATGTCTGGCGTCCAGATTTGCGTACGGCCTTGAGGTGACAGAGCAAAGGCTAAAACAAATTGACGAGGCGGAGAATTTTCTGAGGACATTAGGCTTGGTTGAATTTCGTGTTCGCCATCACGATACCATCGCGCGAATCGAGGTAAATCCGCAGGACATTGTAAAAGTTACGGCGGAGCCGGTACGTTCGCAAATTGTTAAAAAAATGAAATCGTTAGGCTTCAAGTTTGTAACCATTGACCTGCAGGGCTTCCGCTCCGGTTCATTGAATGAGCCACTTAGCGAAGAGGAGAAACGTAAGAGCCTTTAACACTATTTGTAGTCTATTCGAAAAATTTCTACAGTAGCAAAGGGGGGAAATATGAATCTGAGGGCGGCTTCCACGAAGTTCACAGTGTCCCTTTACTTATCGCTTATCTTAGTCCTTTGCAGACCTTTCGGTAAGCTGCACTTTCAATGTATGGCAAAAGCTGTTTCCGATGTAAATGCAAATGGCCAACTGGAATTAACGGTTATGAGTTTTAACATTCGCTATGGCACAGCGGATGACGGAGAAAATAGCTGGCAGCACCGCAAACAAATAGTTTTTGACTTGTTGCGTAATCGCCATCCTGATATTGTCGGGCTGCAAGAGGCTCTGCATTTTCAAATAAACGAGATTTGCAATGAACTGCCACGATATTCCTATCTCGGTGTCGGGCGAGATGACGGTAAAGTAAAGGGGGAATTTTGTGCCATCCTTTACCTCGCCGACCGTTTCGATGTAAACGAATCCGACACATTCTGGCTCTCCGACACTCCTAAAGTACCAGGCTCAATTACCTGGGGTAATGCCTGTACGCGTATCTGCACCTGGGCGAGATTTATCGACAAGAAAAACCGCCAGCCCTTCTACCTTTACAATCTCCATCTCGACCACGTCTCGCAGCTCTCGCGAGAAAAAAGTGCAGTATTATTAACTCAACGCATCCAGAGCCGTCGCTACCCCGACCCTGTCATTGTCACCGGTGATTTCAACGCGGGTGAAGACAATCCGGCCAGTCTCTACCTGAAAGGCCAAGCCACATTGGCCGATAGTAACAATCTCATCGCAGTGAATCCGCTGCCGATAGTTGATACATTCCGTGTCCTGCAGCCGAACGCCACAGAAGTCGGCACCTTTCACGAATTTACCGGTAAGTGCACAGGCCCAAAGCTCGACTACATCCTGACAAGACCGGGCGTTAAAGTCCTGAGCGCCGATATTCTCCACGACAACATTGATGGCTGCTACCCTTCCGACCATTTCCCCATTATCGCCACGATGAGCCTTGCCGTGAAACAATAGAAAAGATTGTAAGTAGATATAAAAATGTTGCGATGTTTACGTTATACAATCCCGATACATCGGGACTAAACTTGGGGATTTGACAAGCGTTTTTGTTTTACTGAGGACCAACTCGTCGCAAGAATAAATTGTGTCCGGAACCACAACAACGATTAGCCCCAACCCCGGTGGTGAGGGGGCGCTGTTTTTTTGGCATCAGGTCTTTATTATACAGCGCTATTTTGGTGCATCATCGCGATAGCCGCCTGTTCGCCGGGTTTTAAGGAGAGCGGTTCGTCAAATTGAATTGCGATACGGCGGACATAACTATTTAATGTATCGACCCGAAGGACACGACCGGTGCGTGTAAAGCTCGTCATTGCCGAGGCGTTGTTATCTCTACAGCATGGTATGCTGAAGCGAGCCATTAGCTGCTGACCCGGTTGCGGGCAGTTTTCATCAAAATTGCAGGTAAATGAGAGACCACTACTGGAAACATCCACCATTAGACCCTGAAAGACATCTTCCTTGAAATCCTCAGAGAACCAAACAGGCCATTGATGGCACAACCTTTTTTCTATTCTTTTGTCCTTTGGATTATCCATTATTAGTTCCCCCAATTTTAAAATAGACCTTACCCTATATTAGAATCGACCGATTTAAGATTTAACTTTAGAAAGTTCACCATCAGGGAGCTTTTTAGGCCCATAGAATCCAGGTACAAGGTAAATATTTTATCTGCTTAAGGACCGTTTTTCATATGTTTTATCAGATTTCTTACGGCATTTGATTGTGGTTGGACATAATTAATTTGTCAATCCTGCAATAGCTGCTCCAATCAGTGTTGCGTTTTCCACGTTTATAATTTCGTAGAATATGCCCTTTTTTTCCACAAGGTACTGCCTTAAGTAATATTCGACTCTTTGCCTTAGCGATGTCAGGTGGTAAAAGGTTGTCCCCTCAGCTACAATACAGATAGGCTGGGTTGGATTTTTGCCTTTGCCGCACTTAATTGCCACGCTCGACAGATTTATCGCGGTGAGCTTCGCTGCCCGCTCAATCATCCTGTCGATCAAGCAATAGAGTGTGGTGCTGTCTTGTTCGTCTGCATCGCTGATTGTCTTTGAAAGGGGACTGCTGCTTGCCCGGGGACTATACATAAAGTCACTTACTTCTTTTGTGCTTAGCTTGGTAATTGCCAACAGCTTTTCAGATATTATATTACTGAACAGCTTTTCTTTTATGGCAGACTGGATAGTCCATAAACAAATTGAACCCAGATACGCCCCCGAAATCATCTTCTCGAAAATATTCAGCCCAGGATTGACTAATGATTTGTCAAGTTTCCTATCGATTGTTCCCCGCGGCGCTTTGCCGAACGCGCCGGATTCGATATTAATTATCTGGCTCCCTGCAGAGTCCAGGTCTTTTTTCTTCGTAATGTTCTTGTTTTGCTCGACATAGCTGCAATTTGTTCCAGTGCCGAGAATAAAGCCTATGAAGCTATCGAACGTTCGCCCGCTTGCCTCCGCTCTTCCTGCAAGAAGCGTTGCCACCGTATCGTTGAGCAAGACCATCTGCTTCTTGCTATCAAGCCCTGCGTCACTTATCGCAATGTTTAGATTTTCCCCTATCATCTGTCCCTCAACCTCTGGTGCCTGAATCTCTTTGGAAAAAAACAGCACCCGGCCGTCTTTACCTGGAGACATCTCTATCGGATATGAAAAGCAAAATCCGACGTTATCGCTCTTATCCGCAACGTGCTTGATGTAGCCGGCCATTGTGCTGAAGAATTCTCTCTTGCCAACCTTGCCTTTTAGCCCAGGCATCTCAAACAGCATGAAATCGTTTATATCAGCTTTCCCGTCTTTACCAAAGACTACTGTCGCAACCCGAAAGTTGGTGCCGCCGGCATCCATCACAATAACAGGTTTGTTCCTGGGTATCTCCTTCTCGGTTTCGATATAAGTCGGCAGCATCGCAAGCGAGCTTTTTCTGCCAGCCAGACCCTTTTCCATTTCGTCAAGAAAAAACCGACAGACTCGCTCGATATTAATATCCGCCGGTTCCATGCCGTTCTTCTTGAGGAAGTCCCTAACCTTGCTTTTTATCTGTTTCATAAAAATCAAAAATTAAAATGCAAAAATCAAAATGACAAATCAAAATTCAAAAATGACATTTTTCATTTTGCAATGTAATTTTTATATTTGATTTTTGATATTTAATTTTAATCAGGGTATCCATCTGGGAAGTCGTTATGCCACTTCCAGGCGGTCTCAATTATTTTCTCTAATTCCGGCAGTTCCGGCTCCCAGCCAAGCTCTTTCTTGGCCTTGCTTGCATCGGATGTCAGCACAGGCGCGTCACCCTCTCTTCGCTCAGCTTCGGTTACCTTAAAATTCTTGCCTGAAACACGCTTTACGGCCTCAATTACCTGCCTGACAGAATAACCATTGCCGTTGCCGAGGTTATAGACCAGCTCGTTTTTAGAGTCCAATTTGTCCAACGCCAGCAGATGTGCTCTACACAAATCGTCGATATGAATGTAATCACGTATACATGTGCCATCCGGCGTGGGATAATCTGTTCCATAAATTTTTATTTCACCGTATTTTCCCATCGCAGCCTGGATAACCCGTGGAATAAGATGTGATTCAGGCCGATGGTCTTCGCCGAGTTTAGAAGTTTTTCCTGCTCCACAGGCATTGAAATATCGAAGCGTCGCATACCGAAGTTCACCTGTCCGGCTTTGATAGTGGCACATCCTTTCAACCGCCCATTTTGTTTCTCCGTAAGGGTTGATCGGTTGTTTAGGTGCATCTTCGGTAATCGGCACCTTTGTTGGTATGCCATAAACAGCAGCAGTACTGCTGAAAACGAATTTTTCTACGCCAGCGGATTCCATCGCCGACAATAAATTCTGCGTGTTGGAGACGTTATTGTGGTAGTATTTAAGTGGTTCCTGCACCGACTCGCCGACCTCGATAAAGGCGGCAAAGTGCATTACCACTTCGATTTTGTATTTCCTGAGTGTTTGGAGGAGTAATTCGTAATCGGCTAAATCGCCTTTAATAAATTTATTGTCACCGACTGCCGATTTGTGACCTTTGCTGAGATTGTCAAAAACGACCGGCTCGAAACCGGCGGCAGCTAACATGGCTGCCATATTGCTGCCGATATATCCTGCTCCACCACAAACCAATACTCTCATTTTTCGTCGCTCGTTGCTCGTGACTCGTTGCTCGCTTGAGACACGGGATACTTTTTATCGGTTACTATATGTTTTTGTATCCGATTCAAAATTTTTGTTGCAAGCTTGGTATCCTTACCTAAATCGGCCCATGCTGTTCCTGTTGTCCGTGTCAATCGGCCCGGCTCCCAGCCAATGGTCGATGATCCTATGCGTTTGTCCGATTCGTTCAAGGCGGGCATAGTCAGCCTTTGAACCTGTACATTACAGTCTATAGAAAATCCTAAGCCATATCGGTTTATATGTAATTCCACAATTCTTTGAATGCTATGGAGGTTTGCTTCAGCACAGTTGTATGACCCGACATTATCGCTGCGCCAGAACTCGAAGAACTGTGCCCCCGGTAATGGCTTAGTTCTTATAATGCCGCTTTCGTAATCAGCTTTTTCGATAGTAAAGTGCATTTTGACCAGAACGTCCTCTGCTATCTGCATCGCCTCGGCTTTATTGACATCCGGCACATGGATTTTTTCTATCGGTTCATATTTCTGCTGTCGTGCGCAACCTGGCAGCAAGAGTGCACAAGTTGTAAGTGCATAGAGGACAGAAGACAGAGGACAGAGGACAGAGGACAGATTTCTATTTTCTGCCTTCCGATTTCTGCCTTCTGTCATCTGTATTCTTGTGTTCCTGTGCTCGTTCATTTTTTATTTTCCCTAAATTTCGACTGATTATAGCTGCACCGAAATCTAATCTCAAGAAAGAATATCTGAAATTCCGAACGACTTAATTAGACTTTGAGAAAAATGTGTAAATGTCAAATCAAGCAATAATCTCTAATTTCGATAATGTACATTTGCCACCAGTTGCTTCTATGCGTTGAATTAATAACAATACTGCGGCAAGTTGAAAGGAAATTGTTGGTCCTGTGAACATTTTCATATTGTGCAAACAGTCTGGCTCAGGCCAGCCTTATAAATTTGGAACTGGCCAAAGCAGGAACAAAGGACTGCTGGAGTAATAACACGATTTGGGCATAGGAGCTTCCATGACGTCCGCTGAAGTGAATAGAATATTAGCTTGCAATGCAGCTTCCGGCTGCATAGCCAGTCACAACGGGCACACCCATAATTACAGCAATTGCACACCCAATGCTAAGAAATGCCGCACAAAAGGCGATGCCACAACAAAGCAGTATCGTCAGCAAAACTATCTTGGAGAACTTTGCAAAAAAAGCGACAACAATACCAACGGGCATGAAGAAAATGGCCAGGATTAGCACCGGCACCACCACGAAATTGATAATGGGAAGAGTGAAAGAAAAATATTCCTGCCTCAGCGTGGCCCCGAATTCTATATTATCTGAATAAATAGGTAAAGTTGGTATCACGTATCTCATAAAAGCAACAAAACCTACAATTACGCAAAGTTTTGCCGCTATGGGGATAACGGTAATTAATCGATCATGTAGTAGCGGTCGATATCTTTCCAACTTAGACAACCAATGATTGATCATCCACACGAGGACAGCGATTAATAGGGCAGGAATAAGCATAGCTGCCCAAACAAAATAGTAATTTCTTGCCTCCAGGGTAGCATATGTCCCGATTGCGACGAGATAAAATATGTATGCGGGAAGGATTACCAACAGAGGAGGAACTAATATCGCTGGAAAAGATTGGTTAAATTTCTCAAACAATAAAGCTAAAATGGAGAATGTTATGAGTGTAATAACCGCAGAGACAACCGGGGGAAGAAAGAGGTGCTTAAACGCGGGCACAAATTCTAAAGGTAATACGTGCAAAAATCCTTTCACCATCAGACAAAACAATCCATTGATACCCACTAAAAGCAGAAGACATACTAATAGCTTCCCCATGAATTTGGGGGATATGAAGAAACCTATGGTGCCAAGCCCCAAAATCGCAGCACCGTAAACTATGAAAAACCTTGGGTCGGTCAAAATAGAAATACCCAACTTTTCCCTTTCGTTTTAGGTACCCATTTCAGTCGCTGAGGCAAAAGACCGTATCAGTGCACAAGCGATTGAAACCACGTGGGTCGGTCAGGCCTGGTCGGTGAAGCAAGCAACTGACGCCAGGCTTCGTCGGTAAGCCTATCGCTCATAGGATGCTTAAACTCGTAATATGAAAGCACCGGACCTGCCGCTAAGAAAATCGAGCCATCCGTTGTTGGGCAAGCTACGATGATTAGGTCAACATATCCTACACCTTCTTCAAGAACATTTCCCTCGGCAGTGTGCGTATGTACGTCTGCTACGAGCGTTGTTTTGACACCTGTTTCTTCGACGCCGATAACGGCCCCCTCAAGGGTTTTACCAAATTCCCTTATATAGGCGAAGTCATCGTCGGACAGGGTCTGATTTGTCAGCTCTTTATCAGCGATTTCAACCAGCCGAGTCAGTATGTCCTCAAGATTCATTAGCCGATCTTCGGCCTGAGCCGACAAGGCATTGAAGTCGGTTAAACCTTGCCTTGTCATACGGGTTAGCGCCAGTAATCGGCCGTAAAACTCCGGCACAGGCTCTACGAAACCTGTTACCTCGGGAGGAAGGCTGGTCTCTATCGGCGTATAGCTCTGTTTGGCGTAAAGAATAGTATCGTGCCTTAATTCCGTCCACGATGCTAAAGCGGCGTTGAGCTCCTTTTTCTCCCAGGCCTCGGTCCGCATAAAGTTCGGGTATCCCTCGCCGAATTCACTTATTAAAGCTCGCAGCGTATACAGCCAGCCCCAGTACAGATTCCGGTTCCAATCGGAAAGGTCAAACGCATCGAACTCAGCTTTGAGGTTGTAGAATTGCTGCCAATAATTGACGTAATCCGTATCGCCCTGTTCGATTAAGATTGTCTCAGCTTTCTGCGAACCTAAGATAGCCATAACATCCAATCCTTGCGGGTAGCATCTCCCCCAGCGTACGCCTGTAAAGCCGTAGGTAAAAGGCTTGACAGCAGCATTGGCATCGCCAATATAGTCCAGCACCTCTGGGAACACTAATTGTTGAAACATATATGAGTCCGGAATGAACCGCTGGCCCATAAAACGCATGCCCTTGGTTTTGTCGAGCACCTCATTGAGAGATTCGGACGTGACAGGTGGCGTCACATATACATTACCCGTGCCACCGAAGATTTGTGGGGACCGCAAAAGAGCCAACACGGTCTTCAATGCCAAAAAGTTGTTTTCGTCTTCAAGGTTGACAGGTTCAAAATTTGAGCCAAAGACCTTGTTTATTGCGCAGAGATACTCGTATGGCGTCAAGTCATCCGCCAATCCTACATAGAAAGCCGTAACCGTGTATATCCTTTCCCAGATATCACGGCCGCTGCGCTGTCCTATCTGCACGGAATCAATAGCCCTTGCCAACAGCACCGCCTGCATAGTCTGAATCTTCGCATCATATTCGCTGATAAGGGCATCCCCAGCCTGCCCCCAATTCTCGGCCCCTTTTAGCAGGAACGCCATTCGTCCATACCACATTAGTGTCTTAAAATAGCGTTTCAACTCTTCGCTGCGCGTGTAATGACCTCGCGGTACGTACTGTGAGTAGTCTTCTCTGTAGATGAAGATGTCACTTTCTGCGAAGCCATCGTGCGTATCGATTTTAGCCAGCTCGCTCGCCACAAGGTCCTCAACCAATTCCGGGACGTAAGCATCCGGGTCGATTAGTTTTTGTGCCACAGCCAGATATGCTATGTTGCGTCTTGCCGCCTCTTTCAGGTCACCTGAATATTGTTCGTACTGAGCCAGTGCATCATAAAGAAGGACAATCGTCAAAGCATGAAGATCTGCATAAAATTCCCTTTCCTCTATATCCTTCAATGTTTCATCAAACTGGATATGATAAAGGTGCAGGAGTGTATCTGCTGTGATGAATAAAGGGACATTCATCTTACGCAGATTTTCGTATGGTTTGACAATGTCGTCACGGTTGGAATCAGGTATATGAAAGTCATATTCCATAATGGCAAAGCCATTTTGCTCCAGCATCGTAGCGACATCTCCCAGGTTAAATCTGGTGTCCATATCAGCATAATTACCGACGGTCTGTAAATCGAACGGAAGAGTGTAACCCGGTGTATTCGGCTCGATCGTGCTTTCGTAGGGAGTGTAGTATTTGTTGAATTCTGGTTTACCAACCTCACATTCTTCAGAGCATGCAAAAATAAAATTGTCTTTAATGCAGCCATCTCCCTGCATACAAATTGTAATACAATCTGTGTCCAAAACACCAAGCACCCAAACGCGGTCGCCAACCTGGAAGTCCCCTGTATTGTCCAGCACGTACAATCCTCCTGTGTCAGCTTGAAATAGAACGCACTCGACTCCCTGAATTAATACACCGCAACCTTCGAAATAGGTGGGAGCGAGCGAGGTTAGAGGTACTGGAAAAAGGATTACATTTGCGTCGCTTGTGATGTATGTAAATTCACCTTTAGAAAAAGCGTGAAGTCCATTACTGTCTGGCTCGGTCTTCACATGTGCATTTTCTAAGGGCATAATTGCAGGCGGCGCTGCGATTGGATTAGCCTGGATGGGAATAGTGTTTGCTAAAATAATAACCAGGAAAATGACGAGCTTTTTCATGTGTATATCCTCCAGAGGAATTTTCATACATTTGAGATTGTACCACAAACAAAGCTGCGATTCAAGGCAGGTCTTTCCTGGATCACTGGTGGTTTTACAAGGAAGAAATTAGGTTCGAGTCAGCTATAATCCGGTTATATTTTATTTTAGTGGAGTTTTTTATTGTGCTGTCGCTTTGGGTAAACCAACAGTAGAACGACAACCCCTTGAGTCAGGTTAGTGGCCACAAATTGCTTGCGTAGACCTTATAGCTATCTCAAATGCGACCTTTTAACCTGGGCCAATTGACAACCATTACCCTGTAATTCTCATAACCGCCAAAACGGTTAACATGCTGAGCAAAATCAATGCGGCTCTCAGTATTCGGGCGGATTGTGTCTGCGGTTCGATTAACCGCCATATTAAGGCCCAAATCGCTACGATGAGGGCTATGCGTAAAGTAAAGGATATTGCATTACAAAACATAGAAGTATTATAGCCCATATTAACATCTATAGTCAAGCATAAAGTCGCCAATTTCACATTAGTCTATTAAATACTTGTTTTACAGCAATATGCCTATTAACCCACTGACAAAGGAGATATAAATAGCTATAGCTTTTATTGTTAGTTAACTCGGGAAACGTTTAAGCAGCTTAGATATAACTTTGTACGATCGGTATATTATTAAGGAATTTGGAGGGTGCTAAACAGGTAAACATAAAAGCTTGTATGTATTTTATACCAGTTGACTAATAAATTACCCTTATATCAATGCTAATAATGCGGTTTTAAAGCTTCCGTACCAAGATTTAACAAAAGATTGAATTCTTATATAAACAGTATGTCCAATAATTTTCCGTAATAAATTAAAGAAATTAGGAATTACAAGCCGAGAAAACATTATTGTTTTCAATTTGTGGATTTTTATGGTTGATTAAGGAGAGTTAGCTATGCATTTTCTGGAAGAGACAAAAAAATGGCTGGCGGAGATTACTGAAATTGCACTTCTTTTGATCGCCCTTGGAGTTGCAGTCGAAATACTTTTCGGCGATGCGGTTCCTTTCTTTGGAAGAATTGTTACCAATCTTACCGCATTGCTGAGTACTCTGGGTGATAATGGTTTAATTGGCTTGATTGCCCTGGGTATTATTCTTTTCCTGTTTCAGAGAAGGAGATTTGCCCCACAG
>Ga0315537_1003492_pt1 | contig 11662 bp, 10 predicted proteins | sample SalMarSW160270MG_FD_203091 | JGI IMG/M metagenome (GOLD analysis project Ga0315537, IMG submission 203091) | Salt marsh sediment microbial communities from the Plum Island Ecosystem LTER, Massachusetts, United States - Salt Marsh Sediment SW1602-70 ... | reverse complement strand
AATTTAAATGGTGTAATAAATGATATTGCCGATGCGGTGATATTTGCCAATTATTTCATTTATGGGCCTTCAGTTTTTACCATAGACTTTGATCGCCAGGTAGCATGTACGGATGTTAATCACGATGGTGTCCCTTTAACCGTCGCCGACTTTGTTTATCTGGTTCGCATTATTGTCGGTGATGCTCTACCAATGCCGCGTCCGAATCCGTGTGCCTTAGCGAGTTTTTCGATTCAAGGCAGTACAGTCAAAGTTGCAACCAATGTCGATCTTGGCGCCGTCTTTTTGATTTTCGATGGCGGAATCACACCGGAATTGGCTGAGGACGTTGGATATATGGATATGGGTTATTATCAAACCGGTAATACGACAAGGGTATTCATTTATTCATTGGAACAAAACCACTTTATTTCCACCGGGGAATTATTATATTTTGTCGGTGAGGCTTCGCTCGATTCGGTCGAAACCGCCGAATATCGCGGCACAGTGGTGAATGCAATTATCGACAACTGATTCAATCTATTGCGGTGTAATCTCATGTAGCGTTATCGTTTTTTCGGTATATTTTTCCAGGAGAATTTCGATAACATACATGGCATTTATCGGGACATCGAACTTCATCAATCCAGTTGCAGTCCCCATTAATTCAACCGTCACAAGGCCCGTTTTTGAAATTGCCAGAAAATAAGTTCCCGGAGCATAACTAATTTCAAAACAGCCCAATGAATCGGTTACGGTCGAATCCAGTATATCGTCTCTGCCTGAATCGCCCTTATGATAATTCAATAAATAAATCGTAGCTCCGGGTAATGGAGCTGGAGGCGGGTCAGGCTCGTGCGGCAATAGGCTGGCATCGTTATGCCTTTGAAACAATACCGCACCTTGGATACCTTGTTTTTGTCCGGATTTGCTATTTTTGCCCGGCATAATACAATCGGCGGTGAACACCGCCATAGCTATTATTAATGTGAGAATAATTTTCACATTCACTATTGCAAAGCTCCCTACCAATATTTTAGTTTATTTATCGCCAATACAACCAAAAATCGCTTTTCTTCCAACCTTTAAGAATAAATTTCGATTTCCCTGAACTGCAATCGGAAACCAGCTTATTAATTGCCATTTTATTTAATGTGACTCATGTGATACTATTATACCCAATATCACATATATTTACATGACCGCCATGAGGTGGACATCCGTCCCTCCCGCTCCTTTTTTAAATTCAAAACAAAAGGAGCGAGATGTCGAACGCACGAGTTATTTTCCAGAACTGGATTGTCGATCTCGGCTACGATCCGGGTCACAAACGGATAATCCTCGATACGGATAATATAATTATCCCCAATAAACGTATAACTACAGCGGTCCGATCGGCACTTCGGAAAATGTCCGATATCGAACGGGAGTTTATCGAAAGATATTATTTTAGGGGCGAATCATACATAAAAATCGGCCAGGTGCTGCGATGGATGCCGTATCGGGTCGAGGCGCTCCACCGCCGAGCCGTCAAAAAATTGAGAAAACACCTGGCCCCTTTTGTCAAAAGAGAATTCGGGATAGATATCGATATTAGAAATGAATGTCCGCTCTGCAAGTCACCGTCCAAAGACGAGATCAACCGATTGATTAAAGATAAAAAACCGCAGGAAACCTGGAAAAAAATAATTAAAACCTTAAAGGAGAAATATGGAATCAAAATCAAAACCCCGCAGATTTTGATCGGTCACCAAAAATACCATATTGATTAAGGAGAAAAACTATGAAAACCACCGTCCCCAAAAAAGTGCGCGGTGAACATTGCGTAAACATCTATGTCGCTTATGAATTGAAGGAGCGGCTTAAAAAATTATCGGAAAAGTATGACCGGACTCTGGCCGATATGGTCCGCGCTATCCTGAAAATCGGAATCCCGATGATGGAAGGCATATCAAAGGCCGAGGAGGAGATGGTTTCCGAGTATATCAAGCTTTTCCGTAAGTTTCGGCGGATAAAAAACTTAAAGGAGATATAGGTCTTGATTCAGACTTAAATTTTTCGCTTGAATTGATAATGTGTAATTCGTATAATGGCTTTTTAGATAACAAGCTATGTTTGAAAAACAGAGAACCATAAAAAAAGAGATATCGCTCGAGGGTATCGGGCTTCACACCGGTAATCCGACCAGAATTACCTTTCGGCCCGCCCCACCCGATAGCGGTGTCAAATTTATTCGTTCCGACCTGCCGAATAAACCGGCTGTCAGAGCCGACATCGACCATGTTGTCGATATATCCCGCGGGACGACGCTGGCTAACGGCAACGCCAAAGTATGCACGGTCGAACATGTCCTGGCCGCGATTTCCGGCCTGCAGATCGACAATCTAAATATCGAGCTGACCTCCAACGAACCCCCGGTTGGCGACGGTTCGGCGAAACCTTTCGTCGATAAAATTCTGGAGGCCGGCATCCAGACCCAAAACGCCGACCGCCAATATCTCGAAATCGATACCACTCTGTCATACTCCGAGCCGGATCGGGCGGTCGATATTGTTGTCACGCCGTCGGATACGTTTCGAATTACATTCATGATTGATTATAAAAATCCGGCCCTGGGGACGCAGTACACGACTTTGTTTGATCTGGAGAAAGAATTTGTCGATGAATACGCACCGGCCCGGACTTTCTGTTTTCTTTCCGAAGTAGAAATGTTGCGCAGTCTGAATCTGATAAAAGGGGGAGGAATTCATAACGCGGTGGTTATATATGATTCCGATAAAGGTCAGGTTGAAGTTGACAGAATTCGCAAAGCATTAAATCTGAAAGACGAGGCTTTTGTCGGCAAAACCGGAATTATCAACGATATTCCGCTGCGCTTTTACAATGAACCGGTTCGTCATAAGGCGCTTGATTTAATCGGCGATCTTTTTCTGATAGGTGTACCCATTAAGGGTCATATTCTGGCCGCGCGCTCGGGACATAAGGCCAATGTCGAGCTGGTCAAGAAACTTCAGGCGCTGTACCGTAAGAAAAAGCTGGCCAGCCGCTTCCAGAAAATACGCTCCGAACCGTTCCTGGATATCAACGGTATTATGAATATAATGCCGCATCGTTACCCGTTTTTGCTCATCGACCGCGTATTGGAGCTTGAACCTCTCAAGCGCGTTACGGCTATTAAAAATGTCAGTATCAATGAACCGTATTTTCAGGGGCATTTTCCCGGTTATCCGGTCATGCCCGGTGTTTTGATTATCGAAGCTATGGCGCAGGCCGGCGGCGTGCTGCTGCTTGAAGCTGTAAAGGATCCGGAAAACAAACTCGTTTTCTTTTTATCCATCGATAAGGTAAAATTCCGCAAGCAGGTGATTCCGGGCGATACGCTCCGTTTCGAATTGGAAATGTTGATGTTCCGCCGTAACACCTGCAAGATGAGAGGCAAAACGTACTGCGACGATACCCTCGTGGCCGAAGCCGATCTCATGGCGGTCGTAAAAGATAAATGAAAGATATCCATCCCACAGCTATCGTCGATAAAAAAGCCGAAATAGGTGAAAATGTTAAAATCGGCCCGCATACTATCATTGAATCCGATGTCATAATCGATAACGACGTGACTATCGGCGCCAACTGCCTCGTTGCCGAATATACCGAATTGAAAAAGAACGTTACCCTTTTTCATGGTGCCGTTGTCGGTACTATTCCCCAGGATTTGAAATTCAAGGGTGAAAAAACGCGATTGGTTATCGGCGAAGGTACGACCATTCGTGAATATGCCATGCTTAACCGCGGCACGGCCGAAAGCGGTCAGACGGTTATCGGCAAAAATTGCTTTCTGATGGCTTACACGCACGTGGCGCATGACTGTTATCTCGGCGATAATGTAATTATGGCCAACAGCGTCAATCTTGCCGGTCATATCGAGATCGGCGATTACGCCATCATCGGCGGCGTTGTCCCGGTGCATCAGTTCGTTAAAATCGGGGCGCATTCCATGATCGGCGGCGGCTTTCGTGTCCAACAGGATATATGCCCGTACGCCCTCGCCGGGGGTTACCCGTTAAAAGTCGCCGGGCTTAATGCCGTCGGCCTGAAGCGGCGCGGTTTTTCGAAAGAAAGTATTTTACTCCTGGAAAAGACGTTTAAAATCCTGTTTTTCTCGAAGCTGAATACATCACAGGCGGTGGAAAAAATCAAAAATGAAATCGAGATTTCCGAGGAAGTCGAAATTATTCTCGATTTCATAGCACGCTCTACCCGGGGGATGGTAAAATAATCGCTCTGGCGCATAATACACAATTGGCTCGAAATTAATTCATCTATGCATAAATTGAAAACAGCCGTCGTTGGCGTCGGACATCTCGGCCAGCATCATGCCCGATGGTACAATAATATCAGTGAGTCCGAACTTATAGGTGTTTTCGATATCGACTCCGAAAAATGCCACAACGTAGCCGAACAGCATAAAGTAATCGCCTTTGATAATCTTTCCGATTTATTCGGCAACGTCGATGTCGCTTCAGTGGCCGTTCCGACAACCCTGCACTATGAGGTTGCCGGGCAATTGATCAAAAATAATATCCACTGCCTGATAGAAAAACCGATAGCGGTGACCTGTCAGGAGGCTGAATTGTTAATTAATCTCGCTCAGGAGCGAAATGTTATTCTCTCGGTCGGTTATATCGAGCGATTCAATCCGGCAGTACAGGCCCTGAAAGACTATGACACCAATCCGCGTTTTATCGAGGCGCACCGTCTTGCGGTTTTCGAGCCGGAGCGAGGTACCGATGTCGCGGTGATATTGGATTTAATGTCTCATGATATCGACCTGGCGCTTCATCTGATCAAAGCGCCTGTGAAAAATATCGAAGCCTCTGCAGTGGCGGTTGTCTCCGATACGGCCGATATCGCCAATGCCCGGTTGACTTTCGAAAACGGTGCCGTCGCTAACCTCACGGCCAGCCGGATATCGCTTCGTCCGATGAGGAAATTACGGATTTTTCAAAAATCAGGTTACTTCTCACTGGACCTTGCCGAAAAACAGGCTGATATCTATCGCCTCGCGTCCGCTGCTAATATCGACAGCCCCGGATTCAGAATCCCGCTCGGAAAATCGGAACATGAAATCATTTATAAGAAAGTCGTCGGTCGGGAAGAAGATATGCTCTGCAACGAACTGACCGCTTTTCTTAAGGCGGTGCAATTAAATTCTCAACCCGAGGTGACTGCCTTCGACGCGGCCGAGGCGCTGCGTGTGGCTATCGAAATCGACCGTATCGGAACGAATGGAGCTGCGGCGCGAGATGGCTGAGGAGAAAACCGTCATATTTCTCTCGGCCGGTGACCCTTCCGGCGATATCGCCGGTTCCCTTCTGATAAAACAATTACGAACCGATAACGGCAAGTTCGGTTTTATCGGTCTTGGCGGGCGACGAATGCACGAGGCCGGGCAAATGCAAATTGTCGATAGTACAAGACTGGCCGTTCTCGGATTCTGGGAAGTGGCCAAAAAGTTTATGTTTTTCAAAAAATTGATGTCCGCTACGATTTCTCTGATAAAAGAAAATAAACCGAAAGTCATAGTCCTTATCGATTATCCCGGCTTCAACCTGCGTCTGGCAAAAAAAATAAAGACGCTGGGGATTCCCGTCGTGTACTATGTCTCACCCCAAATCTGGGCCTGGGGAAAAAGGAGAATCACGGCCATCAAGCGTTATGTGAATATTATGCTTTTGATCCTGCCGTTCGAAAAGAAAATTTATGATGAGGCCGGCATCGCTAATAAATTTATCGGGCATTACCTCCTTGATGACATGGATAATAAATATATCAAGGCCCCGTACGATGTCGATTCCGATCTGGTTGTGCTTATGCCCGGCTCCCGTCCGCAGGAAGTGCAGCGGATGCTGCCGACATTGCTTGATGCGGCCAGACTGCTGTCGTCCGGCCAGAATTTACGTTTTGTCATTGCCGGAGTGAAAGGTGATATAGACTATGATTCATATATAAAGAGAAGTGGCCTGCCGATTCAGGTCGTCTTTGGAAAAACGCGCGACCTTATTCGGGAAAGCCGTCTGGTTATCACTTCGTCCGGAACAGCCACTCTTGAAACCGCCATTATCGGCCGACCGATGATAGTCATTTATAAGACCGGCCTCCTGACGTACCTGATCGCCCGTCGGCTCGTTAAATTGAAAAATATTGCCCTGGTGAATATCACGGCCGGTGAAAATATTGTCCCGGAGCTGATTCAAAATCAGGCGACCCCGGATTCGATCGCGCGCGAGGCAGCTCGTTTCCTGAATGACCGAAACCTGTCTCTGGATGTCATAAACAGATTAAATCGTTTGACCGACAGTCTCGGTTCCGGCGGCGTTTCCATTCGTGCCGCCGAAGTCATCGGGGAATTTATAAGGTGCTGACACTGTACAAAATATTTACCTTTCTGGCGTACTATGTCGCTTTTCCGGTTTTATACGTTTTGTATCGGACCGGTTCACACAAATGGGGTGAACGTCTCGGATTTTATGACAGTCGGAATATCGAAAAAGATTGTGATTTATGGCTTCATGCATCATCGATGGGTGAGGTTAAAGTCCTCGGTACCATAATCCATGAATTGAAAAAGCTGGATGAATCGTTGAGAATACATGTTTCAGTGATGACCGAGGCCGGATACGGCCGGGCACGTGAATTATTTTCGGGCGATGCTGCCATCAGCTTTCTGCCCCTGGATTATGCATCATCCATAAAAAGATTTTTGAAAGCGACTAATCCCGCCGCCGCGGTGTTTATCGAAACTGAAATATGGCCCAATATTATTCATGAATTGGGGCGGAGAAATATCCCCGTTTTTCTTGCCAATGGCCGACTCTCCGAATCGGCCTGCCGACGTTACCGCTGGTTCAAATCGGGATTGAAGAACATCTTTGGCTATTATAAATTACTTCTGGTGCAAAGTGAGGCGGATAGAGAGCGCTATCTGAAAATCGGTGTCGAAAGTAATCGCATAAAAGTTATGGGCAGTCTGAAGTTTGACGCGCCGGTCAATATTCTTTCTCCGCAAGAACGTGATTCGATAAAAGATAAACTTCGATTTGATAAAAAAACCAGGCTCTTTATAGCAGGTTCCACGCGCAATGGTGAGGAGGAGTTGATTCTGGATATTTTTAAAAAATTGCTCTCCGATTTTGAAGACATATTATTAATCCTCGCTCCCCGGCATCTGAATCGGCTTGATGAAGTACGCCGATTAATAGAAAAACAGGGACTGTCGTACGGCTGTTATTCATTGCCGGCAGATCGCCCCGATGAGATAAAAATCCTTCTCGTGGACAAATTCGGCGTTTTGAATGAGCTGTATGCTGTCTCTGATATTGCCTTTGTCGGCGGAACACTGGCCGATATCGGCGGCCAGAATATACTCGAGCCGGTCTGGGTCGGTGTTCCGGTGTTATTTGGACCTTCAATTTATAATGTCAAGGACAGTTCCGAGTATATAATAAAGGGCGGCTATGGTGAGATGGTCCGGGACAGCGAGGAGCTCTACCGGAAGCTGAGACTTTTTTTAAGCGGCGAAAAAGATTACAAAAGAAAAAGTCCCCACGACATCGAACCGACGCGCGTCTCTCAAACCGCGCGGATAATTTTTGACGGCATTGGCAAAGATGCGAAATATCTGGCTGAAAATAATAACCAATAAAAGCAATCCGGTTTTCTGGCCATTGTTGTTCGTACTATGGATATGTTCCATATTCTATCAAATTGCACTGAGTCTTCATAAAGTCTTTTCAAGCGGAAAAATTAAACTGCAAACACCGGTTGTCTCTGTCGGTAATCTGACCGTCGGCGGTTCGGGCAAGACACCTGTGACCATCGAACTGGCCGAATATTTCCTGTCAAAAAATAAAAAAGTCGGCATTGTCGCTTCCGGGTACGGTCGAAAAAACAAACGCAGCGTTCTGTCGCCAGGCAGCGAATTGTCACAGATGAGTATAAATGACACCGGCGATGAAGTCAAAATGATGGCTGAAAAATTGCCGGATGTTTATTTTGCAGTTGATCGTACAAAAAATGAGGCTGCATTTCAACTTCAGAAAAAATTTAAATCTGACATCATTATTGTCGACGATGGCTACCAGCACCGAAAATTATTCAGAAACCTGAATCTGTTACTTATCGATGCCTTTACGGATCTTCGTAAGGAATCTTTATTCCCGTTGGGGCGGAGGCGTGAACCGCTGCGTGCGGTCAGCCGCGCCGATGCGGTTATTATCACAAAAACAAACATGTTTCCGATCGATTCTGATTTTCGTCAGTGGATTTCCACTATATTTAAATCAAAACCTGTCGCCGAGATCGAGTTTGTCAATGAATATCCGGTTTGCGGAGATGAGCGCCGTAAAATCGAAAATATCACCGAAAAAATCTACTTTTTCGCAGCCGTCGGGTCATTCGATATACTCTTGAATCATTTAAAAAAGCAAATTCCGAATATAATCGGCTTTCGGCAGTTTCATGATCATTGTCGCTATGAACATCATGATATTACGAAAATCAAGAACGATATTGACAGATTGAAACCTGACTATATTATTACTACCCAAAAGGATTTTGTGAAGATAAAAAAAATTGACTTTGGTTTGGAAATTTATACGCTCGATCTGCGACTGCAATTTGTATCGGGCGAAAAATCGTTGTTCGAGATGCTTGATAAAGTCGTAGAAGATTAAAGATGGAACGAAGATACGATTTTCTCATAATAGGTTCCGGCATCGCGGGCCTGTTTTTCGCCCAGAAAACAGCCGCGCTTTTGCCCGAGAGTAAAGTCGCCGTTATAACCAAAAAAACCGAAACCGCTTCCAATACCAACTATGCCCAGGGGGGCATTGCCACCGTCGTTGCCCCGACTGACACTTTTGATTCCCATATAGCCGATACGTTGACCTGCGGGGCCGGATTATGTAATGAAAAAGTTGTCCGTAAAGTTGTCCGATTCGGGCCCGAAGCGATCGCCAAACTTGTTGATGTCGGCGTTCGCTTTACGCAAAAGCGCGGGAAATATGATCTCGGCCGCGAGGGCGGACATTCGACTAATCGCGTCGTACATGCCGCCGACCTGACCGGACGTGAAATTGAGCACGCTTTGCTCAATGCCTGCCGCAAATGGAAGAATGTCGATTTCTATAAAAATACCATCGCCCTCGAATTGATGACATATAAGAGCAACGGTCGACGGCGAATCTGCGGTGTCTATACGTTTACGGAAAAGGGCCGGGAGTTTAACAGCTTTTACGCACCGGTGCTGATGCTGGCCACCGGCGGTGTCGGACAGGTCTATTTCAATACGACCAATCCCGATATTGCCAGCGGTGATGGTATCGCCATGGCGTATCGCGCCGGGGCGCGGGTCGCCAATCTGGAATTCGTGCAGTTTCATCCCACGACATTGTATGATCCGGGACGAAAGCCGTTTTTGATTTCCGAAGCGGTTCGGGGTGAAGGCGGTTTTCTGCTTAATTCCGCCGGTAAAAGGTTTATGAAGAGGTACCATCCTCAAAAAGAACTGGCCCCGCGCGATATTGTTGCTCGGGCCATCGATACCGAACTCAAGGAGTCCGGCGATGATTACGTTTATATCGATATCAGCGGCCTCAGTGCCAAATTTATAAAGGCCCGTTTTCCCAATATCTACCGGCGGTGTCTCCGCCGCGGCTTTGATATCACTCGGGAGCCGATACCGGTCGTTCCGGCGGCGCATTATGAATGCGGCGGCGTCATGGCCGACATTTACGGCCGGACTGATATCGAAGGCATGTACGTCTGTGGTGAATCGGCCTGTACCGGGATGCACGGCGCCAACCGGCTGGCATCGAATTCCCTCCTGGAGGCGGTTGTAATGGCCGATTTTGCCGCGGAAGATGCCGTTAAATTTTTTCAAAGCCATAAGTTTCCGGATTCACCGGCCGCCGAACAATGGCTGCATTCCTCGTTGTTAAGAAAGAAGGAAAAAATCGTTTTATCGCATGATAAACAGGAGGTACGGAAAATTATGTCCGACTTCGTCGGCATTGTCCGCTCCACCGACCGTCTGGAGATGGCTCACGATCGGGTGAATGTAATTTTGAAGGCGATCAATTCCTATTATCTCGGTCACCCGGTGTCTTACGCAATAGTCGAGCTTCGCAATATCGCGCGGGTGGCCAGTCTGATAATCCGCTCGGCCTCAAGAAGAAAAGAATCTCGAGGTTTGCATTATAATCTCGATTACCCCGAAACCGACGATAATAAATGGAAACGCAACACCATTATAAAACCCCCGAATTATGTCGCCGCCAATCAAAAGCGTTAATCTCGAGTCAGGAACCGTGTCGAAGATACTGAGCTTTGCGAAGTACGCTCCTGACTTATTAATATTAAATCCGGAGTATATATGGCACTGAAAACTTATGATCAATATCTTGAATCGCTTAAAATGATGCGGCCGAACATTTATAAATTCAACGAGTTAATCGAAGATGTCACGTCGCATCCGGCCACGAAGTACACCGTCGAAGGCCACGCCAAAACATATAAAGTCATCGGCGACCCTATTGAAAGGGAAATCCTGACGACAAAGTCGCACCTTACCGGCGAGCCGATCAGTCGCTACCTTTCGATAATTCAGAGTCCGGAGGATATGTACGCCAACAGCCGCATGAAACGGCATATGTTTCATATCACCGGGACCTGCACCGGCGGGCGCTGCGCCGGATGGAATGCTTTGAACTCCATGTTTATCACCACTTATGAGATGGATGAAAAACTGGGCACCGATTACCATGGAAAATTTCTTTCCTGGCTCAAAGATGCCCAGTCGCGCGATATTACTATCGCCGGGGCCCTGACCGATCCGAAAGGGGATCGTACAAAATCGCCCTCGATGCAGGATGATCCCGATATGTTTCTTCATATCGTCGAAAAACGTGAAGATGGTATCGTCGTGCGCGGCGCCAAAGTGATGATATGCGGTGTTGCTGCTGCCAACGAAATTTTTGTCCTGCCCGGCTCGGCCTATAAAGAGGCGGACAGAGATTATTGTATTTCGTTTGTTATCCCCCGCGATATCGAAAACCTTACGATAGTCGAAACACGCCATCCCAGCGATATGCGCGAATATGAAAATGGTTTCGATTCGCCCGTTAAAGAGGGCGGTATCACTCAGGCTTATCTGTTTTTCGAGGATGTCTTTATCCCCGGTGAAAGAGTCTTTATGGCCGGCGAGTATGAATTCTCCGGCAAGGCGGTGATGTATTTTATCGGCCCGTACCGGGCGGCCATCGGCGGATGTGTCGCCGGGCAGGGGGATATAAAAATCGGCTCGGCCATTTTAACCGCCCGCGCCAACGGATTATCCTCGAAAGTTTTCAACGATAAAATCGTACAGATGCACATCAACAACGAAACCACCTTCGGGATGGGTGTCGCGGCGGCCGCGATGGGGAAAAAGCATCCTTCCGGTGCCTGGTTGTGCGATACCCTTCTTTCCAACGTCAACAAAGTGCATGTGGCTACGCTGCCGTACGAGACCTCACGTCTGGCGCAGGATATCGCGGGTGGTATCGGCGAGACCGGATGTATGCCGTCGTACAAAGATTTCAACTCATCCAAATACGGCAGACTGATTCAGAAATATATGAAAGCCTCG
>Ga0315537_1003490_pt1 | contig 11666 bp, 13 predicted proteins | sample SalMarSW160270MG_FD_203091 | JGI IMG/M metagenome (GOLD analysis project Ga0315537, IMG submission 203091) | Salt marsh sediment microbial communities from the Plum Island Ecosystem LTER, Massachusetts, United States - Salt Marsh Sediment SW1602-70 ... | reverse complement strand
GTCGGCACTAAACCTATGATATACCACCCGATTGAGAAACTTCTCGGCGCGGGGATTGATGAGATTCTGATAGTGACGGGCGTCGAGCATATGGGTGACGTAGTCAACCTGCTCGGCTCGGGAAAAGATTTCGGCTGCCGGTTCACTTATAAGGTTCAGGACCGGGCAGGCGGAATCGCTCAGGCGCTTGGCTTAGCGGAAAACTTTGCCCAAGGTGAACGCATAGTTGTGATACTGGGAGATAATGTTTTTCAGGCAAAGCTGAAAAAATATGCAGATAAGTATCGAAGGCAAAAAAGCGGGGCCAGGATATTGTTAAAAGAGGTTGATAAACCTCAGAGGTTCGGCGTGGCTGAAATCGAAGGCAATAAAATAACAAATATCGAGGAAAAGCCTGCCAAGCCAAAAACAAACCTTGCAGTTACAGGTATATATTTTTATGATGCGGCGGTATTTGATATCATTAAACAATTGAAACCGTCCAAGCGGGGTGAGCTGGAAGTAACCGATGTTAATAATGCTTATATCAGCAAAAAACAATTAGAATATGATATTCTCGACGGCTGGTGGTCAGACGCGGGGACCTTCGAGTCATTAAGTTTTGTAAACGAACTTATTATTAAGGAGCCGCCTGAATGAATAAAAAAATTGCACAACTGAAAACGGTCTTTAACAAAGACGGAATCATAATCAGGGGCACCGATACGTTGATAGACGGTGTGGCAGTAAGAAGGGCAAAGGTCATCCCCGACGAGCGAGGCAGACTCGGAGAGATTATGCGGGCGGACGATGAGTGGTTCGAGAAGTTCGGACAGGTATATTTTACAACGACATATCCGGGCGTAGTCAAGGCGTGGCATTATCATAAAAAACAGACAGACCATTTTTACGTTGTCAGGGGAACCGTGAAAGTCGCTTTATACGACGGAAGGGAAGATAAAAAAACAAAAGGCGTAGTTAATGAGCTTTATCTCGGTGAGCATAACCCGGGACTATTGCGGATACCGCCCGGAGTATGTCACGGCTGGATGTGCGTAAGCAAAACAGAAGCTTATATAGTAAACGTCGTTTCGGAGATGTATAACTACGAGCAGCCGGACGAATTCCGCATCGACCCACATAATAATGACATACCCTATGACTGGACTCGCAGGGATGGCTAACGAAAAGCTGATTATCTTAGGCGGAAAAGGAATGCTGGGCTCCGACGTTGCAAGTCTTTGCCGCCAGAAAAAGACAAGCTTCGAATCTTTTGACCTTCCTGAATTCGATATAACGAACTATAAACAACTGGCGGATGTACTGCAAAGGGCAGATTTGGTAATAAATTGCGCTGCTTACACCGACGTCGAAGGGGCAGAAAGCCAGAAAGAACAGGCATTCAAGATAAATGCAGAGGCGGTCGGCAGGCTCGTAAAAATTGCAAAAGAGACGGGGCTATGGGTTCTGCATATCAGTACGGATTTTGTATTCGACGGCAGAAGCGACAGAGCCTATACAGAGGCAGATTCCCCGAATCCAATAAACGTTTACGGGCAAAGCAAGCTGGCAGGAGAGCAGCTTCTGGTTGCAAGCGGCTGTCGCTGCTGTATAATACGTGCGGAATGGACGTATGGACCGGGCGGCAATAATTTTATTAGCAAACTGATACGAAATGCCAGGGACAGAAAAGAGCTCAATGTCGTCGATGACCAGATTGGTTCGCCAACAGCAACGACTGAGGTTGCAAAAGTGATATTAAAGATGGCGAGCCTGAAACAGGAAGGTCTATTTCATTTTGCGGCAGAAGGTTTTGTCAGCCGGTACGAGATGGCCAGATTTATTTTTGATAAGCTCAACTTACCGGTAAAGCTAAGAAGCTGTAAGACAAAGGATTTTCCAAGTGCAGCACAGAGACCTCTAAACAGCAGATTCGACTGCAGCAAGATAAGTAAGCTGCTCGATGAACCCATAGAGCGATGGGAAAAGCCCCTTGATCGCTTTCTGGAAAAATTAACTGATAAAGGCTTTTATAAATAAAATGAAAAATATTCTTGTAACAGGCGGAGCAGGATTTATAGGCAGCAATTTTGTCAGGATGGCGCTATCAGAACAGCCTGATACATTCATTGTCAATCTCGATAAACTTACGTATGCAGGCAATCTCAAAAATCTTGACGGCTTTCTCGATAAGACAAACCATAAATTCGTCAAAGGTGACATCTGTGACGGACTACTGGTCGAGAAGCTGATAGAGGAATACAAAATCGAAGCAATAATCAACTTTGCCGCGGAAAGTCACGTGGACCGCTCAATTGCAGCCCCCAAGATATTCATAGAGACCAATATCAAGGGGACATTGACACTGCTCGAGGCGGCGCGTGAGAAAAAAATTAAAAGATTCATACAAATATCCACCGATGAAGTTTACGGTGAGCTCGGCAGTGAGGGCAAATTCACCGAGCAGACGCCTTATCATCCGAATTCACCGTATTCAGCAAGCAAGGCGGCGGCTGACCATCTGGTGAGAGCCTTCGGGCACACCTGGTCTCTGCCTTATAATATAACCAACTGCTCAAATAATTACGGGCCTTACCAGTTTCCGGAAAAGATGATACCGCTGATGGTAAACAATGCACTCAATGATAAGGAGCTTCCGGTCTATGGGGACGGGCTGCATATTCGAGACTGGCTTTATGTTTACGACCACTGCACTGCTGTCTGGAAGGTTCTCACGGAGGCTGAGCCGATGAAGACTTACAACATCGGCGGCTGCAATGAGAAAACCAACCTCGATGTCGTTCATCTGATACTTGAGCGTCTGGGAAAGCCGAGAACACTGATAAAGCACGTAACGGACCGGCCCGGCCATGACAGAAGATATGCCATCGATGCATCCAGAATTATGAACGAACTCGGCTGGAAGCCTTCTGTCAGCTTCGAAGACGGCCTATTTAAAACTATAGACTGGTATCTGAAAAACAAGCAATGGCTTGAAAATGTGGTTTCAGGTGACTACCAGAAATATTACGAAGAAATGTATTCAAACCGATAGGGGCAAAGGAATGTCACTTCTATGGCGGAGCTGGTTAAAAACAAGGCAACCATCTGTATTGTGAATTATAAAACAGTTGACTTTACGAAGCTGTGTTTGCGCAGCATCCGCAAATTCACACATTATCCGTATGAGGTAATAGTCGTCGACAATAATTCGCAGGACGAATCCCTCGAGTACCTAAAGGGCCTGAAATGGATACGACTATTGCAACGTGACACAATCGGTGACCTGGGCGGCGGGTATTCTCATGGTGCTGCACTACAGCTCGGATTCGAAAACTGCACAACAGAGTTTTTCGTATCTATGCACTCAGACACATTCGTGCAAAAAAATAGCTGGCTTACGGAATTAATAAGCTACTTCAACAACGACGAGGAAGTAGCCTGTGTAGGTTCGGGCAAACTCGAGCTATCGCCGCAATGGCGGATTTGGCTTAAAAAAGCGACAGATTTTCGGACGTTTAAGCGTCAGCTTCTTCGGGAGCCCGACCCGCAGGGCAAGTACAGATATTACAACCGGACAATATGCTGCCTATATCGTACAGATATTTTAAATAAGGAAAACCTTTCATTTTTACCCGACCGAGATAAGGAACTTACGGCCGGCAAAAGGCTTTATTTCGAGCTTGTTGATAAAGGATATAAGACGGTAGAGCTTGCGGCGAAGGTTTTAGGTCAATATGTTATTCATCTTGCACACGCAACGCAGGCGACTAATCCAGCCGAGTTTACATTGCGAAAAAAAACCGTAAAAAAATGCAGCAGACGAATCAAAAAGGTCTTCTCTTCAGGTATAATACAGCAAGTTCTCAACGACAATTCGCTGGATCAATAAATGAAAAAAATAAGTAACATTGTTTTTACAAAAAATAGGCCTTTACAGCTTGAAGGCTATCTTGAAAGTCTGCACAAGCACTTCCCTGCAGATTCGATACAAACCTTTGTGCTCTGGAAACAGCAGCTATTTACAGAACAATACCAAGAACTTTTCAAGTACTTGCCGAACTGTACTGTTATTAAGGAAGGTGATTTTTCCAGCGACTTTTTCAATATTTTAAACCAGACAGATACAAAATACATTCTTTTCGGCATCGATGACGTCGTATATTTTGACTCCGTACCGTTTGAAATTATTGAACAAACCTTCGATAGATTCGATGATATATTCGGTTTTTCCCTAAGATTCGGCGAAAACGTGCTCTCCAACAACGAGGAAAAAACAACAGAAATCGAATTCGGCGGACAAAAGATATATAAGGTAAACTGGCGGCAAGGCCAAACGAAAACAACAAGGTATCCGTTCGAGCTTTGTGCTACGATTTATCGCACCGAGCTTGTCAAGAAAATTTTAAATTCATCGCGGAGCAACAATCCGTCAGCAGTCAAATTTTTCTCGCCTAACACGGTTTTAATAAAGGGGCTGAAAAGAATTGGCTTAGCCAGGAAGGTCCTGAAAAGATTCGGCTATTTTCACAGCCCCAATACACTTGAAAGCTGGAACTGCAGATGGTGTCAGGACAATAAGGACAAGCTTCCGGCCTGCATTTACTTTCAAAAGCTATGCGCTTCTGCGGTTCAGGTAAATGTAGTTAATGTGACGACAAGAAACGAGGATGAATACGATGAAGACCTCACTGTCAAAGTTTTAAACGATAAATATAAACAAGGCTGGCGGCTCGACATTGATTTTGTCAGTAAAAACAAACCTCAGGATACCCATTGCGGACAGGAATTTTTCAGGCTAATAAAAGAAGAGCAAAAATAATGAGAGAACCGATAAAGCAATTTCTTGAGAGGACAACTCCTTTAGGTTCCCTGGCGAGGTGGAACAGGGAAAGGCAATTAAAAAAGAAATACCGGCAATGGGAAAAAGCAGGCTATGCCGGGCCGATGCCAAACTGGGGAAAGCAACAGACGGTCATCGAATATGTAAAAAGATTTTCACCAGATATCTTTATTGAGACAGGAACATATAAAGGTAAAATTGTTTACGCTATTATGCCTTATATAAAAGAGATTTATTCAATTGAGCTCGACGAAAAACACGCAACAAACTCCCCTGCACTACTGACTTCCAAACATTAATTTACGAACTCTCTTTGCTAACGAATTCGCTTTGCGATTCGCTCTTGTGATTATATAGTTCATTATTGAGAGTGGTACTCTAGATATCATTACGAAAACCACGGTGTTTTTATACGGAGTTGTACGAACCGCCTTACATAATTCGCGAATTAACTTTACAGTTTTTTTAGGATGAAATGTAATCCGATTAAAATTCTTAATTACTATGGGTGTGATTTTATCCTGCTCATCTCTCACAGATCTCCTTGCCAATCTTTTATGAAACAAAACCTGACTGGTTGTAATAAGGTTATATCTTGCCAAAAAGGCAAGATTGAAAGCCAAATCTGAAGCCCATGCATCACTAAAACAATACTCATTTATAGTTTTTAGCAGAGCACCTCTCTTATAAATGCTATAGATAATATTAGCCTTTCCCATACCACCGGGTATTTTCAAATACCTTATAACGTCTCGGCGTTTATTCAGCGTGGAGGTAAAACAAGAAAAGCTGGGATACCGGAGAATAACACGACTGAGCCGGTCTATAATATCCAACGAACAAAACCATGCATCAAAATCCGGATTTTTCAACAGCGTTCTGACCCCGGTTGTGACGAACTCTTTCTCCCACTCATCATCGTCAGAAGCCCACATGAAATATTCCCCCGCGGCCTGTTCAAGAACAAACCTAAAATTCAAAGCAGGTCCTTTGTTTTCCTCCTGATGATAGTATTTAACCCTTGAATCGTTTTTCATATACTCGTGCGAGACCTTTTTAACAGCCTCATTCGGCGAGCAATTATCCGAAATAATTATCTCAAGATTGCTGTAAGTTTGTCCTGTGATACACTGCAGTGTCCTGGCTAAGCCCTCAGGACGATTATATGCTGGAATACCCACAGAAACAAGAGGCTGCTCCTGTTTGCAGTTCATATCTATCTGATCCTTTTCAAATATCCATCCGGTGCAACCGTGATGAGTAACTTGTTTTCGATGTATTTGTCGATAATAAATTCATCATGGCTCTTCAGAAATTCCCGGACAGCTGTTTTCGGATTGTTTCCTTTTTCCCAGGGACGATCCGGAAAGAAACCTGCAGGCATGTCTTCGATAATGGTATCAAAAACTACCAGATAACTACCTTTTGTTACAAATCTGTGATACGCTTCAAGTTCCTTGAGAACATGGTCATGTGTGTGGTCTGAGTCGAGCACCACGAAAACAGCCTCTTTGCTTTTTACGGCCCGACCAACCTGCTCAATAACAGCTTTGGAAACCGAGGACCCCTCTATCATTGAGATACGCTTGAACATAGGATGAGCTTCAATTTCTTTTCGGTTATGTTCGCGTATATCAATATCAATGCCAATAACTTCTCCTTTGCCGATGAGTTCAAGTATCGAAGCATAAAAAATTAGCGAGCCACCGTGGGCAATACCTGTTTCGACTACAAGGTCCGGCTTAACCTCCCAAAGGAGTTCCTGCATCGCCACAATATCCTGCGGATATTGAATAATAGGACGTCCCATCCAGGAAAAATTGTAAGAATATCCCGGTGAGGTTGATTGCTGCATAAAAATATTAGCAGACTGTTTCAAATCATAGTTTTCGGCGTTGTTTTTGATCCGCTCAAGGCGTTCCTGCTCAAATTTCTCGATTGGATCCATTAATCTGCTCCATTAATTAATATATATTTAGAAACTACCCTGTAAAATTTTATTCAATTTGGTTACATCTCCCCAAAATGCCATAGGTTCATAATCAGGATAGGAATAATATCCTAAATTCAGACGAATGTGCTTGCCTTTTTGTCTCAAATAATCTTCTACAAGACCTTTAATCGTAATACCAGCTCCGCTACAGCAATTTATAATTCCAGTCACCTGTCTTTGGGTTGCAATTTTCACTATATACTCAGCAACTTTTTCAACCGGCAAATAATCACGTACCTGCTCTCCGCCAGACATATTAAATTCAGCATCACCATTGTCCAAAGCCTGCTGGAGCTGCGAAAGAATAGAATGCGGACTTTGCCCCTTACCGTACATATAAAACAAGCGACTCCATTTCAAGACGAACTCGAAACTTTTTTGCAGCTGCTCCAGAAATTTTCTCAGAGTGTCCTTGGCTATGCTATATGAATTGTCCGGCTTGCTTTCCATACTTTCAGATAATGCTCCATTCTGCATACCATACTCAAGACACGTTCCTGTTACAGTTACATCTTTTAATCCGTGTTCAACCATATTCTTAATAAAGCGGTAATTAGAGAACAGGTTTTTCTCGATATGAAACAAATCTTTGTAATTAGGCAAGTTTTCCCAGGCCAAATGAATCAACAAATCCGGCTTTTTAAAAAAATTAAAATAATCCTCACGAATTTTATTAATATCACACGCAATAAACTCAGTCTGTTCCAACCATTCACAAGCACTGCCCTCTTCAACAGTTTTTGAAGAAGCGATAACCTCGTAATTGCGACGCAGTAATTCTTCAACAACATATTTTCCGATAAAACCTGTTGCACCAGTAACCAATACTTTCACTTTTCAGCCCTGTAAAATCAAAACACCTGAACCTTAGGAATTGGCACTACAAAGCGGCCACCCCATTTACGGATATAATCCAACCGGCAGCTTATCTCCTCTTTCAGATTCCAGGGGAGTATTAACACAAAATCCGGTTTAAATCTGCGTATTTCCTCCTCGCTTACAACAGGAATATGTGTGCCCGGCAGGAATTTACCCTGCTTATGTGGAGAGGCATCAACCACAAAAGGAATCAAATCTTTTTTTACTCCACAATAATTCAGCAATGTATTACCTTTAGCTGCTGCTCCATATGCCGCTATTTTCCTGCCGTTATGTTTTTGTTCAAGTAAAAACGTAAGAAAAGAACATTTCACCTCATCAACCTTTTGCTGAAAAGATTTATAATACTCTATATCGAGCATGCCCCTGCGATATTCTTCCTGCTCAAGCTCATTTACACTCGGCGAAACAGGCAGGGAATTTTCTTCTACGTGTTTAGCATAAATTCGTAAAGAACCTCCATGGGTCGGAATCTGTTCCACATCAAAAATTCTCAATCCGGCAGAAGCAAAAATATTCACAACCGTATGAAACGATAAATATGAAAAATGTTCATGATAAATCGTGTCGAACTGATTCAATTCCACCAGTCTCATCAGATGAGGAAATTCCATTGTCACGACACCTTTCGGTTTCAATGCCCTCTTTAATCCATTTACAAGGTCATTGATATCAGGAACATGCGCTAGGACATTATTTCCTATCAAAAGGTCAGCTTTTTTGCCTTTCTTAGCCAATTTATCCGCAAGTTTTACACCAAAGAACTCGGTTATCACATCAATACCCTTTTCTCTGGCTACCTGAGCAGTTTTCTCCGCAGGTTCAATTCCGAGGCACGGGATATTCATTTGTTCAAAGTATTGAAGCAGATAACCGTCATTTGAGGCTATTTCAATAACATACGATGACTTATCCAAACTGAGCCGGTCTGTAATCATTTCAACATATTTTTTTGCGTGATCGAGCCAGCTTTGAGAAAAAGAAGAGAAGTAAACATAATCCCGACCGAAGATTTCTCTGGACAGCTTGTATTCATCAATTTGAACAAGCCAGCATTTCTTACAAATATACAGCGTCAAGGGATAGAAAATTTCCGGCTCGTCCAATTGTTCTCTGGTAAGAAACGAGTTGGAAGGCGGCGAAACGGCCAAATCAACGAATTTCTCTGTAAGCAAGGTTTTGCAGAATCGGCACTTCATACGTCAATTCCTGTAAAATCTGCGGGCAGCAACGAATGTTTCTTATCCCTGCTGGAAATTTCTGTAACCTCCAAAGGCCATTGAATTCCGATTTTAGGGTCGTCAAAGCGCATTGCCCCTTCATGTGAAGGGCTATAAAGTTCCGTATGCAAATACAACATCTCACAATTCTCTTGCAAAGTCTGGAATCCATGAGCAACCCCCTGCGGAATATACAACATATTCATATTCTCGCCCGAAAGTTTCTCTCCATGCCATTGCAAAAATGTTTTCGAAGCTTTCCTTAAATCAACCATAACATCAAAAACAGTTCCACTCAGACAACGAACCAGCTTAACTTCTGCCATTGGGGGGTATTGAAAGTGCATTCCGCGAATTGCACCTTTTTGAGCCGTTAAGGAGTAATTGATTTGCTTGATGCATATTTCTTTCTGAATCCGGCCCAATTCTTCCCGGCAAAAAAAACGCGCGAACTTACCGCGTTCATCTTCAAACAGCTCTGTCTCAATAAGCCAGGTATTATAAAGCGGTAATGGCGCTATGTTCATAATTCAGCCCATTCAAGATTCTTTCGTGCAGCCGCATTAATATACTCCAAAAGCTGCTGTTCACTGATAACCTTGTGATTCTCATAAAACATTTGATACCATTCGATTGTCATCTTTAACGCTTCAGATATATTCCAGACAGGTTTCCAGCCAAGCTTCATAAAAGCTTTTGAACAATCCAGTTTCAACAGCTCTGCCTCGTGCATACCCAACGGCTCACTTGCGAAATCAACCTCGATTCTACTCCAGTGTTCCCGTAGTTTGTCAACAATACTTTTCACTGTGACACTTTCCTGGCGGTCGGGACCGAAATTCCAGGCCTCTGCAAATTCACTCTTGCCCTCAAGCAATCTCTGCCCTAACAATAAATATCCCGATAGTGATTCCAAAGTATGCTGCCACGGGCGAGTAGAGTCGGGATTTCTGATAATCGCCTTTTCATTTTTGCCGACAGCTTTGACAATATCGGGTATCAGGCGGTCTTGGGACCAATCGCCGCCTCCTATCACATTGCCTGCACGTGCACTCGCAATTAAAACACTATGCTTTCTTGTATATTGTTCAACCGGGAAAAAGGAACGTCTGTAGCTTGAAGTAACAATTTCCGCACAACCTTTAGAAGCACTATAAGTATCATACCCTCCTAATGCATCACTTTCACAATATGCATGCTCAAGCTCCATATTTTCGTAGCATTTATCACTCGTAACCACGACAACCGCCTTTAGTCCCGGAGACTGGCGACATGCCTGAAGAAGATTAACAACTCCCATTACATTAGTAGAAAAAGTTTCAACAGGTTCGTGATATCCCCTTCGAACAAGAGATTGGGCTGCGAGGTGAAAAATAATCTCAGGCTGCTGTTCAGCAATAACTGCCTGCAATCTATCCCCATCGCGAACGTCGCTGATAACCGACGTGTATTCCAGGTTGAGTAATTCAAAATGGTTTGGAGTTGTTGGAGGCGCCAAGGCATAACCAACGACTTTTGCACCCATGCGAGATAACCACAATCCTAACCATGACCCCTTAAACCCGGTGTGACCTGTAATTAAAACTTTCCTATTTTTATAAATCTGCCCAAACAAGTTTTTCATTACCAGATTTTCCATTTGGCTTGAGCAGTCTCCCAAAGCTTATTGAGCTGCAGTTTATCACGTAAAGTATCCATACACTTCCAAAAACCATAATGCCTATACGCATATAGCTGCCCGTCACGAGCAAGACCTTCTAAAGGTTCACGTTCAAAAATCGTCGCATCGCCATCCTTGAGGTAATCAAAAACACCCGGCTCACAAATGAAAAAACCACCATTAATCCAAGCACCGTCGCCCTCAGGCTTTTCAAGAAATCGTTTAATTTGTCCATCTTCACTGGAGTCCACAGAACCATACCGTCCCTCCGGCTGAACCGTTGTAACGGTCACCAGTTTGCCGTGTGATTGGTGAAAACGCAGTAACTGGGCAAGATTAATATCAGAAACTCCATCACCGTAGGTCAACATAAAAGGCTTATTGCCTACAAACGATTTTGCCCTGAGGACCCTTCCCCCTGTCATTGAGTTTTTACCAGTATCAAGAAGTGTAACTTTCCATGGCTCACTTGTATTACTATGAACCTCTAATTTATTTGTCGAAAGATCTATCGTTATGTCACTTTGGTGCAGAAAATAGTTCACAAAATACTCTTTAATAAGATAACCTTTATAACCGAGGAGAATTATAAATTCATTGAAACCATAATGTGAATAGCATTTCATTATATGCCAAAGAATAGGTTTGTCTCCAATTTCCACCATTGGTTTAGGGTGAACAACAGTCTCCTCACTAATCCTGGTACCATAGCCTCCTGCCAAAATAAGCACTTTCATTTTGCAAACTCCTGCTTTCGCCATACATTCATAGGCTTAAAGACTAACAAGTCTACTTTATTCGCACTACCCAGCAAAAGAGCATTATAATTTCTCTGGCAAAGATTGCAATATACCATAAAATATACAACTAAATAAAATTGACCGTCAAGTATCGTAAAAAAAGAACTTTTTACAAACAGTGCCGGGTATTAATTGTGCAAAAACCGAAAAGAATATTTGTAGTTGCAGATTTTAAGGATGAGTCGCCGAGGTCAATCTTTTTAGACGAAAGGCGAATGTTAAAAGGTCTTATAAGAGCCGGTCATGACGTACATAGATTCAGTTACAGGAACGTCCTCACCCAGTTTAATCC
>Ga0315537_1003487_pt1 | contig 11678 bp, 12 predicted proteins | sample SalMarSW160270MG_FD_203091 | JGI IMG/M metagenome (GOLD analysis project Ga0315537, IMG submission 203091) | Salt marsh sediment microbial communities from the Plum Island Ecosystem LTER, Massachusetts, United States - Salt Marsh Sediment SW1602-70 ... | reverse complement strand
AACCTCACCTCAGTTTCCCAGGTTATGTTTTTCGTATAAGCAGAAATCTTATACGAGACAATATCAAACATCAGAAAATTCGCAGACTTACCGATAAATATATCCCCTCTCCATCTTTGTCGGAAAATGACGACCCAAATGAAGCTTTGCAGTTAACTCTGTTACAGGAGCAAATTACAAGCATCATAAACAACGATCTTCCGAAAAGGTGCCGGGAAATATTTCTCTTAAGCAGGTTTGAAGGAAAAACACATCAAGAGATAGCCGATTTGCTTCATCTCAGTGTAAGGACTGTAGAGCATCAGATCATCCACGCATTGAAGTTAATGCGTAAAAAGTTATAGTATCAACAACCAGGAGAGGTAGTTTTTCGTAACAAATTTTCTTTTTAATATACTTTGGACTATTTTGCCCAAAAGTATGGCGGAATCCTACTCCACTTCCGGCCTGTCTCGAAATGTTTCGGCCGTTTTTTTATAATCCCGTTTTGAATCTACTATTAAATCCTGCACCGCCTGTAATAACGAACATCGTGTTTATACGTTATTATTTTTTATCAACGTATAAAGATAATACTTGTCTCACAAGAAAAATCGTGTTACATTATTAATGAAAGTAGCACGCTATCTATTAAACAGCATTCACGTTTATTTAAGAAAAAGGAACAAGGCATCATGTACATAATAACCGCTATTATTCTAACCGTAACATTAGCCGGATTTGCATTTGCAAAGGACAATCCGGATTCAGATACAACAAAGACCTATAACCTGGATCCAATAACCATAACAGCAACCCGTACTGCAGCAGCCCGTAGTGTTGTTGCACCATCTATCAGTGTTATACCGCAGGAAATCCTGACCACGAATCCACAAAAATCCATTCTATCGCTTGTAAGCCAGCAAGTGCCGGGTGTTTTTGTGCAGGAACGCGGTATTTTAGGTTATGGAGTAGTGACATCAACAGCAGGTCAGGTATCAATACGGGGTGTCGGTGGAAATCCGAATACGCAGGTACTGATGATGATAGACGGGAGGCCGCAGTATATGGGAATCTTTGGCCATCCGCTCTCGGATAGTTATCTTTCGGCAGATGCAGAGCGTGTGGAAATTATACGCGGGCCGGCTTCTGTCTTATACGGATCAAATGCAATGGGCGGTGTTGTGAATATTATTACGCACTCTGCACAGAAGTCGGGAATATCCGGAGATGTTGCACTCTCATACGGTTCATTCAACTCACAGCATCTCGGCGGCAAAATCGGATATAATACCGATAATTGGAATGCAATTGCATCTTTTACGCGTGAACATACAGACGGGCACAGGCCGCAATCGGAATTTAATGCAAACAGCGGTTACTTAAGGGCTTCCACAGTACTAAACGATCAATTTATATTATCAATTGATGGCAGCTTAACCGGGTTTACAACATACGATCCGGGTACCATATCTGCTCCGAAAACAAAAGACAATTATGTCGATATACAGCGCGGTTATGCCGGTATTTCAATAGACAATAATCATGGTTTGTCAAAAGGCTCAATACGATTCGTGTATAATTTTGGACATCATGAAGTGTTCGACGGAACCGATTGGGTGTCTGACGATTTCAATGCGATTTTTTCTATTTATCAAACATTGACACTTATTCCGGATAACTCAATTACAATCGGTGCCGATCTTAATAAATTCGGCGGGCAAGGAAAGAATAAAACAAAAGATTATGGCGAACCTTCGGTTTATGAATACGCGCTTTATACCAATATACAACACACATTAATGGATCAACTAGTTCTTAGTGGAGGATTGCGTTATAATTACCATGAACTTTACGGCGCTGAAATTGTCCCACAATTCGGAGTTTCCTGCAGAGTAACCGACGGGACGACCGTTCGGATTTCCGCTGCCAAAGGATATCGCAGCCCTACGATTCGTGAATTGTATCTTTTCCCGGCTCCCACACCCACACTTCAGCCGGAACGGTTATGGAATTATGAAATTGGAGCGACGCAGACAATCGGCAGTAAATTTTTCAGCGAACTCACTGTCTTCCAATCTGAAGGTCAAAATATGATTCTCACGTCAGGCCGATATCCAAATATGATATTATCGAACTCCGGCACGTTTGTTCATCGCGGAGTTGAAGTTGCCGGTACATATTTAACGCCGGTTGACAACTTGCAGCTGCAGGGGAATTACAGCTTTATCGATGCGGGGAAACAAACACGCTCCGTACCGAAGCATAAAATGTACTGCAGCGTTCAGTACACATATAATATATTTAGCGCCGTTGTATCAGCTCAACATATTGAAGAAATATACGGCAGCGATAACAGCAATGACATTCTGCCGAATTATACGCTTGTCAACTTGAAAGTAAACGCGCAAGTTTTACCGATGATGTCCTTATCACTTGGTGTAGATAATCTACTTGATGAAACATACTATACTATGCTTGGTTATCCTATGCCGGGTAGTATTGTAAATGTTGGCATGCAGGCATCTCTTTAACACTAATTGAAATGGAATAATCACTTATGGATACTATCGGAACGCTTTAAAATGTGAAGTGAAGAAAAGGAATAACCATGCTTAAACCACGCGAAATCGCTTATTGTGCGGTCTTCGGTGCGGCTGCTATGTTATTGCCGGTTATATTTCATGTTTTCCATCTCGGATCGGTATTTATGCCGATGTATCTGCCCCTGGTGACACTCGCATTTTTCGTTGGGCCGATACCTGCCGCAATAACTGCGCTTCTGTTACCGCTGCTTTCCGGCGCAATTACCGGCATGCCGCCGTTTTATCCTCCGATAGCATTTATTATGAGTATTGAACTGGCAGTAATGTGCAGTATCATCGCTTTTGTACGGATAGCTCTGCCGAAAATCAATGCACTGCTCATTCTTATCCCTGTTCTTTTTCTGGGGCGCTGCATTGGGCTTGGATTAATCTATCTTATGGCATTGTTCATGAAACTACCTGCCGAGTTTGTTGTCGGTGCATCCTTTTTCAAAGGATGGCCGGGATTAATTTTAATGATTGCAGCAATTCCGGCAATCATCCGGATTTCTCGTACGGCGGGCCATTCAAATATACAAACAGGAGTATAAACATGTGTGATCGCCCTCAGGCAACAAGCGTTGAATTTTTTAATTCTATCGCCCCGAAATGGGATTCTTTGGAAAATCTTGAATCTCTTCAAATCCGATTTCAAAACGGACTCAAACGATTCGGCCTTCACCATGATGAGCATGTGCTCGATGTCGGCTGTGGTACCGGGAATCTAACCGCCGCAATCCTTCGTCAATTATCGCAGGAAGGCAGAATTACTGCCGTTGATATCTCCATTCGAATGATCGAGATTGCACAAATAAAAATAAAGGATTCACGTATTCAGTGGATATGTAATCCGGTCGAAAACATGGCCACCTTCAAGAATGTATTTGACAGAGTGATCTGTTATTCGGTTTGGCCGCACTTGATAAATACCGGAATAGCCGCGCGATCGATTCAGAGCATGCTCAAATCCGGCGGTAAACTTCACGTCTGGCACTTGAAATCACGAGAAGCGATAAACAAGATTCATACAGAAGCGTCTAAAACCACACACGATCATTTGCTGAGGCCGGCACATCAAACTGCAGCGCTGCTTGAACAATACGGTTTTATCATCGAAGAAACGCTGGATGACAATTCTGAATATCTGGTATCCGCCCGGAAGGCTTGAATATGAAGGATGTTTTTGCATTCTGGGGCTGCGGAAAAGGTCCCCTGAAATCTCTGCACGCGCATATTCGAATTCTTTCAGGTATCCTGCTTGGCGTCAGTTGTCTACTGATTCCGATTCATTCTATTAACGGTATCGTTCTAATATCAATTGTCACAACATGCTGGTGTGTTCTTGCGGCAATTCCGGTAAGAATGCTTATCCGGTGCACCGTCATTTCACTTATTCTTTTTTTCCCTTTTTTTCTGTTAACTCCCTGGATAGTAGTCGATTCGTCTACGATGACGCCGACGGCTGACCGCTTTGCGCAGGCAGGAGTTATTGCACTTCGTAATACCTGTTGTCTTTTTATTACCGCATCGACGATAGCCGTTTTAGCTATTCAGGATTTACATTACGGACTTGCACGAATTCCTATCCCAAAGGTATTTGTTGTGCTGATCGTCCAGCTTATAAATCAGATTATGCTGCTAATGGAAGAAACTTCGCGTATTATCAGTGTACTTCGACTGCGAAGTGCATCAGGAGTGCGAGATACGAAGGTGCTCTTCTCTTTTCCGATCGTGTGGATGATAAGAATGCTGTTTCGCGCCGAACGTACAGCAGCGGCAATGACTGTTCGAGGATATGGAATTAAAGCCGTAACAGCAGATGAAAACGTCAAATTAACAATTGCCGACGTACTGATGATCATCTGTGCATCCGCCATTCTTACGGTTTCTATTTTTATGCGGTTGAGGATTATAGCATGAATCCAGTACTTGAATTCAAATCAGTGACAATCCGGTATCCCGGTAACTCCGGTAATACTATCGACAATGTTTCCTTTCATGTCCATCCCGATGAAAGAGTTGCGCTATTCGGTCTTAACGGATCGGGAAAAACGACGTTACTGCTCGCTGCAGTCGGGTTAGTATCTTTTATCGGATCTATTTTCATTGATGGGATTCCTGTTGAGAAAAAGAACCTTCAGAAAGCACGGGACCGGACAGGATTCCTGTTCAATATTCCCGAAGATCAAATTCTGTTTCCGCGTGTAATTGATGACGTTGCGTACGGCCTGATTCGGAGAGGAATGCCGCTGAAGGCAGCGCATGAAAAAGCCATATCTGTGCTTGCGGCGCTGGGTGCATCGGACATTGCAGAGTGTTCACCATTTCAACTATCTCACGGACAGCGTCAGCGAATCGCGTTGGCCGGTGCATTGGTCACAGATCCTTCGGTGCTGCTGCTTGATGAGCCATCATCGGCACTTGATCCGCGTGGAAAATTGTCACTGGCAGGTGTATTGTGCTCCATTGCATCCTCAATCATCATCGCCACTCATGATACCGAATTCGCATCGCGTACATGCAGCCGCTTTTTGGTTTTATGCGAAAACGAGCTTCGCGAATTTCACAATTGCAAAGATGCAGAACAATGTTTGCTTGGTAATTTATCTGCAAGATCAGTGAGCGAGATTCCTCATTAGGTATTACCGACGCTGCAGCCCCTTTTTAACAGCGTAATGGCTGCTGCTATCCTTAATGTTCGGTAATATATTTGGAATGAATATTTAATACCACAATGGCGGCGAAAAAATCCTTGTTTTTTTGTGAATGAAGTACTACTTTTCATCATCGCTATAACATGAGGTTTTTATGAACAAACTTATACGTTTCGGTATTTCGATGGACAACGATCTCCTTCATCAATTCGACCATCTTATCGCCCGCAAGGGGTACACTAATCGTTCGGAGGCTGTGAGAGATATTGTGCGCGATAAGCTTGTGGAAGAAAGCATAGAAACGAAACACGGCAATGTTTTCGGTGCATTGGTATTTCTTTATGATCATCACAAGCGGGAGCTGGAAAAATCCTTATCCAATATTCAGCATGACTACTTCCGGAACATTATTTCTACATCTCATGTTCATGTGGACCATGATCATTGTCTTGAAGTAGTTCTGCTTAAAGGCGATGCAGCAATTCTAAAGGCAATTTCCGGAAAAATTCTTAGTTTTAAAGGTGTGAAGAACGGAAAATTGACCCTGACATCTGCGCTGCAGCAGCATACGCATCATAAACGTTCATAAAGGACGGGGAACATCATATTTATAACATTATAATTTAGAAAAAGGTTTTGAAGACTTTGAGAATACCTTGTTTCCACGGCACACGGTGCGATATGCCGCTTCGATGCTCAAATGATGAAAGATTCTCCAAGTACCACTTATAATTTCTAATAAGCGCGTCCTTATTGGAATACTTTGGTTTGAAACCGAGAATACGTTTTGCCTTTTCAATTGAAACGAACGAATCTTTCGACGCCGTTTCATACACCCATTTATACAAAGGTGAAAGATGTAACAATTCGAGGAATCGCAGTGCCCAGATCAGAGGACCGGCGGGAAACGTTTTAATCTTTTTACCGAATCCGGCAAAATCAAGTACAGCCTGATAATCTTCTCGCATCGTTGTAAAATCTTGAGCACCAATGTTGAAAGTATCATTAACTAACCGCGTATCTCCGGTTAAAACGATGTAGATCGCTTCACAGAGGTCTTCAACATCGAGAAGCTGATAGCGGTTCCGCCCGTTGCCAATCAAAGGAAATCCCCTGCTATTCTTAGCCCAATCATAAAATAGCGCAAAGACGCCGAGCCTTTCGGGTCCTATGAACGACTTCGGTCGAATAATTGGAATGCACATGCCTTTTGTCCGATATTCCAAACAAACATTCTCGGCAAGTATTTTTGCCTGTCCATACGGGCCAACACCGTCGAGTTGATCATCTTCCAGCAGCGGAAGATGATCGGGAATTCCGTACACAGCTGTAGAAGAAATGTGCACGAACCTGCCGACACCGTTTGTAAAGGCTTCTTCAAGAAGATTTCGTGTTCCGTTAACATCCGTCGATAGAATATCGGCTTTCGAATAAAGGGGCAAAGCAGCCGCTGTGTGCACAACTGCCTGCATGCCATTCATAGCATACTTTATTGCTTTTTTATCCCGTATATCACCTTTGATAAACGTAATACGATCCTTCTCAGGATAGTCGAATTCTGCAATATCCAGAACTGCAAGCTTATACTGCCCTTTGCCTAAAAGATATCGTACTAAATTTATGCCTAAGAACCCGGATCCGCCTGTAATAAGTATGTTCATAGAGTCGCTGATAATTTTTGAAGGACGCACTATCGTGTTACGAATTTAGTAATTGTAATGCTCTTTTCAAATGGAATCAAGACGGGCGAGCCACATAAAGCCAGATAAAATTTCAGAATGCGGTATACAGCTATAGAGATCTTTCCCGGCGATATATGTCCTATTCCGTCTTTTGAGATTTAAGAATTCAGAATGAAGATTGAAGATTTAAAAAAGAAGAATCCCACTAAGTGAAAGCCGGCGGGGCATTTCCACAAAGCTGTTAATTTCCATTAAAAATCGTTTCCAAACATCTCTATAATTAATGCCGACAAACTATATAGAGGGATCAGGTTTCTCGATTTCCTCATAAAGAAGATGAAAGAGGAACCGGAAACCGTTTACCCATTCGAACAGCCACACTTCGGCCCACTTAAAAGGATTCCATAAATACAGATACCAATGATGCCAGACATGATGGACATATGATCTCGTGAAAGCACCGGCAAATGGATTTCGTTTCCTGAACCAGAGCCTTATAAAAGACGGTACTTTAATTTCCGGTTTCTCGATATGAAGCTTTGCATAGAATGCTGCGAGCTCCTTTATGCTGAGATCCCGCCAATCGAGGATATCCTGCTTCGTCTTTGATATAAGATCAAGAAGTGCCTCCTCTATATTGCTCTTCGGCCTGCTTCTCAGCCATACTTCTTCGAGCTGAAAAAAGAGTTTCACTATTCCACATAACCTGGAAGCGAGATGCTTCGATTGATTCCACCAGAAAGAAATAAATGCTTCCTGAGAAAATCCTGAGCGGCGATCCTCTCGACGACGAACAGTCCAAAATCCGCAATTCATGGGATGCAGGCGTTCAATTCTCGACGAATAGAGATACCAGGCAAAAAAAGACAATCTCTCTTTATAAGAGTAGCGATCCGGTTTCCATATCTTCAGAACGTTGACCATATGTTCTGTGGAATAAAACTGTTCCCAGGTATTACGGTACGCTTCCATCAGTTCGTCGCTTGACATACGATCCGGTTTTACGGCGACATGTGCTGAATCATACGCGTTGAAATCTTCATGCATCCACCGTCCCTCACGCCACCACCGCTGGTGATCCTTTGAACCGGGAAGCGGTGTAAGAACATAGAATGAAGCTGAATCAAACATCATTCGTTGAAGTTCGGCGACATCCCGGTTAATACTCTCTATTGTATCGAACGGCAGTCCTATCATATATCCCGCGTGGCATGTAATGCCGAGCGAATGACAATGAGCAACGAGGTCTTTATACTCGTGAACCTGATTCTGGAATTTATCCTTGGAACGAAGATTTTCACGGTTCACACTTTCCACACCGAAGAATACTTGATTGCAGCCGGCTTCTGCGGCGAGTTCAAAGAAATCACCACCCGGCATTTTCCGGGCTGCAAGATCGCTCTGCATCATAAATGTGAACGGTATCTTTTCTCCTTCGCGCATGAGTCTAAGTCCTAAAAAAAGCTCCCGCCATTGCGGGTTTCGCGCAATGTTGTCGTCCGTAAAGAAACAGTGCGAAACACCGGTCTCGCGATAACTCTGCCGTACAAATTCGATAACTTGTTTCGGATCCCGATGCCGCATGATTCTCCCCTGCACGTTGATGATGGTACAGAAGTCACATTTGAAGACGCATCCGCGACCTGTATCAATAGTGGTAAAAAGTGATGCAAAATTTTCAAGTTCATCTTTCGTGATATGAGGAATAGGGACATCCAAGAGACTGGGTTTTGAATTTAGAAAATTATAGAGAGGCTGTGCCCTATTCTTGATGATATCTTCTACAATCAAAGATAATCGTCCGCCTTCGACTTCTCCGGCAACAAGAGTTATTCCCATCGACATAGCATTCCTGAGATCGGCTGTCAAACCGATCATAGCAAGCATGCCGCTTATATGGAACCCGCCGATTAATACCGGAATTCCATGCGGCAATAACTTTGAAGCAATGTCCAAAGCCCGGGGATACTGATTTGTCTGCACACCAACGAGCATAACAATCGATTTCACACCGGGAACTTTTGAACGACGAACGATATCCTTTACAGGTATCCATTCGATTGCCTCGTCGATCTTGCAAATATCTAATTTAACTCCTTGAAAGAAGAGCTCATTCGCAAGATCGCGGACAAGCGTGCCGATCTGGGTTAATGTATTGCTGCGTATAACACCGATACGAGTTTTAATCGGGTAGCCGTCATCCGTATAGTTTGTGGGGCGAATAAGCGTTACATCAATTTCACGCACTCCATACTCATTCGCGGATCGGAAAGCATTATATATACTTTCAGGCGACTGGTTTGCCTTCACTACACTCAGTTCTTGCATTTCTTTTCCTTTGCGGAAGGAACAATCTTTTCTTTAATATAGTACTATACTGATGATTGCATTCATCGGGAATAGCTCAAAAGTATGAATAAGTAATTAATCCTTTTTAGGATAAATTCTCGTTTTTCACTGAAGAATAAAAGATACAGGATGAATAGTATTTCAGAACTTGAAGCGGCGGAGAATTATTATGGGAAAGGAAAGAAGATCAATTCAATCTAAGGATTTTCTTCACGGGTAAATTTGGCTAGCTGCAGGCGGGTATGCAAAGCTAATTTTTCCATAATGTTATGCACATGGCTTTTTACTGTGTGAGTAGCGATGTTGAGTTGCTGGGCAATTTCCTTATTGCTCATGCCATCGGCAATCAGCGCTATGATTTCACGTTCACGTTTCGTCATTTTTACTGCAGTGGCCAATTTCCCTTTTCCCTTTTTGAGGGCGTTCTCGATAACGTGGGTAAAAAGAGTGTTGAGCAATTGCGGCGGGAGAACTTTTATTCCCTGTGTAACGGATCGAATTGTTCCCAGCAATTCATTCGTCGATGCATCTTTCAGGATGAATCCTGAAGCACCTGCTTCGACAGACTCGATAATGTCTGTCTGCGAAGGTATTAGGCCCATCCCAATCAATTGGACACAGGGAAAATCATTCCTAATTTTCTCGAGCACTTGTTTACGTTCGTTGTTCCATAAGCCTAAATCTAAAAGAATTACTTGAGGTTTTGACTTTTGGATAAGCGGCAGGATATCATTCCCGCTCCCTAACGTAGCAACAACCCTCATATCCTTTTCCCCTTTAATGAGGGATACGAGGCCTTCACGCAGAACACGATTATCTTCAATGATGAGAATTTTGTTTTTTTTCATTTCCTAAGCGTCTCATATTCCCTTAAAACGAAGGAAATCCCCTCGAACTCTCTATAATTTAAAATTAAAAAAATAAATTTGCAACACCCTATCCGGTCTTAGTCCATCGAAGCTGTCATGGTATTCAATTGTCATCGATTGATTTCGTCAAACTCTTTATATAGTTACCGAAAAATCGCATCTTTTGCGCACATCACAAAAATGAAGAATGGAGTTATTACGGCGGTTATAACAATTCTTATCTTGTTTATTTATTGCAGGAAATTTTAGGAATTTTAAGATCGTACTTGTGGAGGGTGTCTTCTGCTACGGTAGAATTGTATAAAGGATGGTCCTTATTTATTATATTGTACAGTGCAATAGTTCCCGAAGGTGTTTCCTGCCATCCAAGAAAAACTACATCTGATTTCGTTCGCCGCTGATCACCTGATGGCTGCTGTTTTCTTGCCTGTGAAGAATACTTAAATTTGTTTTCTATTGATCGCATTTCACTCTTATGCAATGCTTGATGTTTTCCTTATTTTATGGTTTTTAATCCGGCCTTTCTCTTTTATGAGCACGTTGAGCTTTATCGATTTTCTCGTAAGTTTTGCATTTCTATCCAAAGCCCTGCGTAATTTCAATAATTCGGCATTGGCTTTTTTTAATTGCCCGACAGTTCCTTTGAGCACCTCCACTTGTTTTCTTGCTTCCTCTTTTGCTAGTCCGTATTTTTCCTGGAGTTTTCCGACGAGTTCCTCATGTTTTCCTGCAATCGCCGCCAACTCATCGTTCATTGTTTTTCCCCAATGGAGCACTGCTTTTCCCCGGCGCTGCTTCCATTGTCCTTCAATACTATCCCAATTCAATGCGTATTCCTTTCTTATCCCTGAGTCCGGCAAAGCTCTTGCAGCGTTCTGTTATAGAATTTTTCACTGCTCTTGAGTATAATAATACAGATGATTTTTTACGGAAGGTATAGCTCAAAAGGATGAAAAAGGAATTAATTCTTTTTAACAGCCCTGATAATTGACAATAGATTAGATAGAATCTACTATTTTTCAAATTATTTCATAAATGAGCGGGAATTATCAAGATTAGATAGTATTCTTCTGTATTTTTAGATTCAATAATTTTTGAATAATTTCAAAATGTTGAATAGTTACGCCCTTGGGCACTGTGTCTCCGCTTCCAAGCATGAAATTCGATTGATTCCGGATTTCATCCATCATATGAGAAATATTTGCCATAAAATCCTTGAGATCTTGTAAGAGAAACGTATTGCATTCGATCCCGTCGGCCGGGATTTTCTATTTTTCGGAAAAAAGGGGAATATTGCTTATAAAATCAATATCTTCTGTAGCCGGCGGTGAAACATCAATGATGCCGTCAAAATCGGCTCCAGCTATCGGTTTGATTATCTGGTTAATTCTACCACACATGTGAATTAAAATTCTTATACTGTATTGATGCACAATATCTGCATACATATTCAATAACGGTAATTCATACTTTTCAAACCACATCAGCGAACTATTTGCCACGTTTGTATTTTCATAGCAAACAATAACCTCCGAGGAACCTTGTGCAGCTATTTTAAGC
>Ga0315537_1003486_pt1 | contig 11679 bp, 8 predicted proteins | sample SalMarSW160270MG_FD_203091 | JGI IMG/M metagenome (GOLD analysis project Ga0315537, IMG submission 203091) | Salt marsh sediment microbial communities from the Plum Island Ecosystem LTER, Massachusetts, United States - Salt Marsh Sediment SW1602-70 ... | reverse complement strand
GAACTTCTTATTGAGGGCGGCGCTCCGGATGACTATCTGGTCTTCCAGCGATTGGCGCACTGCCCTGGAGCCGGAATCAATCACGATATTTTTAAGTCCGGCCGCGGTCAGTTTCTCGGTCAGGGCGGCAAGCTCTTCCAGTCCCTCGGCTTTGGCGGTTACCGCGCAACCGTTCTCCTTGGCCAGGGCGGCCACGGCATCAGCGTTGTCTTTGGTGGCTGCGTAAAGCAGCGGCTTCCTGTCGGCGCATGCCTTCAAACCCTCGGCAAGGACATCGGGTTTATCGCTTATCAGGATGATGCTGGCATCGCTGTTGGCCTTTACCTTACCCGCCAGGGCGGCAAATTTGGCAGCATCCCCCGATTCTGCCTTAAGAGCGACGAGGTTGGTTTCCAGCGAGAGGCCGACCCTTTCATAAATGAGTTCCTTTGATTTCTTCAGACGGGCGTTCACCTCGGCATCGGGCATGGTGTCACTGATGAGAATAGCGATACCCGCCGGGTTTTCAAACCTCTTTTCGTGGCGGAACATGACCGTTTCGCCGCCGATTTTCAGGGCTTTATCGCCGGTGCCGATGGTAACCGGTAAGATGGGTGGTGCCGAAGCCTCCGATAGTTTCTCTTTGGCCTCATCGGAGACATGGGGGCAGGCGCTTAGCTCTGCTTTGCCTGCCGCAAGGTTCATGGCAAAGGCAAGACAGGTAGGTACGCCGCAGTCTCCGCAGTTGGTCTTGGGCAGCAGTTTGAAGATTTCTATTCCGGTTAGTGCCATATCTCTTTTCCCCTTTCCTGACCCGTTACGGAGTTAGCGGTCATTACTCCCGTATTTACAGGTCATAGAGAATTTATTATTCTTTTCCTAGCCCAATATCGGGTCCATGGTCAGGGCGGGATGTCCTTTTTCCTGCAGGAAGGGAAGAATCGCGTCCTCGGTTATTCCAACCGTCTCATCGGCTATCTTATCGAGCAGGTCGGGCACGCCGAGTTCTTCAGCCCTTTTATTGAACCGTTCCGCTATCTCCTCCTTGAGTATCTTGGGCATCCAGACCATCCTCAATAAACCGCCCTCGGCGGCGAGGAACTTTCTCTGGGTGATGTTGTACTTGCCGTGTCCCACGAAGCCGGGGGTGCTTAAGCCTCCCCCGATGGTCCCGGCCAGGGTGGTGAATTTCATGCCGCAGGGCGTCTCGCCGATGTAATCGCGGTTTACCGTCATGACGCCATTGCACATGGGCAGAACGGCGGCGATTGCCTCGCAGCAGCCGCAGGTAGTCATAGGGTCGTTGACGATGCTGTAGAAGTTATAGTGGTCTATCTTGCCGCGGGAAGCCTGGAGGACGAACTCGTTAACGCCCTTCCACTGTCCCAGCTTGGCGTCTATAGTATCACCCTTGGGCACCGGCTGGTTGGGGCCGGTAGGATTAATTTCGTAGGCCGCCTTGCAGTCCATCCAGTTGTAGGAGCCGCACAGTCCGGTTCTTTCCGGGCTGATGACGCAGACATGGCTGGGAGCAAAGGACTGGCAAAGCGTGCAGGAGTAGTAAGTTTCCGTGGTCTCGTCGGTCATACCTTCGATGCGGATATCTCTGGTATGGTAAACTTCCCTTGCCTTCTCCAATATATTGTTGACGTCCTCGTCTTTAGTGTAGATTTTCACCTGTATCTTATCGAAGATACGGCCGAAGTCCTGGTGCAGCTTGGCGTGGAGAAGCTTGCCGATATCCTCAAGCTTAAAGCCTTTTTCCACGGCCTGTTTGGCCACGCGGATCCAGGCTATATCTCTCTGGCCGATATGCATAACACCCTGGGCGTAGTTGATGAGGTGGTGAATCTGCCGCTCCAGGATAGGCTCGTAGTCGTCCTGCATCTCGCGGCCGGCTACCTCTACGGCTATAGCCATGGGCAGTCTGGAACCGGCTTCGATATCGGACAGTTCCGGGCCGATTACCTCTACCTTGCCGTCTTCCACCTCTTCCATGCGCTTGCTGGTGACCCATTCCACCATGTGGGTGCGGCCGCCGCCGGCCTCCAGGTAGATATCGTCGCCGCGGACTCTCTCACCCTCGAAGGCAGGCCCGAAGGCGACCGGTATGGGCACCTCGGTAACGGTGACTTTCAGCCCTCTAACTTCAATTGCCTTTGATACGATTTCATCGTGTGGGATATTGCCCACGACGTGTTCGTAAGTGCAGACTCCCGTGGGCAGAATTTCCGGTATCGGGGTATCCGCAATCACCGGGAAGCCCCAGTTAACCGCCCCGGCGCCGTTGGCATACCATTCTTCGGTAACATCGCCCATGGTCATGGCGAAGGCGAAGATACGGTCTTTATTATAGATGAGGATTTTCCGGTAATCACCGGCCTCAATGCCGCCGAATGACATGGCCGCCCTGGTGGCAAAGCCCAGGGCAAAAACCGCGGCACTGGTATCAGGGCCGAAGGAGACCAGGCGGGTCCCCCAGCCTATCTGGACGCCGGCCTTTACCAGTTGTTCGGCAAACTTCTCGCCGTTGTGGCTGCCGGCCATGAATACGTAGAGGTTCTTCTTCTGGAGTTCCTCGGCGATGTCCTTGGCTATCTCCGGAGTCGGTGCGGCACCCAGTATGGCGGCAAAGCCGGGCGCGGTGCCGTCGACAAACTCCACGCCTCTCTTCCTCATGATGACATCATCAGCGGCGCCGAGCCAGATGTTGCTGTCGGTAACGTCCTCTCCTCTGACGTAGTTATCGGCGTTCTCCAGGTATTTTATGGTTTCAATGAGTTCTTCCGCCCAGAATGTAATCATGCCGGCATCAAGAGCGGGTCCCAGGTAGGGCAGGTGGTGTACTGCCTTAACCGGTGGCGGCAGCAGGGCTTTGCATTTCTTCAGCACTGCTTCCATGTCACCGAGTTTTTCAACCTTCATACCTAAAATCCCGTAGATAATCGGCAGGTAATAGGCGGTGTTGGGAAAGCCGACCGGTTCCTTGGCTCCCCATTTATCCATAGCCTCCTGCCACTTCTTTTCAGCCTGGTCTACAATCTTGTGGGCACCCCTGATGGCTGCTGATGCAATTATCTTGGACATATCCTCATAACCTCCTTATATTAGCGACGTCGGAAGCCTAACCTTCCAGCTCGCGCCTCATTTCCATATCGTAGAGTACTCTTTCTCTGGCCTTATCGATGCCCAGCGCCTTGCGCTTCTTATCGATATGGGCAATCATCTTGTGGGCGGCTTGAATCGGGTCCGGTTCAAAGTCCCACATACCGCCCAGCATTTCTTCCATGTCTTTGAACAGGTAATCGGTTACATCTTTGCTGCCTGTGGTAGGCCAGGTCACGCCGAACACGGTGTATACGCCCGAAGCGACAAAGTACTGGCCGATGGAGATGGCTTTCTCGCTCATCCACTCCGGCGCCGCACCCGCGACGGGCAGGTCGCTGATATCATCGCCCAGGCCGCCGTCTTTAACCATGGCGGTGGCGGCAATCAGAATACGGCTGTTGTCCACGCAGGAGCCCATGTGCAGTACCGGAGGAATGCCGACGGTCTCACAGACTTCAGCCAGTCCCTCGCCGCAATATTTGGCAGCGGCTTCGGGGACCATGAGTCCGGCTTCGGCACAGGCAATGGCATTGCAGCCGGTGGTAATCACCAGCACGTCATTCTTTATCAGTTCCTTTACCATGATGACATGACCCTCATTGTGCTTGACCCGGGCGTTATTACAGCCGACGACGCCGGCCACGCCGCGAATCCTGCCGTTGATGATATTATCGTTCAGCGGGCGGTAAGAGGCACGGAACATGCCGCCCAGCAGGTAGTTGATAGTCTCATGGCTGAAACCGGCAATCTGGTCGCATTTCTCATCGGGAACGTAAGTATTTCCCTTGCGATTGGGGAAGTTCTCGATGGCTGTCTTGACTATTTCCCGTGCCGACTTTATGGCGTCGTGCTCGTCGAACTCAATATGGGTAGCCCCGGGGATTTTAGCCTTGGGGGTGGTGGTGACAATCTTGGTATGGTAGCACTCGGCTACGGTCTGGATGGACTGCATGATGCACTGCACATCCACTACCATAGCGTCGACTACTCCGGTTACTATGGCCAGTTCCTGCTGGAGGAAATTCCCGGCGATAGCCACTCCGTGGCGCATTAATATCTCGTTGGCGGTGCAGCACATGCCGGAAAGGTTTATTCCTTCGGCCCCCTTGGACTTGGCCAGCTCCAGCATCTCCGGTTCCCGGGCGGCGGCGACAATCATCTCGGATAGCAGCGGCTCATGGCCGTGAATGATGATGTTCACCTCTTTTTCATTGAGCACTCCCAGGTTTGCCTTACCCAGTATCGGCGCCGGGGTGCCGAAGAGGATGTCCTGAAGCTCGGTGGCAATCATGCTGCCGCCCCAGCCATCCGCGATAGATGCCCGGATACCCTGCTTGAGCAGGTTTTTATAGTCCTGGTCGACCCCGATATGGGTGCGGTGCATTATCTCCACTATTTCACGGTCTATGCCCCGCGGGGCGATGCCCCTCTCGCGCCATAGTTCCTGGCGCTTTAGCGGTGCCTTTCTCAAGGTGATAAGCTCGCCCTCCTGCTTCCCGAATTCAGCCAGGGCCTTTTCACCGATATCGACGGCTATTTCGTTATTGCTGCGGTCGCCGATTTCTATGCCCCAGTCCAAGGCCAGCTGCAGCAGCTTCTGTTCGTCCTTTATCTCGTAGCCCGGTGCTTCTCCTTTGGCCACCGCCAGGAAGAGTTCGGCTACGCCCCGGCCGTGGTCGGAGTGGGCGGAGGCGCCGCCGGCAATCATACGGATGAAGTTACGGGCGGCAATGGTCTCGGCGGTAGCGCCGCAGACTCCCCGTCTCTTCAGTTTTTCCTCCGGGGTTTCCTCCTTGCCTTTGGGCAGGGGTACCCGGCAGGGCCCCATTCCGCAGTTCTTACAGCAGCTTCCCACGGAACCTATGGGACACGGCTTCATCGAGTCAGCCCTGTCAAAGACGGTATTAACCCCGTCTTTGGCTGCTTTCTCTATTAGTTCCAGGCTTGCTTTATCGATGCTCTTAGTTGTCTTTTCTTCTTCTGCCATTAATTTTCACCTCACTTATTTAGCAGTCAGGTCAGCCATCATTTCTCTGACCAGTTTTATCGCTTCGGGGTGTCTCATAATTAATACGTCGCCTCCAGCCAGAAGCAGGACCATGGCCGACATGGCTTCCAGCAGGATACCTCGTTTCCTGGCGTCTCCCATGCTGGGGTCTTCCGCCTCGGATATTTTAGCCTCTTTGGTCTTCCAGGCTTCCTTAGCTATGTTGCAGATAATAGGGAACTGGAGCTTTTCATCCTGTTGCGTTAACGCTGCCATCCTCATTCTTTCCATGACTGAATAGCAGTACTCAATGCCGTAGCCGATGCAGCTAACGGTGGGGTCTATGATGAGCGAATTATCGGGAACACCGAGATTGCCCAGCAGGATATTAAGCTGCTTGGCCAGGTTGATGTCTATGGGTGTTGAGGCAACCACGGTATGCTTGTAGCCGATGGCGGCCGCGCCGATTTTCTTGTAGTCGCCCTCTTCGAGCGGTCCCAGAATCAGGCTCTTGTCCTGGATAGCCTCGGCGACGGCTCTCAAGACCTCGGTGTCTTTATCGTGATTGGCCGTACCCCAGACAATCAGCGGGACATCGATGGCGTCGGCCACTTTTTTAACTATTTGAGCTGCTTCGTCAGCCGGGCGGTTCATCCCGTTAGGATCGGTGCTGACCATTTGCAGGCATATCATCTCTGCCCCATAGTCGTTGATGCACTTCTGCGCCCAGGCTACCGGGTCGTCGGTAACGCCGGCGAAAGGCTCTAAAATAGCTTCCGGCCACTCGTCGGGAGGAGAATCGTAGATATCCATGGCTATCTTGGGCAGGTTGGGCATTTCGCCTTCGAAAAGATAGAACGGATAGGCTGATTCACCGCCCACGGTTACCGCTTTGTCGCCCTTTCCCAGGGCCATTTCCTTTATTTTACCGCTGTATGCCGTCTTTGGAATCTCAAATGCCATTTTGCCTCCTTTGTTCAGGCCGGATTCTTCCTTTTTTCGCTGCCAAACCAATCGTCACTGTACCAGTATCGTTCGCCGGATTCAAGGTATTTCAGTTTATCTTCCCGGCTTTCCAGTTTCTGACGCCATTTTCCGGCATCTTCCCCCACCGGCGTATCCGGCTCGTAGGTCTCCGCCAGTACCTCCACCTCTCCCCGGCCGGGCGCTTCCTTTTTTACGGTCTTATAGTCCATGTTCCTTCCTCCTTTATTATGTGAGGCCGGCCGCTACCTTGGCGGCTCTGACCGTATTCATCATAAGCATGGTAATCGTCATGGGGCCAACACCTCCGGGAACCGGGGTGATGGCTTTAGCCTTGGCGCTGACGCTTTCAAAATCGACATCGCCTTCCAGGATTCTCTTGCCTTCGGCTGTTGTGCCGACCTGGTTGACGCCGACGTCAATAACGACGACACCTTCCTTGACCATATCCCCGGTGACGGCCTTGGGTTTCCCCGCTGCCACTATGAGGATATCGGCCCTCCTGGTGTGGAAGGCTATGTCTTTCGTCCGGGTATGGCAGACGGTTACCGTGGCGTTAGCTCCGTCTGCTTTTTGCAGGAGCATGTTGGCGATGGGTTTGCCGACGATGTTGCTCCGGCCGACGACGACTACCTCGGCGCCTTCAATCTGCGTGCCGGAGCGGATAAGCAGCTGCTGAATGCCGGCGGGGGTGCAGGGCAGGTAGTCCGGCTCGCCTATCATCAGCTTGCCTACGTTCACCGGGTGGAAGCCGTCGACGTCCTTCCTGGGGTCGATGGCGTAGAGGACTTCCTCCTCGTTCAAACCCTTGGGGAGCGGTAGCTGTACCAGTATGCCGTTTATTTTAGGGTCTTTATTGAGCTTGTCAATCATTTTCAACAGGTCTGCCTGGGAGGTATCCGCCGGGAGGTCGTATCTCTCCGAGTAGATGCCCAGCTCTTGCGATGTTTTCTCTTTAGCGCCTACATAGACCTGTGAGGCGGGGTCGGCGCCTACAAGGACGGTAACCAGGCCCGGCACTATGTTATGTTTGGCCTTGAGGTCGGCAATTTCCTGTTTCAATTCTTCACGGATTTGCCTGGCAACCTCGGCGCCTTTGATAAGTTGTGCTGTCATAGATTTACCCCCTTTTCATCTCGACATTTGTGGTTTTTAATAGCCTGTCCATCAGGTCGTTCACTGCCGCTACCGATCTGCTGGTGTCCGGCAGGGAAAACAGCGGTTTCTGCTCCAGGTCGTACCTTTGCATCTCTTCATCATCCGGGATGATGGCCGCGGGCACGATGCCCAGCTTTTCCATTTCCTCTTTGAGCAGTGGGTCGATTTCGCCGGGGACCCGGTTGATGATTACGGATTCTCTTCCTGCCGCGAGCTTCAGTTCCTTTACCAGGTCGCGTACACGCGCTATCGCCCGCAGTCCCTTGACCGAATGGTCGGAGACCAGGAGAAGCTCGTCTACGTTCTGCGTGGTTCTCCGGCTAAGGTGTTCCATACCGGCCTCGTTATCCATGACAACGTAGCTGTAGTTTTTTGCCCAATCGTCGATGAGTTTCCGTATTACCACGTTGGGATAGCAGTAGCATTCCGGGCCTTCGCCCCGTCCCATCGTAATGAGGTCCAGGTTCTTGCTCTCCGTTATGGCTACGTTCAGCTGGTATTCCAGGTAGGCTTCCTTGGTCATTCCCGGGGGGATGTTAATCTTTTCTCCCTGAAATTCGTTCAGTATCCGGCCGACCGTCTGCCTTACCTCCAGGCCGAGATTCTCGGCCAGATTGGAATTGGGGTCGGCATCTACGGCCAGGACCGTCCCCAGGTCATTCTTGAGCAGGTAGCGAATGACCAGACTGGTTACAGAAGTCTTACCGGTGCCTCCTTTTCCAGCTACGGCAATGTTTATACTCAATATATATTCCTTTATTCTGCCCTTTTGCGGCAGATTTACATTACTCTACTTTAAGTTTACAGGTTCTTAGAAGATTAGAAAAGCCCCTGTACCTTACCGGTCTTGGTATCGACGTCTACCCTTCGTAAAGCCGGGTTGGACGAGGTGCCGGGCATCAGCGTGATAGTGCCGGCCATGGGGCACAGGAACTTGGCGCCCGAGTAGATGAGGACATCGCGGACGGGCAATGTCCATCCCTTGGGCACGCCCTTGAGCGTCGGGTCGTGAGTGAGGGACAGGTGCGTCTTGACCATCATCGTCGCGTACTCGTCATATTTCGGGTCGGCTTCGAAGGCCTTGGCCTTGGTCTCGGCTTCCGGTGTCCAGGAAACGCCGTCAGCGCCATAGACTTCCTTGGCGATAGTCTCGACTCTCTGGCGGAGTTTCATCTCATTGGGATAGAGGAACTTAAATTCGTTTTCTTCTTCGCAGGCCTCTTTAACAACATCGGCCAGTTCCAGGGCGCCGTCGCCGCCATGTTCCCAGTGGGTGGACACGGCGCAGCGGGCGCCCGCCGCCTCCGCCGCCTTGCGGATGACGTCGTGTTCGGCTTTGGTATCGGTGTAGAAGGCGTTGATGCAGACCACCGGGTTGATGCCGGACTTGCGGATAACCTTGATAAGGTGCAGCATGTTTTCCAGGCCTTTCTCAACCAGGCCGACGTTCTCTTTGGTGTATTCTTCGGGGAGGGCCAGGCCGGCCACCACCTTGGGGCCGCCGCCGTGCATCTTGAGGGCGCGGACGGTGGTGGTAAGCACGGATACATGCGGTTTCAGTCCGCTGTAGCGGCACTTGACGTTCCAGAATTTCTCAAAGCCGATATCGGCGGCGAAACCGCTCTCGGTAACGTGGTAATCGAACATCTTCAGGCCGATACGGTCGGCGATAATAGACGATTGCCCGACGGCGATGTTGGCGAAGGGCCCGGCATGTACCAGGCAGGGGTTATATTCGGCGGTGCACATCAGGGTGGGGTTAATGGCGTTGCGCATCCAGGCGGTCATAGCGCCGCCCACTTCGAGGTCGCCGGTGGTAACCGGTTTGCCTTTCTTATCATAGGCCAGGGTGATTTCATCCATGCGTTTCCGGAGGTCGGCCAGGTCATTGACGATGGAAAGCATGGCCATGAGCTCCGAGCCGACGGCAATGCCGAAGCCGGACTGCATGGTGAAGCCGTCCATACGGCCGCCCAGGCCGATGACTATGTTGCGCAGACTCTGGGCGCAGAAGTCCATAATCCACTTGAACTCTACCCGGGTGGGGTCGATATTCAGGCGCGGCATCTTGGTCAGGCGCGCCAGCTGTTCATCATCATAGTTGCGTTCGTGCTGCATCCTGGCGGTCAGGGCCACCATGGCCAGGTTATGGGCGTTCATAATATCGTTAATGTCACCGGTAAGACCCAGGGAGTATTCCGTCATGGGAATCAGGAGGGAGTTCCCGCCGCCGGCGGCGGTACCCTTGATATTCATGGTGGGGCCGCCGGAGGGCTGGCGGAGGGCGCCACCCACATTCAGACCGCGCTTACCCATGCCTTCCATAAGGCCGCAGGACGTGGTGCTTTTGCCCTCACCGAGGGGGGTGGGGGTAATGGCGGTTACTTCAATATATTTACCGTCCTTCTTGTCCTTGAGGCGGTCAATGATTTTCAGGAAATCCATCTTGGCGATTCTACCGTAGGGTAGCACTTCATCTTTCTGGAGTCCCAGTTTCTCCGCCCATTCATCCGGGAGCGGCATATTCTCTTCGGCCGCCTCCGAAATTTGCCAGTCCTTCATCTTAACTGCATCGTAAGCCACGTAAGACCTCCTGGTATTAATTATTATTTTTTTACGCTATGTTTTACTGTTATAGTCTGATAGAGTTTACATAAATAGCACTTTGTCAACGGGAGAAAAGGAGCGCTAAATCGCTCCCGCGGTATTTTACCGGTTGCTGTTGTCCTAATTTCTATGCCTTCCTAGTGCCACTTTCAGCTTTTCATAACGGGCTGCCGACTTGCAGACATAAGTCTATCGTAGATGTTTCTGACCTCTTTCGCGGTCTGTGGACTGGCGGTAAAGAGTGGTTTGTTGGCAAGATCAGCTTCGTTTATGGCAGGGTCATATGAAATAAAGCCGAGGATTTCAATATCAGGTAGGCTCGACTTGATGAACTCTTTATCCGCTTCGCTGCGTATTTTATTACCGACTACGCCAATGTTTTCAAGTCCCAGGTCCTTTGCCAGCTTGCTGATGGTCTGGGCGGTTTCAATACTACGCCGTCCCGGTTCCACCACGATAATCAGCTTATCAACGGCTTTTGTGGTGCCCCGGGAAAGATGTTCAATACCGGCCTCCATGTCCAGGATAACCACCTCGTCCCTTTGCAGGAGCAGGTGGCTGATAAGGGCCTGCAGCAGAGAGCCCTCCGGGCAGTAACAGCCGGTGCCTCCCCGCTTTATCCGCCCCATAGACATCAGCCTGATACCGTCCATCTTTACGGAATAACTCTCCGGCAGATCGTCAACTTTGGGGTTTAACTTGAATAAAGCGCCGGGTGTGCCGGGACGAACTCCCACACGCTCTTCGATAAGGTCGCTCAATTCGGAAATCGGGGTGATTTTTTCCGGCTCGGGGAAACCGAGTGTAGAAGCCAGGTTAGCGTCCGGGTCGGCGTCAATAGCAATAACAGAATAGCCGGATTCGGCGAATATGTGTGAAAGAAAAGCTGATAGGAGAGTCTTACCTACGCCGCCTTTACCGCTTATTGCTATTTTCATGCAGACCTTGCTTCTGGCATATTTGAATTTGTCGCTTTCAAGGGAAGCACTGTCAAATGAAGTGATGGATGACCCTGCCACCCAAGTGATTATTTTATCTTATGCCGATATAAAAGTCAAGAATTTCATGTACTTAAGAACTAGCACTTCCGGTCTATACCGCCAGTGTAGAAAGATGCTTTATTCTTTTCAACATATTGGGGTGTGTGGTGAAGAGTTCCATCATCTTATCGCCGGTGCGCAGCCGCACCTTTTTCTCGCGTAGCTCCAGAAGCTCGTCAAAGTCTATCGTGCCGCTCATATCGCTATCGACCTGTTTGAGCTCGTTTATTTCATACCAGGCGCGGGAAGGGTCGTTAACGAAGAAGGCTTTAACCCCCTCCACCCTTTTCATTTCTTTACTGTTCCTGTACCGGGCGTCGCCGTAGGCCAGTTTATACAGCGCCGTGGCCAGGTGGTGCGGCCGGCACCCCAGGCTGACGCTCCCCCGGTCGGCATAATACTCCCGTATTCTGGAGCCGTAAAGCACCAGCAGGTTGGTGATGAAGTAGAGAATCATGGCCCCCAGCCCGATAAGCACCGCGATACTGCCGCCGCTCTGCCTGCCCCCTCCACCCCAGGCGCCGCGCAGCATAAAGCTAAAGGCAATCCAGTACATTATCAGAGGTATGGCGGAAAGCAAAGTGATGATGGCCATGTCGCGGTGTTTGATATGGGAAATCTCGTGGCCGAGCACGGCCTTAAGCTCTTCACGGTTTAACAGGTCCAGTATACCGCGGGTAACGCATACCCGCCCGTCACCCTGCGTGCGGCCGAAGGCGAAGGCATTGGGTATGTTCAACTGGGAAATGCCTACCTTGGGCTTGGGGATTCCGGCGGCGGAGGCCAGGTTCGCCACCATGTTATGCAGTTCCGGCG
>Ga0315537_1003485_pt1 | contig 11680 bp, 8 predicted proteins | sample SalMarSW160270MG_FD_203091 | JGI IMG/M metagenome (GOLD analysis project Ga0315537, IMG submission 203091) | Salt marsh sediment microbial communities from the Plum Island Ecosystem LTER, Massachusetts, United States - Salt Marsh Sediment SW1602-70 ... | reverse complement strand
GATATGAGTGTTTTTACCGATGTTGTCAATGCCGCACACTCCAAGGGGATTAAAGTCTCGCCTTATTTGTACGCGTCAATGAGCACGATTAGTTCTATAGTCAGTGCAGGCACCGTGCCAATTCTAGTTACCAGCATCACAAACCTGATTACGCAGTACGACCTGGACGGCATTGAGCTGGATATCGAGGGAGGGACAAATCAATCAGCCATGGGTTCACTAATTGACGCTCTCTATTCTGTACTAAACCCAATGGGAAAATCAATTACTATTGCTGCTCACTATGGAGAGGTTCCCAGTGTTCCTCCAGATATTTCGTTAGCGACCGCCCAGAAGCTGGATTTTATTAGTGTTATGTGCTACGACATGTGGGGTTATCCCGACCAAAGCCCTCCTGGTTTTCCTCATGCCACTTATACAGATGCTGTAGCTGCCATGCAAAAGTGGCTTGACGCTGGATACCCTAAAAGCAAGATGGTTATGGGTATTCCATTTTATGGATATGGTACCGATGGTTCCAGTGCGAGGGTCGGCACCTATTATTGGGATTATTTTGTAAACAACTTCAATCCTCCTCCTGACCAAGATTATTTCACTATTTCAAGTATAAACGTCTGGATTAATGGTATCAATACTACCAGACAAAAAGCTGCCTGGATCAGAGACAATGAGCTTGGTGGAGTCATGATATTCGCTGTTGGATATGATAAGCTCAACGAAAACAGTTCATTGTTACAGGCTATCCATGATGAATGTAATTCAGGTAATCCTCCTGGGCCTATTCCACTATCGGTCATAACCAATGCGGCCAGTAGTATTACCACAGGTGGAGCTATTCTTAACGGTAACCTCAGCAGTACTGGTAACACCAGCAGTGTTAGCGTTAGTTTTGAATATGGCCAAACTACGAGCTATGGCAGTACGGTGGCGGGGGTTCCGCCCACCATAAGTAACCCCGGTGCCTTTAGTGCTGTTATTTCAGGTTTAACGCCTAATACTATGTACCATTATAGGGCCAAAGGTGTAGGTGATGGCACCGCTTATGGTAATGACCAGACTTTCACCACACTATCGACAAATAATCCGCTTTCTCTTCCGTTACAAGTAAATGCTGGAGGAGGTGTTTACACCGACGCCCTAGGAAATACTTGGAAAGCCGACCAGGCCTACGCTTCCGGATACTGGGGTTTCTATGGTGAGAACCACACCGTTGACCGTGGTACCGGACGCGCTATCAGCGGTACTGAAGATGACCGCATCTATCAAACAGAAAGATATGGATTTAATGGGTACCTGTTTGATTTGCCAAATGGAACCTATGATGTAGTACTGCATTTTGCAGAAACATATGCACCGGGAGTCAGCAGGCGAGTGTTCGATGTTTCAGTTCAGGGACAGCTGGTACTGGATGAATTGGACATTTATGATGAAGTCGGCATGGATGCCGCGCTGGTTAAGACAATCCCCAATGTTGTGGTTAGTAATGGCCAGCTGGATATTGCCATTACTGAGAATGTTGACTTATCAGAAATCAATGGGATAGAGATACTTGCCTCCGGGTCTAACAGTCCACCTGTTCTGGGCAACATCGGGAACAAGACAGTCACCGAAGGGCAGCCTTTACAGTTCACCATCTCAGCCACTGACCCTGATAATGACCCATTAACCTACTCAACATCAAGCTTACCATCAGGAGCCAGCTTTGACCAAGGAAATCTGACATTCTATTGGACTCCCGGCTTGGGGCAGGCAGGGACTTATAACAATGTCCACTTTGAGGTTTCCGATGGTTCTCTAACCGACTCCGAGGATATCACCATTAAAGTTAATAATACAGGTGAAAGCGGTGGTGGCGGAGGCGGTGGTAGTAGTGGCGGAGGAGGTGGTGGAGGTAGTAGTGTTAATGGAGTGACTAGTTTATACAATTCTGTCGACAGTAGCGGAGTGTTCCTGGAAGACACGGAAGTCAAGTCTGTAGACCGTAAAGTTGAAATTTTTATACCAAAGGATACCACGTGTACCAACCAGGATGGGCGAACCCCCGGAGTGATTACCATTAAAGAAGAGACTCCTACCCCACCCCCACCCGAGGATATCGAGATTATCGGGCTGGTTTACGATATCAGTACCAATCCCAGCGATGTTATCTTTGACCCGCCAGTTGATCTGATACTTAATTACGAGGATGAAGAGATACCCCAAGGTGTAGCTGAAGAGAACCTGGTAACAGCGACTTACAACTGGGATACCCAGCAGTGGGAACCCCTGGAATGCACAGTTTACCCGGAAGAAAAAACCATTATTGCCAAGCTTAGTCACTTCTCTACTTACACGATTCTGGCATACGCCAGCCCCGCTAGCTTTGAAGTCACCGATTTATCAGTAGTTCCCGGCGAAATAGAGCTTGGAGAAGAAGTGAGTATAAGTGCCCTCGTTACTAATACTGGTGACCTCACTGATACTTATCAGGTAAGTCTGACACTGGATGGAATCCTATTGCAGACCAGAGAAATAACGCTAAACGGTGGTGATAGTGAAACTGTGGCTTTCAGCGCTAATCCTGAAACCGCGGGGATACATCAGATCAGTATCGGTGATGTTGTGGAATCAATTACGGTTATTCAACCCCAAGCACCCACCTCTACTAGTCAACCCCAAGCACCAAACTCTGCCTTTGCTACAAGTGAAATTAGTGTTACGCCCACCGAAGTTTATCAAGGGGAGAGTGTAGAAATCAGCATCCTAGTCAGCAACACCAGTGAATTGGCGGGGAGCTACGAGGTAATCCTGAAAATTGATAATGAAGTTGTACAAAGCAGAGAGATAACTTTAGACAGCGGTATCAGTGATATTGTCAGCTTCAGTGTTACTGCGGAAACTACCGGAGGACATATTATAACTATCGGTGATAAGCTTGCAGTCTTCAATGTCGAATCAGGTGTACCTGTCACTGGAGTAAAATACAATACTGGACCAAAAATCAACTATTTTAACGTCACTCCCATTTTTGACACAGAAACAAGTCAACTTATGTCAACCAGAATAGACTATCAAATAAATAAATCCGAAGAACTACAACCTGGAGATGAACTAGTCCTGAGTATATATTGCGAAGGCCAACCTTTGGATGAATTACAGATTCTTACATTAAGCCAGCTAAAAGCTAATGGAGATACTGGTAGCCTCAGCTACATACCTTCACAGGGATGGTGGGGCCCCGGTACCTATATCTTTCAAGCGGAACTGCGTAGTAGTGATGGGTATGTGCAGAGTACACAAATGGAGAAGTTTAGGCTTGCAACAGAGTCTATGATAAGAACGTTTAGCTGGGGCTCTTTTGGTATAATAATCGGCGCAACGCTAATCATGGTTACAGCTGCCGTTGCATTGTATATAGTATATCGCCGACGTGATATACTCATAGGCTACGGCTTCGATCCGCAATTTAATTTAGTAAAAGGCATCAAACGGGCCATTGAGGCGTTCAGAGTGTCCCCCGCCAATACTAAGAAGTAGTTGTTAATTGCCGCGGGACTCTAGTCCAGGATGTTGCTAATTCCGGGGTAAGGTCAAAAGGGAGCAAAGAAACGTTCATCATCAACCAGGGCATCCATGTTCGTTAATTCCTCAGAAACCGCCAGCACCTATTTGGGTAGACAACTTCACCACAGTGTCAGCCATCTTCTATTATTCTCAGAATAAGCGGGATACTTCCTTTGCCCCTATTATACCAGTTTCACTTACGCATAATTGAATTCGACTTTTTCAGGAAGAACCATTTAGTACCATAATAGAACTACTGTTGGTACTTTTTTAAACCTCAGGTTCTCTTCTCATTTAATATCATTTTACATATTATTGTATATATATCTATATGTTTGTCGATATAGGAAGAAAAAGCTGAGGTATAATAATGGTTCAGTTTACATAGTTTCTCAGGAATATAGAAGCCTCAACAAATATTAAGGAATATCCCATTTTTCTGGCTAGCACCTAATTTGCACTACTACTTATTGATACTGAGAAGTCTTGACCGAGGAGGCATTATTAGCGAGTTAACAGAACTGAGATATCAAAGTTTTACGGGTATACGGGTTCTCTCGAGATTTGAAAAATTGACCGCGTATCATCATTTTAATCACGTCCGGACTCCGCAACAAAAGAGACAAACAAATGAAAATGTTTGGTGCTCTTAGTATTACTATGTTCATTGAATATTCTTATCTCCGTAAAGTGAGGTGAAAGCAGATATGCAATCACCAAATTCTATAATGTCATGGATGTGGGTCAGCTTCTTCTGTTCTATCCGAGCAGAGCATTACGCTTTACGCTCGCATCTAGGGTAGGAGAAGTTTAGGAATAGGAGTGCTCACCTATTATGATAACGTTCGATTTGAACAAAATAAGAGCTGAAGCCGAAGCAAGTTTTACATCAGCATGGCTTTCAACCGCCAAGCTTCTTCCCAGAAATACCAGGGTTAATTTAGACAGAAAAGGCAAATCCCACCAATTACGCGACTTAATTCAAAAATCAAGGGAAGTTCTTCTTAAGCTTGGCTTCAACGAAATAGAGAACTATACAATCCTGCCTGATAATGATGTTTTAAAACAGTATGGCCCTGAAGCGAGAGTGATTCTCGACAGGGTTTTTTATCTGGCCGAGTTACCCCGTTCTGAGATAGGGCTAACCGATAAAAAAATCGCCCATATTAATAAGATATCTAACGGAATTGATATTGACGAGCTTCGCCACGTCCTCAGGAACTACAAAATGGGGGAGATTGAAGCTGATGATCTTGTTGAAGAACTGTCTAAGCATTTGGGAATTAGTGATTCTCAAGCAATAGAACTGCTGGATAAGGTCTTCTCGGAGATGAAGAAACTCAAACCCATCCCGACGAATAAGACCTTGAGGAGTCATATGACGGGTACATGGTTTCACACACTACGGGCTATGCAGAGAAACTCCCATCCTCCATTAGCCTTGTTTTCCGTGGGGCTACGGTACCGTAATGAACAGAGAGAGGATGCCCATCATCTTAGAGTTCATCATTCAGCTTCAATTGTCATCATGGATCCAGACATGTCACTGGAAGCAGGTAAAGAGATAACTACTAAGATCCTGAAAGAGTTTGGCTTCCATGAAGTCAGATACAATACCAAAAGAGCAACCTCCAAGTACTATGCTCCAGAACAGGAGCAGGAAGTGTTTGCTCTTTATAAGGGGACATGGGTTGAGATTGCTGATATTGGAATGTACTCCCCCTTAGCATTGGCAAATTTTGACATTAAGTGGCCAGTTTTTAATGCTGGTTTCGGGATGGAAAGACTAGGGATGTTGTTTTATGATTCGGATGATATAAGGAAATTTGTATTCCCCCAGTTTGCAGCAGCCGAATTCACGGATGAGGAAATAGTGAAGGGTATTACCTATATTTCGGCACCGGTAAATTCCCATGGTAAAAGGATAGCTAAGGCTATAGAAGATACAGCCCGCAAGCACAAGGACGCGATTGGACCCTGCAGCTTTGTAGCGTGGGAGGATGATTCATTACGAGTGATCATCATTGAAAAGGAAGAGGGTAAAAGGCTAATCGGCCCAGCTGGTTTCAACGAAATCTGTATAAAAGACGGTGAGATTTCTAGCCCCCTTAACCAATCCGAGATCCATATAGGGATGAACTATATGCATGCGATAGCCATGGGTGCCGCCGCTTCTATAGAACAATGCCAAGATGGCCTAAACTATCAGGTAAAGATAGCGAAGCATCTTTCTGATATCAACTTACAAATACCATCAGCCATAAGGGAGTATCTAGAAGGTAGACATCGGAAAATCAGTGTTGGTGGGCCTATTTTCGTTAATATTGTAGCTCATCATCTATTATAAACGTTATTAAGGATCTGGTATGACGAAAGAAACTGAGTTGAAAAGAGCACATAAGGATTTTATAAATATTATGCCTCTACAGACGGGTGGTATACTTACTGATGCTGCAAAACAAGCTCTACTCGAGTTCGCAGATGGATATTCGGTATGTGATTTTTGTCAATACAGTCTGTACGAAATAACGAAACCTCCTATACGGGATTTTATTATCAATGCTTTGCCAAAATTCCTAGGTTGTGATATTGCCACCATAACATATGGCGCCAGGGACGCCAAGTTCATGATAATGAACTCCATTACCGAACCGGGTGATTCTATAATAGTGGATGGCAACAGACACTACAGTACAATAGTAGCCGCTGAGAGAGCCAGGCTAAATGTAATCGAAGTACCTAACTCAGGGCCACCAGATTTTAAAATCGATGTTGAGAAATATGTACCAATTATTAAAAATCATAAAGCAAATGCAATATTGCTCACATATCCCGATGGCAATTACGGAAACTTGCCTGATGCGAAGAGACTTGGAGAAATTGCCAAAGAAAATGATATTCCTTTTATACTGAACGGTGCATATTCTGTTGGGAGGTTGCCAGTAAGTATGGATGAACTCGGGGCAGATTTTATTGTTGGAAGCGGGCACAAGAGCATGGCGTCGGCAGGACCAAGCGGCGTTTTGGGCATGGCGAAAAAATGGGAGGATATCATTCTGAGGAAGTCGGCATTATACCCTAAAAAACAAGTTGAACTCCTAGGATGTACATTAAGAGGAACAGCAATGGCAACACTAATGGCGTCTTTCCCACACGTAAAAGAAAGAGTCCATCATTGGGATGAACAGGTACAAAAAGCGCAGTGGCTCTCTGGTGAGCTAGAAAAACTGGGTTTCCAACAAATGGGAGAAAAGCCTCACCGGCACGATTTGATGTACTTTGAAAGCCTCCCTCTTCATGATATTTCCAAGCATACGAGAGAGAGAGGTTATTTTCTCTATAGAGAGCTGAAAGATAGAAAGATTTGGGGCCTGCAACCTGGTTTAACTAAACACTTTAAGATATCTACATTCGCAGCCTCAAGAGATGAACTTGCTTTTGTCATAGACTCTTTAAAAAATATAATTAATAAATATGGTTAGACGTGGAGGACTTTGAATGACAGAGTGTAGTGGAAATAGCCTAAAACGCTTTATTGTAGAAGCGTCGTAGTTACTCTAAAGAATATTATATTTAATAGATAATGATAATAATCGCATCTACTATTTCATAAGGAACAAATATGATACAACTATCATCTTTTGATAGAGTATTAGTTTTAAGCCCACACACAGATGACGCTGAACTGGGAGCTGGTGGTACAATTGCTAGGTTTTTGGATGAAGGAAAAGAAATCCATTATATTATATTTTCCGTTTGTGAGGCCTCTGTACCCGAGGGATTACCAATAGATACCCTGAAAAAAGAATGTCTGCGATCTCTAAAAAGTATGGGTATATTAACTGAAAGAATACATATGCTGAATTATCAAGTGAGGACTTTCCCCGAATATAGGCAAAAAATCCTTGATGATTTGATAGAGTTTAAAAATCATATTATTCCTGACCTAGTGCTGGTTCCGTCATCTCAAGATATGCATCAAGATCATGGAGTTATATACTGGGAAGCACTAAGAGCATTTAAAAAGGAGTCATCGATTTGGGGATATGAGCATCCTTGGAATAACCTGACTTTTACGACTGATATTTTTATCAATTTAAATGAAGAACATCTGGGGAAAAAGATAAGAGCTCTTAAGGAATATCAATCTCAAAGAAACCGAGGCTATATGGATGAAAAAAATATCCGTTCATTGGCTATTACCCGAGGGGCACAACTAGATTTACCCTATGCTGAGGCCTTTGAACTGATCAGGCTAATTTACTAGCTATGTAACAAGACGTATCGGGCTATATCGGAATGAAGATGAATAAAATAGTCATGAGCTTAAATAAACATCTCACCACTGAAAATCACGGCATAGCATCAAATATTATTGGATTGGCCAATAGAATAACGGGTACAGTAATAGATGATTATGATGAGAGGATGAAAGTCTTTGGAACCTGTGTAATGAATAGTCATATTGAAAATAAAGCCTCGTTTGTAAGAAACAGAAAATACGAAAAGCTCTTGGACCAGTTGCAAAACACGTTAGTACTATTGATTAGAGAATCAGCCTACTTAGGTGAAAAATATTCACACAATACCTACTACATTATTTTAAATAATGGTAATAATGCAATAGTGGATACTTATAATTTCTTCTATGACAGCGAATTTCTTATCACTGAGCAAGAAATAACAAGGACGGCAAAAATACATAATACCGCGAGAATTGGTAAGGATGTTTACGTTAGGTAAAATGGGAATCCAGTAGTCGGCCACTTAAGAGAAGGGGGAGAGATGAAAATACTAATAACTGGTGGCGCTGGTTTCGTTGGAAGTCATTTACTGGATAGATGCACTAAAGAAGGTCATACTGTACTTTGTCTGGATAATTTGGCGGATGGTAATTCGGTAAATGTCAGGTATTTGCAGGACTACGGTAACTGCCGATTTATAAAAGGTGACATCAGAGATTCCGATTTATTGGAAACGATTACACGTGATGTTAATGTGGTATTTCATCTAGCAGCTTATCTCCCTGATGACAAGAGTATCTATAACCCATTCTTGTGCTTTGATATTAATGAAAGGGGAACCCTCAGTCTATTAAGAGCCGCATATCTAAATGGTGTTAATAACTTTATATACAGTTCTGACATGAAGGTATATTCTGAACCTGCAGGCTATTTACCTGTGGACGAGCAGCACCCTGTGCAACCATCTACTATTTATGGTGTAAGCAAGTTAGCTGGTGAGCTTTATTGCGGAGTATATTCTGAAGCAATGAATATAGTAATACTACGTTACTCTCGAATTTACGGAGAGGGAGCGATTAAGTGTGAACCCATAACTACGTTTATTAGCCAGGCATTAAGCAATAAACCACTTACAATATTTGGTGATGGCACACAGTCAAGCGATTTTGTATATGTGAACGATGTGGTTCAAGCTAATCTTCAAGCCATGGAAAGGAATAAGCCGGGGATTTATAACATTGGTAGTGGAGAGGAAGTAAGCACAAGAGACCTAGCCAAGCGAATTATCAATCTCACTGGCTCAAAATCGGACACAGTCATGTCAGATAAAGTTTATGGGCCTACTCGATTTGTTTTAGATATAACAAAATCACGAGAAGTCCTTGGATACTCTCCTCTTTCACTTAACGAAGGATTATCTAGAATTATCAAGATACATGTTTAATCGGAGCCTAATATGGGAACTCGAACAAGTAAATCTTTTTTAGTAAAATGTATATATATTAGCCATTTCGAAAGGGATACGCCTCTTAACCTCTTTAAATGGCACTCCCGGATCAGGATATAAATCTGGGAATGGGAGGGGGATATTGATGAGCACTATAGTAGCTATGCACCAGCCTAATTATCTTCCCTGGATTGGGCTATTTAGTAAGATAAAGCAAGCGGATTGTTTTGTTATTATGGACACTTTTCAATACACCAAAGATGGTATCACACACAGGAATAAAGTGAGGACCAATGCTGGAAGCGGTTATCTTACTATACCAATAGCTAAGAAGTTCGCAAGGGCAAAGATCAAGGATGTAGAGTTACCCTTGGATAGGAAATGGCAGGAGATTCATTACCAGACGATATATCAAAATTATCTAAAAACGGATTTCTTTAAATATCACGCCGATTTTTTTAAGGAATTGTATCAGAAGAATTTCCCTTTCCTCTGTCAGATAAATGTCAATATTATCCGTTATCTGCTGAAGTGCTTTGAAATTAACGTTGAGGTAATAACAGCAAGCGACTTAAACCTGTCCCCAGATTTAAAACATACGGACATGATAATAGCGGTACTTAAGAGTATTGGTTCTACCACATATCTGTCCGGTCAGAGCGGAAGAGTTTATCTGGAATTTGAAAAATTCCACCAAAATAACATAAATTGCAGATTTGTTAAATTTACTCATCCGGTTTATAAGCAAAGATACCCCGGTTTTGAGCCTAATATGTCGGCTATTGATCTGTTGTTTAACGTAGGTCCCCAGTCCAGTGAAGTAATAAAAGAGTCGGGCAAAATAGAAGATTAATTTAGTCGGAGATTATGGACTACGTTAGAACTTGTGCTACAAGACGTTCTCACGAATCGGCTTCGCTGGAGAACCTATGACAACCAGATTGTCAGGAATGTCCTTAGTAACTATTGAGCCCATGCCTACCAGGACCCGATTCCCTACATTAACACCCTCTCTGATGCAAACTTGTGATGATATAAAAGTGAAGTCACCTATTTTCACACGTCCAAATATCGAGGTAATACAAACAACGACACAATGCCTACCAATTCTAACTCCATGACCTATATGTACTAAAACATCCACCTTTGTTCCCTTACCAATTACGGTGTCACTTCGCTGCAAGGGCCCACGGGCAATATGGGTGTTCGCACCTATTTCAACATCATCCTCAATTACGACACCACCGAGTTGGGGGAACCATTCCAGTTCCCCCTTATCGTTTCTTTCAAATGCGACAGTTACAGTGCCAATGACTACTCCCGGGTGTATGATAACATTTTTACCAATTCTTGTCCCATCATGGATATGAACGTGGCTATCGATTATGACACCCTCACCTATTTCGCAATTCCCAATGTAAGAGTAAGGGCCGATATGCACCTTTTTCCCTATCCTAGCTTTTTCATCAATAATGGCAGTAGGATGAATGCCAGGTTTAGGTCTATGTAGAAAATATCTGGTCAGGAGCCGGCTATACGTAAGTCTGGGGTTGGTAACTTGAATAAGTGTCTTATCCTGATAATCTTCCTCAGGAATTTCAAAACCATCAGAGCAGACTATAACCGCCGCTTTGCTACTTCTAATCATCTCCAAAGCCCGCTCGCCCTTCGACCGACAAAAACAAATCGAGTCGTCGTCAGCTTGATCAATCGAGTACGCACTTCGCACGTATCTGTTGATACTACCAAGCACGCGATGTTGTTCACTAAGTGATTCAATGAGTGCTTTTACCTGCACTTTCCTTTTCATAATACCCCTTATGCTTCATGAATGCAGCTTGAGAGGTAATTTAATTTGTCTAATCGAACTCGGTTCCAATCTATTCAATTAGCTAATAGTATACAAGTCAGTATTACTCGCCTATAACTCTACAATAGCAAATGCTATATTTCAACAAGATATCATTTACCATCAACAATACCAAATTATATGAAATAATTTGCTTTGTCAAGCGTACTTTCCTGTAGAGTGAACCCGTAAAACAGAGTCACTTAGGCTTTGGTATCTGGTCAGTTCTCCTTTTTCTATTCAGAACCATCCTATAGTATAATCTTCCACAATATGCACTAATACCGCACAGGATAATGCAACTAATAATAGCAAGAGGTATGTGAGCTTGCTGGGAAGTATGACCCGTAATCCAGTACGAGAAAAGATGGTCAAGGTCGACCAGTACGCCAGCCAGCCCACAAATGACGATAATCCAAAGTGGCACACCTCGCACCTTAAAATAAATAATACGTTGTATCCACATATCATTTAGCTCCTTCCTCTTCTTGACCTTAAGATGTCTTCCATGGATTCAAAATACAAAGCCATTTTATAACTTTTTAAATAAACAATGACATTGATCTACACCGATAGAAATACCACCCTTAAGTAAGA
>Ga0315537_1003483_pt1 | contig 11680 bp, 6 predicted proteins | sample SalMarSW160270MG_FD_203091 | JGI IMG/M metagenome (GOLD analysis project Ga0315537, IMG submission 203091) | Salt marsh sediment microbial communities from the Plum Island Ecosystem LTER, Massachusetts, United States - Salt Marsh Sediment SW1602-70 ... | reverse complement strand
GCTGTTTCCCAATCCTCTTCTGCGTCCTCCCTCCGAACGCATTGAAGAGAACCGCAAGGGTCAAGCCGGGTTGTGGCCCTATGGAATCTCGGGCGACTTGCCGATTGCCCTGGTCACCATCGGCGAGACGCAGGATATCAGCCTGGTCCGTCAGATGCTCCAGGCACATAGCTATTGGCGAAGGCACGGGTTGATGGCAGACCTGGTGATCCTCAACGAGGAGGCAGGCGGCTATGAGCAGCCGCTCCGAGAACAACTGCAGCGCCTGATCCAAACGCATTCCATGTATGCGGGGATTGATCGGCCTGGTGGAATCTTCTTGCGAAGCGCGGATCAAATCCAGGAGGAAGACCTGAGGCTACTCAAGGCTGCGGCGAGTGTGGTGCTGGTGGCGGCACGTGGCACTCTGCCACAGCAATTGGGCATGCCTCCTGTGGAGGCTCCGGAGCTGCCGGAACCCATGGCTAAAAAACGTGCTCCCCGGGAACCTTCGGCTTCGCTGCCCTACATGGAGTTGTCCTACTTCAACGGCCTGGGTGGTTTTACCACGGATGGGCGTGAATACGTGATCTATCTCGGCCCCAACACCCAAACGCCTGCACCCTGGGTGAACGTCATTGCCAACCCGACCTTCGGAACATTGGTCAGCGAAATGGGGTCTGGCTTTACCTGGTATGACAACAGCCGGCGTAATCGTCTGACACAATGGTCGAACGATCCCGTAATAGATCCACCATCTGAGGCGTTATACATCCGGGACGAGGAAACTGGTGTCTGCTGGACGCCGACCCCGTCGCCGATCCGTGAGGAGACAGCATATCGGGCAAGGCATGGGGCCGGTTACACGGTCTTCGAGCATAACAGTCATGGGATCGAACAGGAACTGACGGTCTTCGTTCCAGTGGATGAGAATGGTGGAGAACCGATTAAGCTGCAGAGGTTGCGGTTGAAGAACGACTCCTCCAGGCATCGCAAGCTCTCGGTGACGTACTATGTGGAGTGGACACTGGGCGAAGACCGCGAATCCTCCCAGATGCACATCGTGACTCACTGGGATGACAAAGTCCGGGCCTTGATTGCTCGGAATCGCTACCATCCTGAGTACGGGGATCGGGTCGCCTTCGCGGCAATTGACCCGCCTGCCGAGTCTTACAGCGGCGATCGCTTGTCATTCATTGGGCGTAACCGTTCGCTGGGAAACCCAGCGGCGATGGAGCGAATGAGGCTGTCACGTCGGACAGGGGCGGGATTTGACCCGTGCGCGGCACTGCAGGTCACGCTTGAGCTCGCTCCTGGCGAGAGCGCTGAGATAACGTGCATGTTGGGGCAGGCAGAATCGGTGGGGAAAGCCCAAAAACTGGTTCTGACCTACCGGGAAAGCCAGGCGATTGAGACCGCGCTAAGCCAAACCAAGGCCTGGTGGGATGAACTGTTGGGCATGATCGAAGTGCATACCCCCGAACTTGCAATGGACTTCCTGATCAACCGTTGGCTTTTGTACCAAAGCTTGAGCTGTCGCATCTGGGGACGCTCTGCTTTCTACCAGTCCAGCGGCGCATTCGGCTTCCGCGATCAATTGCAGGACGTGATGGCTTTCGTCTACGCGTATCCTGAACTGGCGCGAGGGCATATCCTGCTGGCAGCAAGCCGTCAGTTCAAGGAAGGCGATGTCCAACACTGGTGGTATTCACCGACCGGCGCGGGAATCCGTTCGCGTATTTCCGATGACATGCTGTGGCTTCCCTATGTCGTCGCTCACTACGTCCGGATCAGCGGTGATGTGAACATCCTGCATGCGGAGGTTCCCTTCCTCAATGCCCCCATACTGGAAGATGAACAGCGAGAAAGCTTCTCCACACCGGAGGTCGCGTTCGAACGCGCCACGCTGTTTGAACATTGCCGGCGAGCGGTTACCCGCGGACTGACGGTTGGACCCCATGGCTTGCCCCTGATTGGAACAGGGGACTGGAACGATGGGATGAATCTCGTGGGTGCCGGGGGCAAGGGGGAGAGCGTTTGGTTGGCATGGTTCCTGGTGGATGTGCTTCAGGGTATGGTCGAATTGTCTGACCTGCTCGACCAGCCAGATTTGAGCCGGACCTATCAGCAAGACAGGAAATCGCTGATTCAGCGCGTCGAGCAAGCAGCATGGGATGGGGAGTGGTATCTTCGGGCAACCTTCGACGATGGCTCGCCCCTTGGTTCCTCGGCGAATAAGGAGGCGAGGATTGATTCCCTGCCTCAATCTTGGGCTTGGCTGAGCGGCGCCGCCGACACGGATCGCGCAGATAGGGCTTTGGAATCAGCGTGGAGACATCTCGTTCGCGAGGATGACGGTCTGGTGCTGCTCTTCGCCCCACCCTTTGACAGATCGGATCCATCACCCGGATACATCAAGGGGTACCCTCCGGGGGTGCGCGAGAACGGAGGCCAGTACACTCACGCCGCCCTATGGTTCGCCATGGCCATGGCGCGCCAAGGGGATGGTGAGCGTGCGGCGAGAATGCTGCGAATGCTCAATCCGATTGAACACACGCGTGATCTGGAAACAGTCTGGCGCTACGGTGTCGAGCCCTACGTGATCGCAGCTGACGTGTACCGATTGCCCGAGCGGATCGGCCAGGGTGGTTGGTCATGGTACACGGGTTCGGCGGCGTTGATGTACCGAGCCTGGGTCGAAGAGGTCCTTGGATTGAAGGTACGTGGGGATCAAATGCAGTTGTATCCGGTCATCCCCAGAGGGTGGGAGGGCTTCCGCCTGCGTTATTGTCATGGGGAAGCAATCTACGAGATCCAGGTCGAGAATCCGGAAAGATGCGAGCAAGGTGTGTCGTGGGTGGAGATGGATGGTCAGCGTGTACGGGGTGGAGTGATCCCGCTGGATCGAGGCTTGGTGAAGCATCGGATCCTCGTACACATGGGGAACCCGGAGCAAACGGCTTGAGAGGAGGCATCTAACTTGAGGATAGGTGCCATAACATCGGCGTCCATACCGCTTGCCAGAGCCTGCCAATCACTGCTATTCCAGCTGGCAATCCGTTTAGCGGTTACACTGCCTGCTTTGGTAAAGTCGCCTCCTGCAATAAGCTCGCCATTATATATTGTCAGGGCACTGATATTTGGGTTCATTCCACTGCCAAATTACAACTACCCTACAACCAAAAGACGCAATATCCGCTAATTTCATAAAAATGGCCTTTTTATAAGTCTTTGTGAATCAAGCTGTTACAAAAATTTAAAAAATGTCGAACATTTTATATATCCGTGTGCTATACAAAGGCATAGAACCTATCAAAACCTATCATTTAGCATAGTAGAACCTATGGAAATGTACGGTAACTACCTTACTAAACCTAACTTTTGAGCCGTCAAAGATGCCAAGAAAAGATAAGGTTTAACCGGTAAAAACCTACGAAAACCTACTATTTGGCTGCTGAAGATGTTGCCTAATGTTGGTATCTGAGCAGATTAAGATGTTAAGAAAAGATAAGGTTCAGAGGAGGAAATAACCTTATAAAACCTTAGTTTTGAGCAAGAAAAAACCTAACAAAACTTAACATTGAAAATATTCTATAAATGTCTTTGGTTGCAAGCTGTTGAAAATCGTTGCCATACGTCCACATTAGCGTATAATAAGACCTAAATAAATCGTTTAGAAGCAGCGGGAAAATAACAAAATGAAGCAAGTTGTGATCGAAAATCCGGTTTTAAACTCTGCATACGGAGAACCGACTCTGCACTGGAAGTTTACTGACGAGGGTATTACGGATGAAATCGTCGAAAATCGCCGAATCAGTTCCTATTTTGTGCCGATTGCTCAACCAAAACGGCGAGGGAAGGATAAACAGCTTGTTTTTGAGACAGAGTGGACAGCAGACCGCATAGAAGAGAACAAATTCATCAATCAGGTACGCGGCCGCATTAAAGCTTGGAGAGAAGGAGGATATGTTCATATCACAAAGACTACGCGGAGGCTTCTGGAACATTGGACTAATCCACAGCGTGAGAACAAACTCTTTTTCTGTCAGGTTGAGGCATTGGAGACGGCGATTTATATCGCTGAGGCGGCGGGGAAATGCGGGGATGAGTGGATTGTAAATCAGATTCGAGACACCAACAAAGGGGCGAATCCCGGACTCTTCAGGATTGCTTTTAAGATGGCAACGGGCAGCGGCAAAACAGTTGTAATGGGAATGCTGATTGCCTGGCAGGCTCTTAACAAACTTGCCAACAGCCAGGATGGCCGCTTCTCAGATACTTTTCTCATCGTGACTCCAGGAATAACGATACGCGATCGTTTACGAGTTCTGTTGCCAAATGACCCAAACAATTACTATCGCCAGCGGGACCTGTTGCCAACAGATATGATGCAGGAATTAGGCAAAGCAAAATTAATTATAACAAACTTTCACGCATTTTTACGGCATGAAAAAATAAAAGCTGGTAAGCTTACTAAGACTATTTTGGCGGGTGAAGATAACGAGAGATTTCAAGAAACACCGGATGAAATGGTGCGAAGGGTATGCAAGGAATTGGGCAACAAGAAGAACATAGTTGTAATAAACGATGAAGCACACCATTGTTATCGACATAAACCTGACGGAGAAGAAGTAAAGCTTACTGGTGACGACAGGAAAGAAGCCCAAACACGGGAAGAGGCGGCAAGAGTATGGATTTCAGGACTCGAAGCAGTCAAACAGAAGATAGGTATTAAAGTGATATACGACTTATCGGCAACGCCGTTTTTCCTGCGTGGGTCAGGTTACGGTGAAGGAACGCTTTTCCCTTGGGTAGTATCAGATTTTTCGTTGATAGATGCCATCGAATGCGGAATCGTTAAGGTGCCGCGTGTTCCGGTTTCTGATGACTCTATGACAGGAACTCTGCCAATGTATAGAGATCTTTGGGGACGAATACGCGAACATCTGCCAAGGAAAGGACGCAAGAAAGAGGCGGTTAGCGGCGAGCCGAAGTTGCCTGCTGAATTACAGGGGGCACTTCATAGCTTGTACGGGAATTATGAGAAGTATTACAGGAATTGGGAAAAAGGTGAAAAAGAAGATGGACTCGGTGCGACACCACCGGTTTTTATTGTTGTATGCAACAACACGAATGTCTCCAAGCTCGTATTTGACTGGGTTGCTGGCTGGGAAAAGATGCTGCTGGATGGTAGTACTGTTACGGTGCCGGGAAACCTGGCCATATTCAGCAACGTAGCGGATGCTCAGTGGTCTGCGCGGCCTAATACGATTCTGATTGACAGCAGCCAGCTCGAATCCGGCGAGGCAATGAGCAATGAATTTAAGAAGCTTGCGAGGGCTGAAATTGAGGAGTTCAAGGCAGAGTATCGACAGCGATTTCCGGGACGAGACCCGGAAAAGCTAACCGATGAGGATTTGCTTCGTGAAGTAATGAACACTGTCGGAAAACCTGGTAAGCTCGGAGAGAACATCAAGTGCGTGGTTTCCGTTTCGATGCTGACAGAGGGATGGGATGCCAATACTGTCAGTCATATTTTAGGCGTTCGGGCTTTCAGCACACAGTTACTTTGTGAGCAGGTCGTTGGGCGAGGGCTACGAAGGACAAATTACATTCCTGAGCCGGATGGCAAGTTCGATCCCCAGTACGCGGAAGTATATGGTGTGCCTTTCTCGTTTATTCCCTGTGCCGGAACAGGTGGCCCTGTTAAACCACCGCCACCCGTTACCAGGGTGCGGGCACTTGAGGAACGCATTGAATGCGAGATAACTTTTCCGAAGGTAACCGGCTACAGGTATGAACTGCCAGCAGAGAGATTAAAAGCTCGTTTCACCGAAGAATCGAAATACGTGCTCTCGACACAGGATATTCCATCTAAAACGGAGAATGCACCCATAGTCGGTGAGACGAGTATTCACACATTAGATGATTTGAAACGACGACGGGAGCAGGAAGTAGCGTTCCTGCTGGCCAAACTTACATTAGAGAAATTCTACCGTGACGACGAGGGCAATACGAAGCAATGGCTGTTCCCGGAATTGCTTGGCATTACGCGCCGATGGCTGGCCGAATGCGTCAAATGCAAGGACAATACCTTCCCCCAGATGCTGCTTCTTATTGAGTTTGCTCATAATGCTGCTGATAAGATATACAATGCGATTGTTAGTTCCAACGACGGTGAAAAAACACTGATGCCGATTTTAGAACCATACAACACAGTCGGGTCAACAAGATATATTGATTTTGACACGACAAAAACCGCATATCCGACGAACGAGAGATTCTGCCATATTTCCCACGTAGTTGCTGACACTGAAAGCTGGGAGCAGAAGATGGCACAGGCATTAGAGGAACTTGGCGAGGAGGGTCTGGTTATTTCCTATGTAAAAAATCAGGGCCTTGGATTCTATATACCTTATACATCGAGAGGAGAGGAACACAGGTATATTCCCGACTTTATAGCCCGGATTGACGATGGGCAGGGTAAAGACAATCTGCTGAATCTCATTATCGAGGTGACGGGCAAGAAAGATAAGGACAAAGAGGCCAAGGTGACAACAGCAAAAAACCTTTGGGTGCCCGCGATAAACAATCACGGCGGTTTTGGCAGATGGGCTTTTATAGAAATCCGTGACCCGTGGGATGCGAAGAATGCGATAAGAGAGGCAATAGGCGTCGAGACAGGAGAAAATTAGTCGATGGCAAAGAAAAAAAGAGGCAAAAGCGTTTCAGTTCATTCAACACAACATAAAGACAAGAGGAAAAATATTCCGACAGAGGAATTGCGGGGATTTGTGGCTGAAGATGAGCTAAAGCCGAAGCAGGTAAAGTATCCGGGTCTGCTTTATGCAAGAGACCCGTCGCTTGACCCGCAATTGGTATGGAAGGGCAAGGATGAGCAGGACCAAGAGGAATTAACAGTTCCATCGGTTCCGATTTACATACAGGAAAAGATTCATCCGCACGCAATAATAGAAGACGTTCGCTCACAGGCCAGAAAAGGCACAGAGCAACAGCTTGATTTCTTTGCGGATTTTAATGACCTGCCGGAGGATTTCGATAAAAGAGTGGACTTCTATCACTGGGAAGGCAACTGGTCTAATCGAATGATTCTGGGTGATTCACTTCTGGTTATGACCAGCTTAGCGGAAAAGGAGGGCCTTAAAGGCCAGGTCCAGATGATTTATATCGACCCGCCTTACGGGATAAGGTTCGGTTCCAATTGGCAGGTGTCAACTCGCAAGCGAGATGTCAAAGACGGCAAGGCAGAAGACGCCACTCGCCAGCCGGAACAGATAAGGGCATTCAGAGATACGTGGAAACTCGGTATCCATTCGTATCTATCATACTGGCGAGACCGTCTAATTGTCGCAAGAGAACTTTTGACTGAAACGGGAAGTGTCTTTGTCCAAATAGGCGATGAAAATGTTCATCTTGTCAGATGCCTTATGGATGAGGTATTTGGGACGGAGAATTTGTGCGGATTGATCGCTTTTCAGAAAACGGGAGGTTTCTCACCATCGCTCTTGTCATCTGTTTACGATTATCTTTTGTGGTACAGCAAGAAAAAAAAGCAGGTAAAATTTCGCAAGCTTTTTAGGCCCCGTCCGAAATCGATGATAGAGTCCGGATATAATTGGGTCGAAATGGACGATGGGACACGAAGACGACTGGGCACAAACGAACGGAATCTGAGTGCAACTCCTCCAGATGTGAAACGAATGCAAACAAGCATCTTAGTTTCTGCTGGGGCTTCTGTGCAAGGATCGGTTCCATTTAAATATCAAGGGAAGGTTTACAAACCGGCAGCGGGGACGCACTGGAAAACCGCAATCTCCGGACTGAATATACTCTCGAGGGCGGAGAGGCTCATTGGGATAAGCAATACTTTGGCGTATGTTCGTTATGAGGATGATTTTCCAGTAACAGAGTTTAACAACGTGTGGGATGATACGGTACGTAGCACTTTTGCAGCTGATAAATATTATGTCGTTCAGACTTCGGAAAAAGTTATTGAGCGTTGTATTTTAATGACGACCGACCCTGGAGATTTGGTATTGGATCCGACTTGCGGCGGTGGAACAACGGCATATGTTGCAGAGCAATGGGGCAGGCGGTGGATAACAATTGATACGAGCAGAGTTGCCCTTGCACTGGCGAGGACGAGATTGATGAGCGGACGGTTTCCATATTATATCCTTTCCGATTCACCCGAGGGAGTCAAGAAAGAGGCAGAAATAACAGGCCGAATGCCGCCGCCTTATCCAACCAGCGGGGATATAAAAAAGGGATTTGTTTATAAACGAGTTCCGCACATCATGCTTAAAGACATTTCCAATAATGATGAGATAGATGCTATCTATGAGAAGTGGCAAAAGCAAATGGAACCGATACACAAGAAATTAAATAAGCTATTGAAAGAAAAATGGGAGGATTGGCAGATACCGCGAGGGGCGCAAAAAGAATGGCCCAAGGAGGCCAAAGACCTTCATAAAAAGTGGTGGGATATGCGATTTCGGAGGCAAATGGAAATAGACGAAATTATCGCAAGAAACGCCGATACGGAATTGCTTTACGACCAGCCGTATGAAGATAATAAGCGAATAAGGGTAACGGGGCCTTTTACGGTGGAGAGTTTGTCGCCGCATCGAACGATAAGTTTTGAGGACAAAAAGGGATTGATGCGGCCGAATGAGCTTGGCTTTGCGACGAAGATGTTAGGTGCGGGGCAATTCGGCAATATCATAATCGAAAATCTTAAAAAGGCCGGTGTCCAAAATACAATCAAGAACGAACGATTAAAATTTGATAGGCTGGAGACTCATCCAGGTGTGTGGATTCATGCAGAAGGAGAATATACGGAAAAAGACGGTAAGAGCCGACGTGTAGCTGTCTGTATCGGGCCGGAGCACGGAACGGTCGGACCTGATTTAGTCAAGGAAGCGGCCAAAGAGGCTGTGCAGGGGATTGGTTATGATTTGCTGTTAGTTTGCGGATTTGCGTTTGACCCGCACGTCAACGAAGAGGCGAAGCGATACGGCAAATTAACGGTTCTGCCAACGAGGATAAACGCGGATTTGCAGATGGGTGATGAGTTTTTGAAAAAGACCGGGGCGGGGAATCTGTTTATGGTGTTCGGCGAGCCGGACCTTGAGGTTAAAAAGACCAAGGACGACAAGATTCAGGTTGAAATTAAGGGATTAGATATATACGACCCCACAACCGGCGAAATCCGCAACAATTCAACGGAAGATATAGCATGCTGGTTTATCGATACGAACTACAATGGCGAGAGTTTCTTCGTCCGGCATGCTTATTTCACAGGAGCAGACAATCCTTACGACAAGCTCAAGCGGGCATTGCGAGCCGAGATAAACGAGCAGGCGTGGTCGATGTTATATTCGACGAAAAGCAGGCCCTTCGAGCCGCCTGAAACAGGCAGAATCGCCGTCAAGGTAATAAACCACTACGGCGACGAAGTTCTGAAAGTGTATGACGTGAAAACTCCAGGCCAATAAAATAGAAAAATACTCTTAGTTCTTTTAGTGTATAGACAGGTAAAGCTGTGGAATATGATATTTTTATAAGAGAGTGGTTTAAAAGGGCAGAAAGAACAAAACAACCTGTTGACGATGCAGATCGGTTTATCTCTCTCTGGATCGCATTCAATGGTTGGCTCAAAAAAGAGTACGGAGAGAACACCAAAGACACGGAAATGATCAAAAAGGCTAAAAAGAATAAAACCTTAAAAGAAAAATTCGGGAAATTATATGCCAGTAATAAAATTTTTGTAAAAAATCTGGAGAAACTGATGGGATATAGAGTTGTAGATATGCGTGATCCTACAAACGAACAAAAAGAAAAAAGATGTACAGGTGATTTCGAAAGTTATTTAGATACAATTTATCAAATCAGATGCAACTTGTTTCATGGCAGAAAAAATTATGAGGAAAGTAAGAAGGATCGGGAGTTGGTTACGCTGGCCTTAAAACTATTGCGTCCTTTGTTTAAAAGCTTCTTGGAAAACACGGCATAATTTGAAAATTATATTCAACAACGCCCACGGCGGCTGGCCAATAAGTTAAGACGATAATCTTAAGTTTGTTGGAGGCGAACAAATGGAATATTTAACAGATGGTATATTAGAAAGAGCTATTCGGTCGCAGAGGAGGCGTATTTTTGACACTCACGACATTTGTTCTACTTTGATGACCGGTTTTGCCAGAGCCGCCTTTTAGGGCGTTTAGTTTGGCCAGCACTTTGTCTTTAGTCGGTTCCAGCACGCAATCCAGACGCCGCAGAACAGTGAGAGGCAGCATTACGTCCCTGTACTGGTTTGGCTTATACGGCCCGCGAAGCAAGTCAGCCTATACCGCTGATTGTAGTTAATCTTTTAGGGGCATTGAAAGCCCATATAAGGCCGAATGATAACGACAGGGTGTTTTTATCCTTTGGCAGGTGGATTAACACAGCAGGGCTTATCAGAGATGATTTAGCAGTAGCAGGAATTGAACCAACAGACAAAGACGGAAACGAAATCTGCTTTCACAGCTTGCGGAACAGCTATATATCATTCCTTGCGAATAGCGAGACCCCTGCAAAAGTTATTCAGAAACTTGCAAGGCATTCAGACCCCCGTTTGACGTTTAACACATACGCAAGAACCTTTGAGGAAGCGGAGCAAAAGGCGATGAATTTTCTGCCGAACTTTGGAGATTTTGTCTTGTCCACCAGCTTGGACACTAACTGCAGAAAACAGGAGATTTTGGTAGACATGCTTGGACACAAAAATGCACAAGACACACCAAGAAACGCTATTTTTGCGTCAGAAACAATAGCCCCAAGGGGATTCGAACCCCTGTTGCCGGGTTGAAAACCCGGTGTCCTAGACCTGCCTAGACGATGGGGCCAATGTTAGTTGTTAGTATTTAGCCCACAAAATAAATATTTAGTTTTTGATAAAGAACTATTCGAGACTAATTGCCTCAACCGGACAGGCATCGACGCAGACGCCGCAATCGATGCACAGCTCCTTGTCAACTACTGCCTTTCCGTCTTCCATCTTTATTGCATCGCTGGGGCACTCGGGTACGCAAGATTCACAGCCGGTGCATTTTTTCTTATCTACTTTTGCTGGCATTTATTGTTCCCTTTCAAAAAGACTAATAATTTACAGTCGAACCTCAAGATATTACAAGATTGTCATTATTTTACAATACTAATTTTCCGGGAATTGCGATGATGCTGAGAAAATATTTGAGGCCTTCTATTTTGCTGCTGTTGTCCGTCGGTAGTTTAAAATGCGATATTAGTGTCTGTCTGATTTGGCTCGGTGAGGTCGGGTGGCAGGACAGGCTTAGGTTCACGTTGCGTTTCAGGTGCCGTGCCTCCGAGAGCAATAGCCATTTCTCTAACCCGCGGGTTTAAATCGTATCTTGCCATCCTGTCGAGGATTTTGCCGAAGTTGTATCCATTTTTTTCGAGCTGATACAGTGCCATCAACCTAACAGGCCAGGCGGAGTCGTTCAGGTTTTCGGCAACATCGTTTGTTAGTCTGCTGTCCAGCGTCAGGCTGGCCATAGCCGCCATCGTTTGTATTTTTACGTTCCAGTTATAATCCTTCAGACATTTGTGCAAGGCAGATTTTAATGCAGCCGGCATCCAGTCTGCGTACAAAAATTGATAGCTGGTTCTGCCTTTG
>Ga0315537_1003481_pt1 | contig 11687 bp, 10 predicted proteins | sample SalMarSW160270MG_FD_203091 | JGI IMG/M metagenome (GOLD analysis project Ga0315537, IMG submission 203091) | Salt marsh sediment microbial communities from the Plum Island Ecosystem LTER, Massachusetts, United States - Salt Marsh Sediment SW1602-70 ... | reverse complement strand
GGACAAGCCTTCGGCAACTAGAAAGCGGTGGAAAGTGCGCAGCGCAGCCACCTTGCGAGCAACCGACGACGGTGCCAGCTCCGTGAGCGAGCGGATGAAGCCCGACACGGAGTCCACATTCGGCTCTCGGCCCTCGAGGTGAGCGGCATATTGGCCTAAATCGCGCCGGTAGGCGGCGATGGTGGCCTCCGAGAGACCGCGCTCCAGGCGGAGCGCTGAGATGAACTCGGCAATGTGCTCGTCGATCACAGCCGGCTTCTCAGGGCGTAGATGCCGAGGATGGTCTTGGCATCCTCGATGGTCCCGGTTTCGAAAGCACGCGCGATCTCCTCGAGGGTCATAGCGACCTTCGTGGAAGCCACCTCCTCGATGCCCTGGGGCTGGGCCGGAACCTCCTCCAGGTCCTCGGCGAGATAGACCCAGGAGATCTCGTCCGTGTAGCCCGGAGACGTGTAGCAGCGGTGCAGGAGCGTGACCTTTCCCGGTCTGAGTCCCAGCTCCTCCGCACACTCCCGGGCCGCGGTGGCCTCAGGCGGCTCTCCGGCCACATCCAGCTTCCCTGCGGGCAGCTCGAGCAGCACCCTGCCGGCCGGAGCGCGGAATTGGGAGATCAGATGCACCCGCTCCCCGTCCCAGGGAACCACCACGGCCGAACCCGGATGATGCACCTGGTCCCGAGCCATCCAGGCGCCGTCTCCGGCCACGTGGTAGGAGCGTTCGAAGGTCAAGAAGCGACCACGCCCGAGACGGCGCCGACCGAGAAGCTGGAACACCACGGTCTCAGGGAGCGTCGGCCCGCTCCTTGGCCCGCTCTTCGGCCGGGATCGCAGCATGCCGGCGGTGCTCCTTGGCCGCGGCCATAAACCCGGAGAAGAGCGGATGCGGCTTGTCGGGCCTCGACTTGAACTCGGGATGGAACTGTGAAGCGACGAAAAACGGATGCCCGGGAAGCTCGATGATCTCGACCAGCTGATCGTCCGGCGACAGCCCGGACAGCAGCAGGCCGGCCTCGCTGAGATCCTTGCGATAGCGGTTGTTCACCTCGTAGCGGTGGCGGTGCCGCTCGTAGACGAGCTCCTCGCCGTAGAGACGCCGCGCCAGCGAACCTTCGGAGAGCTTGGCTGCATACAGGCCCAAGCGCATGGTTCCGCCCTTGTCTTCCACGCCCTGTTGTGTCCCCATCAGGTCTATGACGGGATGCGGGCTCGTGGGATCGAACTCGGCGCTGTTCGCCTCGTTGAGGCCCAGCTGCGATCGGGCGAACTCGATGACGGCACATTGCAGGCCGAGACAGAGGCCCAGGTAGGGGATCCCGTTCTCACGGGCATAGCGGGCCGCCTGGATCTTGCCCTCGATCCCCCGAACCCCGAAACCACCGGGCACGACGATGCCGTCTACTCCCTCGAGGTAGGAAGGAGCCAGCAGGCCGTTCACGTCGTCGCTGGGAATCCAGCGCAGATCGACGGCGACATCGTGCGCTACGGCCCCGTGGCCCAGCGCCTCGACGACCGACAGGTAGGCGTCCGGGAGATCGACGTACTTGCCGACCAGCCCGATGGTGACCTGCTCCGTCGTGCCGCCCATACGCTCCACCAGCGAGCGCCATCCGTCCAGGTCGGGCGGCGGGGCCTCGATCTCCAGCTTCTTCAAGACCACGTCGTCGAGCCCGCCCTCGTGGAGCACGAGCGGAACACGGTAGGTGCAGTCGACGTCGGGAGCAACGATGACCGCGGCCAAGGGAACGTCGCAGAACAGGCTGATCTTGCGTCGCGGGGCGTCGTCCACAGGGCGGTTGGAGCGAACCACTATGGAATCGGGCTGGATGCCGCGGCTGCGCAGCTCGGCCACGCTGTGCTGTGTGGGCTTGGTCTTCAGCTCCTCGCTCGGGGCAATGTAAGGCATCAGCGTGAGATGGATGTAGACCGTGTTCTTGGGACCGACGTCGTTGCGGAGCTGGCGGATCGCTTCTAGGAAGGGAAGAATCTCGATGTCCCCCACCGTGCCGCCGATCTCGCTGATGACGATGTCCGCCTCGGTGCGCTCCCCCAGTCGGCGAATGCGGCTCTTGATCTCGTTGGTGATGTGCGGGATCACCTGCACGGTGTCGCCCAAGTAGTCGCCCCTTCTCTCCTTCTGGATGACGGCCAGGTAGACGGAGCCGGTCGTGACGTTGGAGTCACGATGGAGGTTCTCGCCCACGAACCGCTCGTAGTGGCCGAGATCGAGATCGGTCTCGCCTCCGTCGTCGGTGACGAACACCTCGCCGTGCTGGAAGGGGTTCATGGTGCCCGGGTCGACGTTGATATAGGGGTCGAGCTTCTGGTTGACGACGCGCAGGCCTCGGGCACGAAGGAGCCGACCGAGGGACGCTGCGGTGATGCCCTTTCCCAGGCTCGATGTCACGCCGCCGGTGACAAAGACGTACTTGGTCACAACCGTGTAATCCCTGGTGGCTCGGCGCATGGTAGCACCGGCCCAGTGAGGAACCGGGCTCAGTGCCGAGACCGGCGCCGACCCGCCAGCTCGAGAAGCTCCGCAGCGTGACGCCGGCCCCGCTCGCTGGCGGGCAACCCGCCGAGCATACGCGTCAGCTCGCCGAGGCGATCATCACCCTCGACCCGCCCCACCGACGCCTTCGTGCCGACACGGTCGACGGCCAGCTGGGTATCGGCAAATGCAGCCACCTGGGGGAGGTGGGTGACCACGAGCACCTGGCGATCCGCTGCGAGCGCGGCAAGCTTCTCGCCCATGGCGAGAGCCGTGCTGCCCCCGATACCGACGTCGATCTCGTCGAAGGCCACCACGGGGGCCTCCGCCACTCCGCCGGCGAGCCGCATGGCGAGCACGAGCCGGCTCAGCTCCCCTCCGCTGGCGATCCGGCTCACCGGCCCGGCTTCTATCTCGACATCGGACGAGAAGCGGAGATCGATGGAGTCCGCACCGTGGCGGGAGGGCACGGCGCTGCCCACTCGCAGCTCGACCACGGGCCGGCCGAAGCCGAGATCACGCAGATGCGCCGCGGCAGATTCGGCGATCTGCTTGGCGGATCGCCTTCTTGTATCGGCCAGGTGCTCCCCGGCTGCGGCGAGGGCCGTTTCCGCCTCCGCGATCTCGGCGCTCACCTGGTCCGCCCGGTCGAGGAGCCCGCTGATGCTCTCGGCACGCGCCCGGGCACGGGCACCGAATTCAAGGACCTCGACCAGCGTGTCTCCGTATTTGCGCTTGAGATCGGTGAGCACGGCAAGACGCAGTTCGGCTTCCTCGAGGGCGTCAGGGTCGTGCTCGACGGCATCTCCCAAGCGGCTCAGCTCCGCAGCCAGCTCCCCGGCCTGTGAGGCCAAAGCGGCCGCATCGCCCGCCAGCACGGCGATGGAAGGATCGATCGCCCCTGCCCTGCGCAGCAGGTCGACCAGCTCGCCAAGACGATCACCGACACCGTCCTCGGCGCTGAGCAGCTCGTGGCTCGCTCCCAGATCGGCGGCGATCTCCTCGGCATGCCGGAGCCGCGCCAGGGTCACCGCAAGGCTGGCGTCCTCGTCGGCCCCGACGGCGGCCGCTTCTATCTCCCGAGCCTGGTGACGGGCGAGGTCGACCTCACGCTCCAACTGGCGCCGGTCCCCTCCTATCGCGTCGGCGTCGGCCCGGAGCCCTTCGACGAGGGCCCAGGTTTCCTCGTATAGGGCCAAGGCGGCCCGCCCGTCGGCGTCGAGACCCCCGTCGATGATGGCCCGAAGCACCGACTCGCGCCGCAGAGAGACGTGCTCGTGCTGGGCCACGATCTCGACGATCCCGTCCAGGCGATCAACGAGGCTCCGCAGGGGCACCATCGAACCGTCCAGGTACGCCTTCGAACGGCCCGGCGCCACCCGCCGCGCCGCCACGATCTCCTCACCGTCCACCAGAAAACGCCCCTCGACGCGGGCTTCTTCACCGTCGGGCCCGATCTGGTCGGAACGGGCGGCATCGCCCCGCAGAAGCCTGAGAGCGCCGAGAAGCAGGGTCTTGCCTGCCCCAGTCTCACCCGTGACGGCCACAAGGCCCGGCCCCGGTTCGATGTGCGCACGGGCGATGACCCCGAGGTTCTCGACGACCAGCTCGTCAAGCATCGTGAAGACCGAACCTCTCGCGGAGAGCCCTTCCGAAGTGCCGCGGAGACAGCACGATGAGGTGAGCCGGGCAGGGACCACGTGCGACCTCGACCCACTGTCCAGGTTCTAGCTCGCCGATGGAGCGGCCGTCGACGTTGACGCGGGCAGGACGGTCGCCCTCTGCGCTGAGCTGGAGGCGGGCGGACGCTCCAAAGACGAGCGGCCGGGCGAAGAGGTTGTGCGGAGCCACGGCAGTGACCACGAGCACTTCGAGCTCGGGATCCACCAGAGGGCCGCCCGCCGAGAAGGTGTAGGCGGTCGATCCCGTCGGTGTCGCGACCACAACGGCATCCGCCCGGTAGCAGACGAGACGCTCTGCGCCGACGGACACGCCGATCTTCACCACGTGCTGGCTGAGCACCTTCTCGACCACTACGTCGTTGATCCCGGCGACCGGCTCGGCGCCGGGCATCGTCGCAGCCACCGTCATGCGAAGGGATTGCTCGAACCGGCCGTCCCTGAGAGCATCGAGGGCGGCCCCCACCTCTTCAGGCTCCACCGCGGTGAGGAAACCGACGTGCCCTGCGTTCACCCCGAGCACAGGCAGCCCGGTGGCCAGGCCCAGGCGCACTGCTTCCAGCACGGTGCCGTCCCCTCCGACGGCCACGATGACGTCGCCCTCGGGGACGGAGTCCGGAGACCGGACCTCGGTGCCGGCGACGCGCTCGGCATCTGCAGGAGTAGCGGTGACCGTCATGCCGCGACGGCCCGCCTCGCCGACGAGTGCCGCCGCCGCGGCGGCGGCTCGATCACGGCTGGGATGGACCACCAGAACCAGTTTCATCCGACCGCTTCCTCGATCCTGCGGCGCGTCAAGGAGGCTGCTTCACCGAGCCGCCCTGCCACGAAGAACTCCACGTTTCCCTTGGCCCCCGTGATGGGCGAACGAACGACGGACCTGGCCCCAATCCCCGCGGCGGCAAGGGCGTCGACGACACCGGCCACGGCACGACCGTGCAGCACAGACCCGCCGACGATACCGCCCTTGCCCACGTTCTCCCGTCCTACTTCGAATTGTGGCTTGACAAGCACAACGTAGTCGCTGCCGTCCCGACCGCAGGCGGCGAGGTTCCCGGCGAGAAGCCCGACCGAGATGAATGACACGTCGACAACGACCAAATCGAAGGGTGCTCCGAGAGCCTTCGGGCCGGCGTAGCGGAAATTGGTGCGGTCGTGCACGGTGACACGCTCATCGGTGCGCAGACGCCAGGCCAGCTGGCCGTAGCCCACGTCGACCGAAGCCACCGCAGCGGCTCCTCGCTGGAGGAGAACATCGGTAAACCCTCCGGTGGAGGCGCCCACATCCAAGCAGCGGCGCCCCTCGGGATCAATGCCGAAGACGTCGAGGGCGGCAGCGAGCTTGGCTCCGCCTCGGCTGGCCCATTCGGCGACGTCGACGAGCGACAGGCCCGTCGTCTCATCGACGAGAGTGCCGGGGCTGGGAATCGGGATACCCGAGACGCGCACCCTGTCCTCCTGGATGGCACGGCGAGCGGCGGCTCTGCTACGAACGACGCCGCGCCGCACCAGCTCCCGGTCGAGACGGCGACGGCTCAGTGTGCAGCCTCTTCGGATGCAGTCGAATCGAGACCGGCGGCCAATGCCGAAGCCAGGGCGTCCGCGATCTCCGCAGCTTCCGCCGGGTCGGCCGTCTCGAGGGCGTGGAGCAGGCGCTCGATACGCGTATTATCCATAGACGCATTATCACCCGGCGGGACGACAGGAAGCTGGTTTTGATCCCGATACGGGATGTGAATCCCACCCGAATCCGCCCTTTCGGCACATGGGCGCTCATCGTGGCAAACGTCATCGTGTACTTCGCCGTGCAGCCCGCCGCAGGCCCCGACCAGAGCTCTCAGCAGGAGTACAACCGCTTCATATACGAAAACGCCGCCATAGCGTGTGAGCTGACCACCGGCGAGCCTCTCAGCGCGGACGAGATCAATTCGGGCCAGTGCTCGGACGTGGACGCGGGCGCGCCCTACTTCTCCGACAAGAACATCTGGCTGGCGGTCATCGTCTCGATGTTCCTGCACGGTGGCATCGCCCACATCCTCTTCAACATGTGGAGCCTGTGGATCTTCGGCAACAACGTCGAGGAGGCATTCGGCACGTTCGGCTACCTGCTCCTCTACCTGGGCACCGGCATAGCCGCCACGGCGGGGTTCGTGCTCTTCAATCCCGACCTGACCATCCCCCTCATCGGCGCCAGCGGCGCCATAGCCGGAGTCATGGGCGCCTACATCGTGCTCTTCCCCCGGCACCTGGTGCTGACCCTGGTCTTCTTCTACATCGTCGCCTTTCCCGCCGCGCTCTTCCTCGGGATCTGGTTTGTAGGGCAGTTCGCCCTGGTGAGCAGCACGGAAGGCGTCGCCTGGCAAGCGCACGTGGTCGGCTTCCTTGCCGGCATGGCCGTCGCCCTCCTGCTGCGGAAACGGTTGCTCGCCAACACGCTCAACCCCGATCCACCGCGGCGTCAGGACTCCTCAGTCTTCTAGAGCAAGAGCGCGGGCAGCTCGACCAGGCTCCCTATCACACGATCCGACGCCAGCTCCGCAGGCACGTCCGCGGCATCGGCGGTCACCCCGGTGAGCACGAGCACGCTGTTCCAACCCTCGAGGCCGGCCATGGCCAGATCCGTCTCGGGCCGGTCTCCGACCACCCACGTGGGCCCAGCGCCCAGATGCCGCCGGATCACGGCACGCATGGGCTCGTGAGGTTTGCCCGCCACTTCGGCGCGGCGGCCCGACGCCGTCTCCACCGCCGCCACGATCACCCCGGCACCGGGCCAGTAGCCCTCGGGAGTCGGGTAGGTGGGATCGGTGTTCGTGGCGATCAAGCGGGCCCCCTTCTCCAGCGCCCGCATCGTCGACCTTACGGCCTCGTAGTCGAAGCTTCGGCTAAGCCCCACCACCACGGAGCGCGCCTCCTCGGGAATCCGGGTGACTGAAATCCCCATCTCATCCAGAGTGCCGGCCAGTCCGGCCTCCCCCACGGCGAACACCGGCTGGTCGCCGGGGCCAAGCATGTCTGCCACCGCCATGACGGAGGTGATCACCTGGCCGGCGTCGGCCGGGTAGCCACAGCAGGAGACGATGTGCTCTGCGACACCCTGCGGCGTCAGCATGCCGGCATTTGTGGCGAACAGGAGCCTAAAACCCGCTTCATCGAGCCGCTCGAGGGCGGCCGCGGCGCCGGCGATGGGATGCCCGGCCAGGTACAGGACACCATCGAGGTCGCAGACTATGTTTCCCCGCTCCGCCGGCATGCACTGCTCCGCAACTCGGCTGTCCGCCCATCGGGCGCGCAGGACGCTACCACCCGCCGGCGTTGGTGCCGCCCGAGGCGCCCTCCCCAGTCAGGTCCCGATGTGCGCCCCGAAACGCTCAACGGTGGCGGCGAGCTGGGCCACGGTGAGGCGCAGAGACTCCTCGCTGACCCGCTCGTCGTTGCCGTGGAAGAGGGTGAAGAACTCGCCGAAGGGAATCCGATCGTCGAAGACGGCAACGCCGTACGCCACCGTCCCCCGGCTGCGGAAGAACCGGGCGTCCGTGGCCACGGGGATAAGTGATGGGATCAACCGCCGCCGACCGGTCACCACCTCGAGGCCGTCCGCGATGGCCTCCCACAACGGCCCCTCGGGCCGGGACCCGTTGGGCCGTGTGATCTCGAGCCGTTCCAGGCGCACGTCTTCGTCCCGGCCCAGGACACGGCGCAGGTGCGCGTCCACGTCGTCCTCGTCCTGTCCGGGAAGGGCACGCACGTCCATGCGGGCTTCGGCGTGATCCGGCACCACGTTGGTTTGCACGCCTCCCTCCAGCGTGTTGACGCTGACCGTCAGATGGGTGCAGGCGTGGACCCATCGGGCAAGGCCCCGATCGGTGCGGAAGATCTCGCTGATCACATCATCCACGAGCTCGGCGTCGAGGAGCCGTCTGCGGAGGGGGTCCGCGGGTCCCCAGGCCTCAACTAGGCGCCGCCACTCGGCCGTGATCACGGCCCCAGGCGGGTTCTCAATGAGCCGGGAGACTGCTCGGGTCAACGGGACCAGTGCGCTGCGCGTGCCGTAGGGCTGGCTCCCATGGCCGGGAATCCCGTCAGCGACCAACCGGCGCCACTGGGGACCCTTCTCCGCGACGGTGACCGGCAGGCCCGGCCCCTCCTCCCCGGTGAGAAAAGGTGCACCCGTCTCGGTGACGAGGTACTCACAGGCAACGTCCTCCCATCGGTTCTCGACTAGCCACCCGCTTCCCAGCCGACCGGCGGCTTCCTCGTCGGCAACGGCCAGCAGCAGGAGGTCGCCGGGAAGGGGCGGCAGCGTTCCATCGAGATAACGCCTAAAAACTGCCGCCATCACCGAAGTCTGGTTGAGCATGTCCACGGCCCCGCGTCCCCAGACGAAGCCATCGCGGCGCTCACCCGAAAAAGGAGGGTGACTCCAGCCGTCGGGACGCGCCGGCACGACGTCCGTGTGCCCCAGGAGCATCAGCCGAGGCGCCCCGGGCCGGCTGCCCGGCACCCGGTAGAGAACGCTCTGGCGTCCGGGGTGAGGCTCGAACACCCGGCCTTCGGCTCCCAGGTAGGCGGCGAGAGTGGCCACCGAACGATGCTCCCGACCACTGTCGGCCGTCCCATCGTTCACACACTCGTTCCGAATCAACGAGACGAGCAGCTCAACGACCTCTCCGGTCGGAATCGTCACGGCTCTCCCTTCGATCGAGACGACGTGGGCGCGGCCCGGCGAGGCACGGCGATGCGGCGAGCGGTCAAACGACTCGGCCCGGGACTGGTCGTCCGGCAAAGACCGGGAAGCGCGCCGCCGTCCATGCGGCGGTGCCCACGGGCGGCGGACCTTGGGTTGAAGCTGGGTCCTGCCAACCCGTTTCCGAGGGATCGATCACGAACAGCGATGCCGACGTGCCTTACGGCACCAGCCCCGACTTCCATGGGACGTCAGCGTAGCCAGAAGGCTCAGACGCAGTCCCGGCAGAGGGACTTCCGCTTGTCCGCGAGCTGGGTGACCCGCTTCACCAGGAAGCACGAAGCGCAGACGAACTCGTCCGACCCCACGGACTCGGCCTCGGTCTCGAGAGCCATGGCCTCGCGTCGGATCTGTCGCAGCTCCTCCGCTTCGTCGACCGGGAGCACTTCGGCGGCCTCATCCTCGGTGAGCATCTCGAGCTCTTCGGCCTCCAGCTCGTCGAGCGCCTCTTCTTCTTCCTCCTCCTCGTCGTCGTCCTCGTCCTCGTCCTCCTCGACGTCCTCCTCCTCCTCGTCCTCCTCCTCCAAATCGGAGAAGTCGTCGGAATCGTCGAGGTCCTCCTCTAGAACATCGAGGTCGTCCTTGAGCCAGTCCTCGCTGGGCTCTTCGGCGTCGAACTCGTCTTCATTCGGGGGGGCGTCGGAAGTGACCAATCCAACTCCTCGGGATCAGGGCGGCCGGAGTATAGGTCCCCCCATCGGGAATCGGGAGTCAGATCTTGAATCGAAGCGCGCCGGGTTCGATACGCACGGTGACGGGCGTCTCGCCCAGGTAATCGCCGTCGACTTCGATGGGCCAGGAACGGTCGGTCTCGATGGTGACCGAGGTGGATCGGTAGCGCCTCACCGCCTTGTGCGACAGATGCGATCCCCTCTTGACTTTGGGGAAGAGGGAGAGGGCCGCCCACTTCCAGCACGAGAAGAGCTGCACATCGAAGAAGCCGTCGCCGAGGGCCGCCCCCGGCGCGATGTTCATGCCGAACCCGAAGTACTGGCCGTTGGCCACAACAACGGCGAACGCCTTGCCTTGAAACGACTGACGGTCGGCAGTCAAGTCGACCCGGGCGGCGCGAAAGCCGGGCAGGGTCAGCCAAAACGCCGCCTTGTACCTGGACTTCCCCAGGCGACGGGTGACCCGCTCCGCGGCACGCACCGTGCCGGCGATCACTCCGACGTCGAGAACGTTGAGAAACCGCCGGATTCCCCACTCGCCCTCGGCGACGCCGACGTCGATGCTGTAGGTGGCGTCGCCCTCGAGGTGAGCCGCCGCCTCCTCGAGGGACTGGGGCATCCCTACCGACCGGATCAAATCGCATCCGGAACCCGCGGGAAGCACTGCGATCACGGGCGGTTCCTCCCACCGGTGGCGCAGCAGAGCGTCGGCCATCAGACTCGCCGTGCCGTCGCCGCCGACGGCTAGATAGCGGTCGGCACCGAAGGCGATTCCCTCTTCGACCAGTGATCGCAGGTGTTCCGGGGAGTCCGAGGTATGGATCTCGGCCGGGATTCCGCGCTCCTCGAGCGCGGCGTGCACACGACGCTCGACCCGCTCCCGGCTTCCCGCCGCCGGATTCACAATGGTCCACCAGGTCATATCGCTCCTGCTGCGGCGACGACACCACGATCGACGCTAGCAACCGCCGACCTCATGGGGCGCTCCAGCCCGGGCACAACCTCGGCGATTTGCAGCATGAGGTCGATGAGCTGCCTGCAATTCCTCACGAAGTCCCCCACTCCACTCGTGCCCTCCTCGAACAGCTCGCGCAGCTCGCTCCCCTTCGCCCAACGGTAGGCGATGTCGGCAAAACCGACCTCCGGCGGTCTGCTGACTTCGAGACCGGCCTCCTCTTCGTCGGCGGCGAGGCGTTCCCAGGTATCGGTCACCATGCCGACGCAGCGCTCGAGGCTCGAAGTCGGGAGGCGCCGGGAATCGGCCTCGGCCCGCGGCTCGTACGTGAAAATGGAGACGAGCGCGGCAACCTCGGCCGTAGCCAGCCCCTCGAACAGCCCCTTCCCCAGAGATTCGGCGAGAAGCAAGTCCAGCTCGTTGTAGATGAAGCGCAGGCGCCGGCCCGCCGCCGTCAGCGCCCAGCCTTCCGCGTACCCCCGATTCCCGAGAATACGGAGAACGGAGTTGAGCCGAGGCACCATTCCTTCGCTGACGGCCGCCTGCCGGCGGCCGAGCCCTTCGATGCGTCGCTCGCGTCTTCGGATCGATCGCACCGCCTCCAGATGGCGCTCCAGGCGGGGACAAGCCGCGGCTCCGTTCCCTTGGCCGGCGCCGCGCTCGAGCGGACGACGCGGTATGGCATCGCCGGGGGACCAAGCAGCCAGCAACGCGGCGACACGGTCCCGGTATCCGGGCTGTCGCGGCTCCGGCGGCATGGGAATCCCGAGGTGCCCCAGAACCACCGCGGTCACGGGCAGATCGTCCGATGCGATCCGGTGCAGGCGCCCATCGGCAGTGAGGGTGAGAAGACGCGGGCGTCGGCCGCGCCCACTAGCCATGACGACGTAACGCTGGCCAACTCCGTGCCCCCACTCGAGCACGTCACCGGGTTCGGCCTCGGATACAAACCGGCTCATCACCCGGCTGCGGTCCTCCAGGCCGCTCTCCGCTATCGCCCACACATCTCCCAGCTCGCACTCGGCGGCTTCACGATCAGCCGCCAGCGCGGCCTGCTCCTCCGCCATCGAGGCCGCCGACTGCTCGGCGGATCGCTCATCCTGAAATCGGGCGAACGAGGCGTTGAGAAGCTCCTCGGCCCGGGCCCGGGA
>Ga0315537_1003479_pt1 | contig 11691 bp, 11 predicted proteins | sample SalMarSW160270MG_FD_203091 | JGI IMG/M metagenome (GOLD analysis project Ga0315537, IMG submission 203091) | Salt marsh sediment microbial communities from the Plum Island Ecosystem LTER, Massachusetts, United States - Salt Marsh Sediment SW1602-70 ... | reverse complement strand
TAGTGATATCGCCATCGAAGGCAGTTTTACGCTGCCGCCGCTGGCCGGAATTTCGGCGGAAGACCAGATTTTCGTGATGGCCTTCGTCCGGTCTCACGGCTCCATCAAGGATATGGAAGAGATGTTCGGCATCAGCTATCCCACCGTGAAAAACCGCATCAACCGCATCGCCCAGCAATTCAAGTTCGTCGAGATGGTCGTCCCGTCTTCTCAGGAAAACGTTATCGATGAACTGGAACGCGGCGATATCACACCCGAGGAAGCTTTGAGGAGGTTATCAAAATGAACCGGCCCCCGATGGTAATGCGTATAAAAATCCAGAATCCGCAGCACAAATTTGGACTCTGGCTGCCGTTGTTCCTGATTATTCCCATCGCTCTGGTAGTGTTTATCATACTATCGCCGTTGATATTGCTGGCGGTCATCTTCCTCTGGCCGAGAGGCTGGGGGAAAACAGCGCTACTGGCGCCCTGGGCCGCCTGGCGGGTTTTCTGCGCCACCCGTGGTCTTAAAGTTGACGTACAAAATCCCCGGGACTGTGTACAAATTTCATTCGTATAATACTAAAAGGAGGATATGACCATGACTGAGAACCAGAAGAAAATACTGGAAATGCTGGCCGAAAAGAAGATAAATACCGACGAGGCCTATCGGCTGTTGAACGCCCTTGATACGGCTGACAGTGGCTCGAAGGAGTCACCCAAGGAGGGAAAGGTTATCGGCGGAAAAGCTAAATATCTGCGGGTTACCGTTATGCCCGACCCTGACCGGCCAAATTCAGAGCATGCCGACCGTGTTAACGTAAGGGTACCGATGAACCTGATACGCGCCGGTATCAAGCTGACATCCCTTATACCTGGTGAAGCTACCGAAAAGGTCAACGAAGCTTTGAGGGACAAGGGTATAAACTTCGATGTGCGTAACGTAAAACCGGAAGACCTCGAAGAGCTGATCGGTGCGTTGGCCGATTTGGAGGTCGACGTTTCCAGTGCCCACGGTGAAAAAGTTAAAGTATTCGTAGAATAAATAAACCATAAGGAGAGAATAACATGGGGTATTTTAGAATCTTGGCCGCCATACCGGGTTTTTTCCTGAGCGCCTTTTTCCTGATGCTGCTCTGGGGGGCTATTTCACCTGATTTCGGGATAGCATCAATCACCTACGTCAAGTCCATGCTTATTACCATTACGCTGTGGATAGCCATCGCCCCGCTAGCAGCGGTAGGTAGAAAACGTAAATAGTATAAAAAATCGGGGGCTGGTCAAGTTATGTTCCCTCCTCGCTTTATCAGCCCCATGTTTTTACTAAGCCATGATTCGCTACCTTTATATCCCTAGTTCCTTCAGCTTGGCTTCACCCGGATTCCCATCTTTGTCCCAGCCCCGCGCATCGTAGTATTCATCAAGCATGGCGTCCAAATCAGCCTGGCTGATAAGCTGACCCTGAGAGGGCCCCGCCTTGATGGCTTCGGTCATCAATCTCTTCGGGAAAGTATCGTCCTTACGGGTAAATCCCTCGCCGATGTTGAAAAGCCGGGCCAGGTTGTTTAACCTTTCCCCTATTTTCTCGATATCTTCAGGAGTGAAGTCCGTTCCCGCGGCGGCGTTTACCAGGTCGGCGGTATTCCGGCAGGCTATCCCCGGTACCGCCATATCCAGCAGGAAGGCGCACATCGGGGCGCAATCGCAGGTAACGCTGCGGACGTCCTGGTTCCACTTGGTCAGCCGGCCTTTGCCCTCGATGGCCATGCGGTCCACCTGCTCCGGTACGGGGATATCGAAGATTTCCTGGAAAGCGTAGCCCCGGTTATGGTCGGCGCCGGTATAGGCGGTGGCATAGTTCAGTCCATGTGCCTTGGCTCCCCTCACGTCGTAGGCGGGGAGTTCCAATCCCTTGACGTGCATGGCGTAATCTTCCGAGCCTTTGCCGATTATCTCGGCGGCTTTTCTGGTGCCCTGGCTCAGTATATCCCCGATACCCTCGCGGTAGGTTATTTTTCTCAGCATCTCCAGCAGGATGCCGTGGTTACCGAATTTGAGTTCAAGTCCGTCGGTGTCCTTTTTGGTGACGATTCCCTTTTCGTAAAGCTCCATGGCGAAGCCGATGACCACGCCGGCCGACATCGTATCTATTCCATATTCATCACAGAGCCGGTCGGCGGCGATAACGGCCGGCAAGTAGTCAATCCCAAGCGTAGAACCCAGCGAATAGGTCGTCTCGTATTCGGGGCCTTCGCTCATATAACCCGCGTATGGCCCCGAGGTCACCAGTTTTATCTGGCTGCAGCCTACCGGGCAGTCATGGCAGTGGGCTTTGTGGACAATCATTTTGGCCTGGGCCGCGTCGCCGAGTCCCTTGACCATGTCGATTTCACCGGTGGCCGTCCAGTTGTTGATGGGATATATGCCCATCCCGGAGGTGGCGTCTACAACCATCGGCGTGCCCGATTTGGAGAATTGCGGATAGAGTACGGGACTATCCTTCATGGCCTGGTTCATTGCCTGCCGGGCTTTCTTGAATTTCTCGGCATCAACGACGTTGGGGCGGTTGCTGCCGCGTATAGCAATAGCTTTGAGATTCTTGGAGCCCATCACCGCCCCCAGTCCTTTTCTACCCGCGGCGCGGCGTTCGTTGACGATGCAGGCCATCGGACCCAGTTTTTCTCCCGCCGGCCCGATGCAGGCGATACGGTAGTTCTGGTCGCCGAGTTCATCCTTGATGATGAGCTGGGTATCGGTGGTCAGCATACCGCTCAGCTTTTCAGCGCTGCGGAAGCGTACCTGGCCGTCTTTGATGGCTACGTAGGTCGGCTTTTCTGCCCTGCCCTCGATAATCATCACGTCGTAGCCGGCCATCTTCATCTCCGCCGGAAACTGGCCGCCGGAAAGCGCCATGCCCACGGCGCCGGTCAGCGGCGACTTGGCGACGACGGACATCCGGCTGGCACAGGCCGCTCCGGACGCCGTAAGCGGACCCACGGCGAAGATAAGCTTGTTGGCCGGGTCCAGCGCCGGAGTTTTCGGCTTTACCTCGTCGTAGAGGTATTTAATGGCAAACCCGGCCCCTCCCAGGTAGTTTTTAACCAGTTCCTCGGGAAGCTCTTCTTCCTGACTGGATCGATCGGTCAGGTTTATTCTCAGTAATTTACCTGCGTATCCACCTTTATACATTATTGGCCTCCTGTGTTGTATTTGGTTAAATGTCTAGAAACTCAAATTGATTAATTATCAATATCAAATCGTACACAGAATTCCGATGAACACAAACTCCTAATCAACTACTCTAATAATCTTTCCATACCACCATATCTCATATACGCGAATTTTCTTGCCTCGCTTTGTCCAATCAAACCCAAGTATTATATTATTCAAAAATTCCGTCTATTAGGTATTTGTCATATTCTTCTTCAGACATACCCAATAGGTCTCGGCAGATATATTCCGTATGCTCACCGAGACAGGGTGCGACATTGTATAGCCTCGCTGGAGTTTTCGATAAGCGGGATGGTTGTCCCAAGTGTGAAAACTTCCCGAGTTCCTTATGATTCCCAACCCAGAAACATTCTCTTTCTTTAAGCTGGACATCGTAGTATAAATCCTCGGCGTTCTGAACTATGCCGGCAGCAATACCCGCTTCTTGAAGAATCTTCATTACTTCATCACACTCGTATTGAGATGTCCAATTTTCTATCAGATTATTTAGTAATTCTTCGTTTTTCTTTCTATTCACAGCAGTAAAGAACTCCGGTTTTTCTAGCCAACTAGGTTCTGCTATAGCGTTACAAAATGCCAACCATTCTGTATCATTACATATACTGATGGCACACCAGCGGTCATCTCCTTTACACCGATAAACACCATGTGGTATTGCATAATCGCTCGAATTTCCTTTTGCTTTATCTTCTTTCTTGTTCACAGAATAGTTTATAAGTGATGGTGCCATCAACTGTAAACCAACTTCAAACTGAGAGACATCTATCAACTGCCCCTTACCGGTTTTTCTCCGATAATCTAGCGCACCTATCAATGCCGAGACTGCGAAATGCGGTACAAAATAATCGGTATAGGCAACCATTAAAGATATTGGTTCTTTCCCTGGCCAACCAATGAGATTAACGATTCCGGATAAACCATTAAGATGGTTTCCAAGCCCTGGCTGGGTAGCCGCTGGACCCGTCAGACCTTGGTTCGAGTTACGTATCATAATGATGTCCGGATTAATTTTGACCAAATTATCATAGTCAAATTTCCAACGTTCCATTACCCCGGGTCTGTGGCTGTCCGCGACAATATCCGCAATGGATACCAACTTTTTAGCAATCTTCAAAGCGTTTGGTTTATTTAGGTTAAGACTAATGCTGTATTTATTCGCAGCGAAATAACCAAAATATCCAGCTCGATCAACTTCGGCAACCTCGTCTTTGTATGGTGTGGAAGTCCGTAAAAGGTCGGGCCGCTGGAAGGATTCTATGCAGATTACCGTTGCACCATAATCAGCCAGGTATTTCAAAGTCAATGGACCAGCAATCGCCCAACCGAAATCGACTACTATTATACCGGAGAAAACCTTCTTATCCATACGTTTTACTTTTTTCTTTCCAGTTTTATCTCGGATCGTCATTTTCTATATTACGCCGCATTGCTGCAAATCGTTAAGCTCTGAAGGAGATAAACCCAGTTCACCTTGGTAAATATCGAGATTATGTTCACCGATCAAGGGAGCCCGGCGTTTGATCTCGATTGGCGTTCGAGATAGTTTAGCGAAAGCACCAGGGTATGTAATGCTAGTATCTAACTCAGGGTGGCTGACTTCCACCCAGAAGTCCCTGTATTTCAATTGATCATTTTCTAATATATCTTTGCTATTACACACAGGACATAACATAATTCCCCTTTTTTGAGCTTCGTTGTAAAGTTCCTCTTTAGTATATTTTATGAATAATTCAGCAATTGGACCCTCTATTAAGTCTTGCATCTCTTGAGTTTGATTCGCCATATCGAAAACTGCCCAATCGAAATCCTTTAGGTATTTTGGAACCATATTCTCTTCTTCCATCCATTTGACAATAGCCTTGTTTGTCTTTATTCCAAAGGCACCTCCCAGGATGTAAAACAGCACATATCCGTCCTGGCATTTCCATAGTAGGCGTTGTTTCGTGCCGGTCCATCGACCAGACAAAAAAGATCCTGCTCGTTTTAAAATATTCCTGTTTAACTCGTAAAGAGGAATTGCGTTTGCAATCTCCCACAAAACACACTCCTGAGCTGATACATCGACGTGTTGTCCCTCCCCGCTTGCTTCACGATAGAAATGGGCTACCATTGAAGCGGCGGTGCCATGAGCTGAAGCGAGTAGAAAAGCCTGAGATAAACTAATTCGTAGAGGTGGCTTATCTGGTGTTCCTGTGATATACATTAGGCCACCCATCGCCATGACCACAATATCTGTTGCTTTGTAATTTCTATATGGTCCATCATTACCAAAGGGTGTAATCGATGTCATTATCACGCGAGGATTGATCTTGCTTAGGGCCTTATAACCCAGTCCCAGCTTGTCCAGGTAGCCAGGATTGAAAGACTCAACGACAAAGTCTGCTGTTTTAGATAATTTTTTAAAAATTCGCTTTCCATCTTCGGATTCAATGTTTAACGTAATACCACGTTTGTTGAGATTGTACGCGAACCAATTAATGTTTTTCTCAGGGTCGGGGATATCATGATAATAATGTCCGATGTTACGTGAATCATCTCCCCCGGGGTTCTCGATTTTTATTACATCAGCTCCGAGGTCAGCGAGGATTTTCCCACAGAGAAAGCCTTTGTTGTCAGTCAAATCGAGAACACGGTAAGAGTCTAATAATCCTTTTTGTTGATCCATATGTTAAAATCTCTTATCTAAAGCATCATTGGCATTACCAGCATGTCTGTTCCTCTAGCAGTAGCGCTAAAATTAGTGTCCAATTCAGCTTGATAGCACGCTATTTTTTGCTTCGATTTTGCAAACGATTATCAAGGGGTGTAGTCTTATTTTCTCGAGACGGTAAAGCTACTACGGCAAAGCCGGACATAACATCTTCTTTCCTCTGGTTAATCGCACGACGTTCAATTTCAACGCAGTAATCGCCATCCTCGTCAACAAACTTTTTAGTTACTTTACCTTTAAGCCAGACCACATCTGATAGATAAACGAATTTTCTATATTCGGTATAACTCCTCTTCAACCATGCATCATCGCCCATCCAGTTGGTAATCAGGTGAATTCCCCAACAATGCCTTTGCATACCCACATCATACGCCAGCGGAAGTCCCATAGCATTGGCGGCCCGATTGTTGTAGTGAACGGCGAAGACCGGTTCAAGAGCATATGTGTTTGGGTCCCTGAAAGCCCAGGCAGGATGCTTACGGTAAGACTTTAGTGAGACACCGTGTGCCGCCATCCTCGGTATGGGCACTCCCCCTCCGACAATGTAAGCAACCTCATCAGTAGTTCCCAATGGACCCTTAACTACTGGCTGCAATTCTTCTCCAATTTTAACATCTTCCCAGTAACGGGGGACATCTCCTCTGATTTCCTCCGTGAGGATCTCTTCTTCAATTCTCGCCAGCTGTTCGTCCTTCCAGGGATGAGGGAGTTCAATGTTTTTTTGGGTGGCTTTCTTCCGGGCTTTACCTCTGGCAAATCGTACCACCCACCAGTGATACTTGGCTACCAAATCACCTCTTTGGTTCCAGTACTGGTTATCGAAATGGTCGATGATAGTCTCATCGGCAAAGCTGCTCTTCTTCGGCCCATCAAAGCTTTTATATATACACTCCGCAGTTATTTTATCACCAAGATAGACCGGCTTCAGGAACTCCACGTCACAACCGGCGTGAAAACCACCAAGCCCCCGCCAGCCGAACTGCACCTGGGCAAAACATGCCCAGATAAATGAAGGCGGAGCAATAATGCTCTTGTACCGTGTGTTTTCCGCATAACCGGCATCAACCCATAATCTGTTCGAATCACCGATGCCTGCTGCGAACTTCAATATTGCCATTCTCGTGGCGTATTCATTATGCGTCGAATCTTCAGTACGAAGCTTGGTCTCCATCCTAGCACGCATGCTATCAACCATCTCTTGAGTGATGAACACTTCAGCCATCTTAGCTTCTTTTTCTGCCAATGAATAATCCTCTTCAGTTTGATTTTGTTTATATCCTGAACTTTGAGCTTAGAAAATGCCGTAAAAAAACGAGGATTACTAATCTATGAACTAAATCTTAATACGCATACGTATATCTTTTATCGGACTTAATATATATCATCTTCAATTGATTGTCAATATTTTCGAACCTGCCCTTGATTTTTCTGCATAATTATCCTAAATTATGTTGGGTGCCGATTTTTCTTCAGAAAAAGGAGATTGAATTGACGATGGGCGGAATCGCGGATAAAGAATATGATATTTGGATATTATTAAGCCGGGTATATCATCTGATCGCTAAACTAAGAAACCTGGAACTTGCTCAAAATAATATCCTTCCGGTTCAATCCTATATCCTATTCATTATCAAAGCTCTCGGAAACGAAACTACTCCTACAGAAATATCGGGATACGTTTATCAACAGAGAAGTTCAATATCCGACATCCTCAATAGGATGGTAAAGCAAGGTCTGATAACAAAAACAAATAAAACGGGCGGAAAAAGACGGGTTATTATCACCCTGACTGAAAAAGGAGAAGAAGCTCTAAACCTCTCCAATGACAGAGAATTTCTTCACAAAGTGATGTCATCGCTGACCGACCAAAAAAAACGACAATTGGAATCATCTCTGGAACTGTTACGCGATGCCGCTATTAATGTACTTTCGTTAACACAGAAAACGATTATGCCACCTTCACAAATTTCAAAGTATTATCGCGAGAAAAACGCGTTAGATCCTGAAAAACAAGACTGACTTTTAGTTGTTCTTGAAATCCGAATGAAGATTCTTAATGTGACATCTTTTGTATAGCTATGGCAGCGGTAGCTCCATTACCTACTCCAGTTACCACCTGACTGGGAGAATCGTCGCTCCTAACATCTCCAATTGTGAATATATCTCGTGTTAGATAATACGTATACGTACTTTACGACAATAAGTATATATAATAAATTCCTATAGATATCAAGGTAGACGCCGGTAACCACCAGTATTCTTGACATTGAAAAAAGGTTAATGTAAAGTGTAACATACAAGATATACGTATACGTATTATATCAATAACAATATGAGATTTTTTACTAACATCGACTTACAATATTTGATGTCATATCTATTCAAGAAAGGAGTTCTTCAAGTAAAACTCTTACAAATAAAGTTCACCCGATTAGTATTGCCACTTGGGGAGACGTTGTTGGAGTGGCCTCGTCTGTGACCTCTGACCTTGTTACAAATGTCACTGGATAATGGTTGTTTGTCGGCAGAAGATTGCTGCTGGAGGGTGTCCTCATAGTGCCCCACGAGCAAAGCCGACCTGTTGTTTTTTAAGCAGGGGAATGAAAAGAAAGTGGTATTCAGGAGAACTAAACTAGAAAATGATTGAATATCCCATACCTCCTTTTGTGGAAGAAGGCGGGGTGTTAATGCCTATTCCCTCCGGGCTTTTTCACCCTGTTCCTTCTTTCATTGTACGAAATAACCCCATATTATTACTCAAGCAGATAGAAATTAATTTGAGTGAGGTCAATTAACGATAAGAGGGTAACTTTCATGCATTAATACGAATACGACTGGAATTTAACCAATTACACTTTGGAGGATAGAGTATGTCAAAAGTCGAAACTGAATTGAGAGTGTTTAACCCTAGGGGTGAAACTGAAAGGGAGACTATAATACCTAACTCGCCTCGACTTAAAGATTTGAACGGTAAGAAGATCGCAGTGATCCGAAATAGAATACAGGCTGGACAGGTATTTTTTCCTCTCTTGGAAAAAGCTTTAAAACAACGCGTTCCCGGTGCTGATTGGAAAACCTGGGAAATCCCTTTTACCGGCGGACCGGACTTCAGAGCAAGCAAACTTAAAGAGATAGCTGAATATAGCGATGGTGTAGTAATCGGCTTAACGATATCAGGCGGGAGTACTACCCTGATGACGCCGGATGCCATAACGGTAGAAAAACTGGGCAAACCAGTTGTCTTATTAACTACAAAATGTTTTCAACCTACCGCAAGATTCATTGCCAGAAGTCAAGGATTACAAGATCTGGCGGTGGCACCTCTGGCTTTAGATTATGTACCCCCCGCCGAGGAGTTAGAAAAGCTCAATCTCGTGGAGAAAGTTGCTGAGGATATCGTCCGGTCTTTGACTAGCTGGTCTCCACAGCCTCCCGAAGTAGAAGAGGTGCTGGAAAAAAGCCTGGTTTTCCATGGTAAAGATTATCAAGAAGCCCAAGAAAACATGGAGAAATTTTTCTTACAACATGGCTGGAGCGATGGATTACCTCTAGTACCACCTACGGAGGATGCGGTTAATAGGATGTTAGAGGGTACTGAATTGCCGCGTGAACAACAGCTTGCTATATTTCCTCCCGGCCAAGGGAAAGCCACTATTGAAAAGATAGCGATTAATGCGGCGATGGCCGGGTGTCTGCCACAATATATGCCACTTATACTAGCCGCAGTTGATGCTATCATTGACCCGGCTTTTTTCCTAATGGGAGTTCAAAACACCTCCGGTCAATTATCACCTCTCCTGATTATCAGTGGACCAAAATTGATTGAGGAGCTAAATATTAATGATAGTTTTTGCACAGTAGGTCCGGGCTGGCGGGCGAATACAACCATCGGTCGAGCCCTAAAGCTGATAATGATGAATATCGGTCATACCTGGCCAGGAATAAACGACATGAAGGCTTTCGGTAATCCTTTCAGATATGTTACCTTGATAGCAGAGAATGAACCGGCCTATTCGGGAGCATGGGAACCTCTCCGGGTTGCCGAGGGTTTTCCCGAAGACCAGCCAACTTTAAGTATAATGCCGGCGATGTCTTGGCAGCCTGACCTTGTGTTACCTACCCCACCTGACGTTTCCAGGATAATCACCCATATTAGCACCCAGGCAAAAGTAAAATATGATAGGTATGCATTAAACTGCATGTATAATAATCTGGTATTGATTTCACCGACAGCTTTCGAGGCTATTCGTCGGGAAGGGATTTCGAGAGCAGACCTGCAAAAGGAGCTTTATGAGGCTATTCAACTTCCCGGTTCGGTAGTTTTTGATGGTCGGGAAGGACCAAGAGTAGACCGATTGCCTAAATGGGTTGTCGAAAAGCACAAAGCCGATCCCGATGCCCCGGTACCGATACTACTTAAACCGGAAAGCCTCAAAATCTGTGTTACCGGGGGGCCTGGCCCGGATATGATTGCCTATATTGGTACTTGGGGATACGGAGCCTCACAGTTCGTTACCAAACCGATAAATCTCCCGGCAAACTGGGAGAAATTGTTAAGCAAATATAGTGGATGGGAAAGCCCTACTATTAAATAATATCTTTACCTTATCTTACCTACTTACTTTAAAGATGAAATGGTCTTGATAAGGCAAAGGAGATAATTGATAATGTCCATAGTGAGGTTTGGCTTTCGTGGGCGAACAGCTACAAATAACCAACCTTTGGCATTTTTGGTATATTTGCTCGATGAGGAGTTACCATGGAAGAATCGGAATATAAAGTAGTCTGGCCGTTGGGCAGAATAGCCTCCGAACCTGTATCTCTAAAACCCCGCCCCACGGATTTGACTGGTCTGACACTATGTGAACTGTCCGACTATGGCTTTCGGGCGGAAGAAATTTTCCCATTAGTGAGGGAAAAGCTTTCGGTACTGTATCCCGGAGTAAAGTTCATAGAATACTCAAATTTTGGCAATATCCACGGTACCCGTGAGGTTGAGATAATTGCCGGGCTCGCAGAAAAACTTCGGGAATACGGTTGTGACGTCGTCATTTCCGGAGTTGGTGGTTGAGGCAGTTGCACCCCCGCAGTTGCGCGGGCAAGTGTGACAGCAGAAATAGCCGGCGTTCCAACAACTTCCATGGTATCAACCGGATTCTTAGGGCAGGCTCAGGCAGTAGCTCAAGCACTGGGGATCCAGAACTTACCCGTCGCCGAATACCCCGGCGTGGTCGCCATGGATAGCGATGAAGAACTCAGGACGAAAGTTGCCGATGTCCTGATCAATAATATCATTCAGGGATTAACCAGACCGATAGAGCAAGTAAGTAAACAGCGAGAACCAGAGCCAGATGATATCGTCTTTGGAGGCACATTGGATGATATTCAGGAGTTCTTCACAAGGAGACAATGGACTGACGGCCTCCCCATTATCCCTCCCACTTTAGACAGAGTGGAAAAATTCCTCAAATTTACCGCCCGGCCTGGTGATGAGATAATCGGTAAACTACTTCCTGAAAACCGTGAAGCGACAATCTGGAATATAGCTGTTAACGGAGTAATGGCAGGGTGCCGACCTGAATACATGCCGGTCCTTATTGCCGTAGTTGAAGCCATTGCCGAACCAGAGTTTCGTATCCAAGACGCCGGGAGCACTCCTGGCTGGGAACCTTTAATCATCCTTAACGGCCCGTTAATCAAGGAGTTGAATTTCAACTATGAAGGCGGCGTAATGCGGGTCGGCAGGCAGGCTAATACCAGCATCGGACG
>Ga0315537_1003477_pt1 | contig 11692 bp, 12 predicted proteins | sample SalMarSW160270MG_FD_203091 | JGI IMG/M metagenome (GOLD analysis project Ga0315537, IMG submission 203091) | Salt marsh sediment microbial communities from the Plum Island Ecosystem LTER, Massachusetts, United States - Salt Marsh Sediment SW1602-70 ... | reverse complement strand
GTACGGCGATTCGATCTTGAGTACGGACGTGCACGTATGCCAGGTCTTCCACTCGCCCTCCTCTCAGCGAGGTGGGCCGCTGGCAGCAAGATCAGCGGCCCCGCCCGCGGCACGTGTTTGCGCCCTCTTGACCAGGGCCGGTGCAGGCCGAAAGCGCCGGCCCAGCGTCCCCTCGAGATGGCGCAAGCGATCCAGCGCGCCCTCCGCGCCCGTGCACTCCACGTAGGCAACCGGGCCCAACGGCACGCGTCGATCCGCCAACCGAACGGCCATGCCCAAGCCTGTTACACACGCCCGGTCAATGTCCTCAGCGCTGGCAATCCCCTCTCCCAGGCATAGGAAAGCCTCATTCACCAGGGCCAGTACCAGGCGATCCACGGAGAATGTCGAGCCCGGATGCCCGATCTGCCCACCCGACTGCAAAATGCCCACGACCTGGTCGACTCGATCAGAAGGCAGATGGCCCGGATGCGCGTAAAAGCCGCCGCATGTCTTCTGTCCGAGTTGGCCCGCTGCCACGAGCTCGCGTAGGAGTGCTGCCTCCTGTATGCGGTCGCCGTACTGGGCGTCGAGGTAGGCGAGGATATGGTGACACACGTCGAGGCCCAACATATCCATCAGCGCAAACGGTCCCATCGGCCAGCCAAACCCCTCTGACCCCAGAGCAGCATCGACCTCGGGCACAGAAGCCGCCCCCTCTTGAAGACAGATTACGGCTTCGTTGAGGTAGGGCATCAACACCCGGTTCACGAGAAAGCCGGGGCATTCGCGAACGAGCACCGGCTCCTTACCCAGCCGCCGGGCCAGCGCGTGCACGGTAGCCACCACCTCGTCGCTCGTCTCCGCACCCGGGATGATCTCGACCAGTCTCATCACGTGAGCCGGGTTGAAAAAGTGCATGCCGAGCACGTTCTGCGGGCGCTCTGAAGCCTGGGCCATTTCGGTGATCGACAGGGCCGAGGTGTTCGAGGCCAGGATCGCGTGTGGCGGGCAGGCCCGGTCCAACTCGCGGAATACCCGCGCCTTAATCTCCATATCCTCCGGCACGGCCTCGATCGCCAGATCGACGTCACCGAACGTCCGATAGTCGAGCGTATACGCGACCCGCTCCAGGCCCTGCTGCATCGCCGCCGCATCGATCCGGCCGCGGGCGACACGCCGTTCATAGATCCCGTGCAGGTGATCGCGCGCCAGATCGATCTGCCGCTGTACCACGTCCTTGACCACGACCGAGACCCCGGCTGCGGAGAGCAGGTATGCGATTCCGCCGCCCATGGCGCCTGCACCCACGACCGCAGCCTTTTGGATCTCCATGCCTATCTCCCCTCCAACTCGCGCTTACCAGGTGGGCAGCACGATCTCCGCAGCCGGATCGTCGAGGCGACAGAAATAGAGCCACTGATCCGGGAACACCTCGTAGGCTAGCCTGTTTGCCTCTCCAAGCGTCCTGCCCCAGAAATGTGTCCCGCTTTGCGGCTCGATCGCCAATACGCCGCTCTGATATTCGAGCGTTGCCCTGACCCGTGCATAGAGAACACGGCCTTGCGCCCGCAGTTCTTCCTTCGCCGCCGAGTCTTCCCAGTATGCCTGCTCCGGCACGTTCGCCTCCAGCCTGGTCGCGCGTCCCTACACGCGCTCGATGATCAGCGCACCGCCCATGCCGCCGCCTACGCACGCCGTCGCCAGCCCGAGCCGGGCCTGCCGGTTATCGAGGGCGTTGAGCAACGTCACGACGAGGCGCGCACCCGTGCACCCGACGGGATGCCCTAATGCGATCGCACCACCATATATGTTAACCCTTTTCCAATCCCAGCCCTGGTCGGCAAGCTCTACGCCGACAGCCAGGCACTGCGCAGCAAACGCTTCGTTGAGCTCCACCAGGTCGATATCGTCCAGCGCCAGGCCCGCGCGCTGCAGCGCCTTGGGCACCGCATAGGCAGGTCCAAGGCCCATGATCTCGGGAGGAAGGGCAGCGTACGCGTAGGCGCGCAACCTCGCACGCGGCGACAGCCCCAGGGCGCGGATCCCCGCCTCACTCGCTACCAGCAGGGCTGCCGCCCCATCCGAGAGCGGGCACGCATTGTAGGGGGTCACGGTCCCGCCATCTCGCTGGAATACGGTCGGGTAGCCAGCCGCGCGCTCTAGCGATGCAGAGGGATCGATGCACTCGTCTTCGGCTACTTCCTGTACTAGGCGCTGTCCCGCGATGCGCTTTTCCACAGAGACGGGCACGATCTCTTTCTCGAACCTGCCTTCGCCTCGGGCCTGCGCGGCCTTGTGGTGGCTGTCGACGGCAAAACGATCCTGATCCTCCCTGCCGATCGCGTACATCCGGGCTACATTCTCTGCCGTCTCGCCCATCACTTGGCCACAGACCGGGTCGGTCAATCGCTCCCACACCGAGTCGATGAACGCGCCATGACGGAGTTTGAGCCCCCACCGCGCGCCACGTACGACGTAGGGGCCCGAGCTCATGCTTTCGCTCCCGCCACAGAGAAAGAGCTCGCCATCCCCGCTCTGGATGGCTTGGTAGGCCATCGTCAGCGACATCATCCCTGAGGCACAGTTGCGCTGGATGGTGCATGCCGTCGTGCGTACCGGGAGACCCGCCATCAAGGCAGCGACGCGCCCCAGGTTCACCGCATCGCTGTACTGGCCGACACAGCCGACGATGACCTCATCGATCGAACGGGGATCGAGATCTACCCGCCTCAGCAAGGCCTTGAATGCTGTGGCTTGCAGTTCCTGTGCCGTCATGGAGCGCAGCACCCCGCCGTGCTTGCCAAGCGGGGTCCGAACGCCATCGATCACGAAAACCTGCTTCATCCGCCCTCCTCGGTAGGATCGTGCCTGGCCACCAGGCGCGAAGATCAATGCTGCACAGCGGCCAGCGGCCTCACGATGGTAGGTGAGATCCAGGCTTTTGTCAAATCCCTCAGGCGCTTTGCGTGTGGCCCGCCCAAAATGCCCGTGGGCGTGCTTGACCGGTCTGTGGTGCTAGAGTATACTCACGTCCAGAAGCTAGAGACCCGACGCGCCTGAAACTCAGCTCCTCGCCGGTCAGGCGACCACGAGCGGGCAGGCGAGTCCACACATGCAGGCAGAGATAGGAACAAGGTGTGCGCGTGATCGCGGGCGAAGCAAAAGGCTATACGCTCAAGATGGTACCGGGGAAGGGAACGCGACCCGTCAGTGACCGGGTCAAGGAATCGCTGTTCAACATCCTGGGCCAGCGCGTCGTAGGCGCCTACTTCCTGGACCTGTTTGCCGGCACAGGTAGCGTAGGGATCGAGGCACTCAGTCGAGGGGCTGAGCGAGCAGTATTTGTCGAGCGCGCCGGCAAAGCGGTCCGCGTGATCGAGGAGAACCTGGAGCATACCCATCTCACCGAGTGGGCTGACGTGCTTCACGTAGACGTGTTTGACCTGATCGCTCGCTGCCAGGAGCAGTTCGACATCATCTACGTTGCTCCCCCGCAATACCGCGGGCTCTGGTCTGAGACACTCCTGGCGCTGGACCGGCACCCATTGTTGACCAGGAGAGGCGTGATCGTCGTCCAAATCTTCCCCAAGGAATACGAGCCACTCGCGCTAGAGCACTATACGCTGCTCGACCAGCGCAAATACGGCAGTACGTTGCTCTGCTTCTACGAGCACAAGGACGAGAGCGCTTCCGGACCCGAGACCGCTACCGAGAGTATGGCCTCTTCTTGAGACGCTGACTGCCGCCCCGCTAGAGCGTTGCCCTCGCGATCTCCGCATCATTGCGCCCACAGCTTACGTTTTTCGTCCCATATGGGACACTACTTGACGAATTTCGTATCCCGTGCTATAATCGAGTGCGAAAAGGAGAGGTGATGCCCCCACGGCTGGATGATCTCGATCTAGATATCATCAGGGCATTGCAGCAGGATGGCCGACGATCGAACGTGGATATCGCCCGTGACCTCGGCGTAGCAGAGAGCACGGTGCGCAAGCGGCTGGACCACCTGCTGCAAGACCGAGTCATCAACGTCGTCGCCGTTCCCCGGCTGGACGCAGTCGGGTTACCGGTGCATACGATGATCTTTCTCCAGATCGAGCTCTCGAGTGCAGACGCAACAGTAAACCGCCTCGCATCACTCCCCAACGTACGGTCCATGACGTATACGACCGGGGAATATGACCTGATCATCGATGCGGTCTTTGCCGACAACGAAGCTCTGCTCAGGTTCCTGGCGACGCAGGTTGCACCACTGGACAGCGTCGTCAAGACGACTACGGTTCACGTGCTGCAAGATGTCAAAGCCCACTATCACTGGCGGGTGCCCCACCCCGAGCCACCCGCCGTCCTGCTCGTGGACGATGATCCCGATTTCATCGAGGCCACGCGCATCGTTCTCGAGCGAAAGGGATACGGTGTGCTCAGTGCCCCAGACGGGGAGAGCGGGCTGCAGGCGATGCGCCGCTACCACCCTGACGTTGTCATCCTCGACGTCATGATGGAAAGCTTGCTAGAGGGACTCAACGCCTCGTGGACGATCCGAGCTGACCGCGACCTGCAGGACACACCCGTGCTGATGGTCTCATCGATCGCTAGCTCAGAATATGCCGAGTCTTTTCCGACGGACGAATACGTGCCTGTAGACAGCTTTCTCTGCAAGCCAATCGCACCGGACAAGCTACTACAGGAAATCGAGCGCCTGCTCCAGAGAAAGAAGCAAAGGAGAGCGAAATGACCAAGGTTCTGATCGTAGACGACGACCCTGATTTCGTCGAGATTACCAGCATGGTGCTCAAGCAACATGGTTACGAAGTGAGCTTTGTCACAAGCGGTGACGAGGCGCTGCAAAAGATGCGTGTAGCACGCCCGGATGTTCTCTTGCTGGACGTGATGATGTCGACCGTGCTCGATGGTGTCAACGTCAGCTACAAGATGTCCGAGGACCCAGAGCTCAAGACCATCCCAATCGTCATGATTTCGTCTATTCCGGATTCACCCAACGCCGACAAGTTTCCAACCGACCAATACGTGCCCATCAGCGCGTGGATCACCAAGCCAATCAACCCGGACAAGCTGGTAGACACTGTCCAACGCCTGGTTGGCTGACCGAGGGCCGCGTGCGGGCGAAGCGCTAGAAGCCGTACTGGCGGCGGCGTGTGCGCCCTCGATGGATACCGGGAGGGAAGGCCATGAGCGGGCACAAGCGGATCGTCCTCATCGACGACGATGTCGATTTTCTCGAGTATGCGCGGATCGTGCTCGAGTCCGCGTCGTACGAGGTGCTGACGGCAACCGATGCTGCGGATGGCCTGCAGTTGATCCGGTCGTGCGAGCCAGACCTGATCATCACCGATGTGATGATGTCCTACAGCCTGGAGGGCGTTAGCGTTGCCCAGGCAATTCGTGCGGATCCGGTGCTGAGAACGCTTCCGGTCGTCGTCATCACGGCCATCGCGCGCACGCACGACGCCGAGCTCTTTCCCGAAGGAGCACGCCCCGCGAGCGATGGCTTCTTGACCAAACCTGTGTCACCTGAGAAGTTGTTGTCCGTCATAGGAAACTGCTTGAGCAGCGAGAGCGCGTGCAGGCTGGGTTGAGTAGCAGCCTGCGCCCCGCGCTGCCCCCACTATTCTGAGAAGAGGAGGTTCGATGTCCGAAGCAACGCGGTTCCGCGATCCAGCTAATCAGTCCATGGTGCTCACTGCACTCTATATTGCTCAGGAGCAGTATGGATACCTCAGCCAGGAGGCACTCGCACGAGTCGCCGAACGTCTCGAGCTGCCCATCTCTCAGGTGTACTCGACGGCGAGCTTTTACTCGCTGCTTCGTACACAAGAGAAGGGCAAGTACCACATCCAGGTCTGCGAGGGCATCTCCTGTGCACTGTGCGATGGCGCAGAAAAACTGGTTGACTACCTGGAGGAGAAGCTCGATATCCAGCCTGGCGAGATCTCGCCAGATGGCATGTTCAGCCTGGAGGTCGTTCAATGCCTAGCATCCTGCGGGACCTCGCCCGCCCTGCGTGTCAACGACGAGTTGCATGACGACCTGAACTTTGACAAGGTGGACCGGCTGCTCGACCAACTGGTCGAGAGGGAGGAAGCATGAGCACAGCATTTGAACCGATCTTGACACGCAACATCGGCATACCCAACTCGGAAAAGATCGACGTCTACTTGAGCACAGGGGGATATACCGCACTCCAGAAGGCGCTCAAGACGGACCGGGACGCACTGACCCAGGAGGTCAGGGCATCAGGATTGCGCGGGCGCGGTGGTGCGGGCTTTCCGGCTGGCCTCAAGTGGGGGTTCATGCCCAAGGGCGACCAGACCAAGTATGTCTGCATCAACACAGACGAAGGAGAGCCAGGCACCTACAAGGACCGCTTAATCGTCGAACACGATCCCCATTCCATCATCGAGGGCGCGATCATTGCCGCATATGCGGTCAATGCGCACCGTGCCTATGTGTATATCCGGGGTGAGTTCTTCCTGGGGGTCAAGCGCTGGATCAAGGCGATCGATGAGGCCTACCGGCACGGCTTCCTCGGCAAGGACATCCTGGGCAGCGGTTTTGATATCGACCTCTCTGTACACCGTGGCGCCGGAGCCTACATCTGCGGCGAAGAGACGGCGCTGATCAACTCGCTGGAAGGCAAACGCGGCGAACCGCGCATCAAGCCGCCTTATCCTGCTTCGATCGGCCTGTGGGGCCAACCGACCCTGGTGCACAACGTCGAGACGCTTGCCAACGTCCCCCACATCGTCAATCGTGGTGCCGACTGGTTCAAGTCCATTGGGACCGAGAACAGCACCGGCCCCAAGTTGTTCTGCATCAGCGGCCACGTACGGAATCGCGGCAACTATGAACTCCCGCTGGGCACGCCCTTGCGCGAAATCATCTACGAACACGCGGGCGGAATGAGAGGAAGCAAGCCGCTAAAGGCCGTGATCCCGGGCGGTGCATCGACACCGGTGTTGACCGCCGCGCAAATAGACGTGCCGATGGACTTTGAGTCTGTCGCTCAAGCGGGCTCTATGCTGGGTACTGGCGCGATCATCGTCATGGAGGAAGGCACTGACATGGTCGATGTGGCACGGCGGCTCATGCGCTTCTTTGTCCACGAGTCGTGTGGCAAGTGCACGCCGTGCCGGGTGGGTACCAGGAACCTCTCGAACACCCTGGAACGGATCGTTGCCGGGCAAGGCCAAGCGGGAGATATCGAGCTGCTCGAAGAGATCTGCTCGAACATGATCGGCAATACCTTCTGCCCGATGGGAGATGCAGCCGTCAATCCTGTGCTGTCGACCCTCAAGCACTTCCGGCACGAGTACGAGCACTATCTGGATCACGATCTGCCGATGGCGGCGGACTAAGCAGAAGGAGACAGCTATGAGCAGGATCCTGATCGTAGACGACGATCCCGACTTTGTGGAGATGACACGCATCGTCCTCGAGCAACAGGGATACGAGATAGACAGCGCATCCAACGGCAGTGAAGCCCTGCAGGCCATCCGTGCCGACAAGCCCGATTTGGTGGTGCTAGACGTGATCATGTCCAGCATCCTCGATGGCCTGAGCGTCACACAGGAGCTACAGGACGATCCCAAGCACCAAGATATCCCGATCCTGATGGTGACATCGATCGCCAATACGGATTACGCGGCGCTCTTTCCGACCGATGAATACGTGCACATCAACGCGTTCATGACCAAGCCGATCGCGCCAGACGAGCTGCTCTCGCAGGTCAAGCGGCTTTTGTCGTAGACGATCGCATCGGCACCCGTCCGGCCGTCAGGGGCATGGCCAAGATGCCATGCCCCTGTTTTGATCCTCCTTTGGCCTCCAGGCAACCTGATGGTAGAATGAGGCGGCTGGGCGGCCTGCGTCGGCCACCCAGCCCGTTGTGGGATCGTCTGGGTATACAGACCAGGACACAAGGTGGACAGGACACATTGACAGAGCGGACACGGCACGCTATCTTGCCGATCGCAATCCTCATCCTTGCCGCTGTATTGCGGCTGTGGAACCTCGACGCAACCGAGTTCAAGTACGATGAGGCCCGGGTCGCCAACCTGGCTGCCGAGTTCGTCGATACCGGCGTGCCGCCGTTGCGCGGCATGGGCTCGTCGGCCGGCGTCGACAATCCTCCCCTGGCCGTGTACCTGATCGCCCTGCCGGTGCTCTTGACCCGCGATCCCTTGCTCGTGACCGCCTTTGTTGTCCTCGTCAACCTGGTGGGCGTATGGGGGGCCTATGCCCTGGGCCGTCGCTACTGGGGCACAGGCGTCGGCGTAGTGGCTTCGGCGCTCCTCGCAGCCAGCCCCTGGGCCGTGTTCTACAGCCGCAAGGTGTGGGCACAGGACCTGCTGCCACCCTTTGTGATCCTGCTCTTTGCGCTGCTCCTGGGCTGGAGCATTGGCGATCGACGCTGGCTTTTGAGCGGCGCCATCGTGGCGCTGGCAGGGCTGACGCAGATCCACTTTGCCACGCTGGCATTACTACCCGTACTCGGCATTGCCTGCGTTCTCACGCTGCTGCTCCGGCCCACGCACAGGCGTCTCGCCTGGTGGGGGTGGCCCTTTCTCGTCGGCCTGGGAGGAAGCGTTCTCCTCTATGCCCCCTACCTGGCCTTCGATGCCCTGCACGGATGGGGCAACGTGCGTGCGCTTGTCCAGGCGCTATCTGGGCCCACTACCGTTGATTGGAATGCGGTGCGCTATGCCCTGTTGAATGTCGGTGGGCGCGAGATACATGCGCTCGCCGGGCCGGAGCGATTCCGCGAATTCCTGAACACGATCGTGAACCTACGCTACTGGCCCGACCGGGCCGAAGAGGCGCTGGTCCTTGTCTGCGCAGCCTACCTCGTCGTTCGTACGTGGCGGCATCGTCACGACTGGCGGCAGGTCCTGCGCGACAGTACGCTGCTGCTGTGGCTCGTCGGGCCGACCGCTGTCTTGCTCCGCTCCCGGACCCCGGTCTTTCCGCACTATCTCATACCCCTCTACCCGGCGCCATACCTAGTACTGGGCATCGGGGTAAACGACCTGCTCCGTGCCGTGCGTTCACGGCGGCAACTGTACCGGCTGGCCTATGGCACCGTTGGCTTTCTTGGAGCGGTTCTCGTGGTCTGGCAGGCCTATCTCTCCGTCTCGATCTTTGCCTTTGTAGAGCACCACGACACGCCCGGCGGTGCCGGCACACCGGTGGCGATCCTGCGCCGCATCTCGGCTACTGTCCGGAGCCACGCCTCCACGTGGGGCGGCGATCGGGCCATCGTTTACTGCCCCGGCGATGATCCAGCGCTGGACGAGTGCCCGGCCGTGCTGAAATTCATGCTCGGGAAAACAGCCGACCTGCGCTTTGTGGACGATAACTCCTCCCTTCTCTTTCCCGAGTCGCAGGGAGACACGCTCCTTGTCGTTGCGCCCGGCGAGAGCCGCGCTGCCGATGCACTGCCCACTTGTGCCGATCCGCTTCCTGGCGAGACGGTCTGGCTGCGCGAGGGCAAAGGCGCCTATCGCTTCTACCGGTTGGCACACGGATACGTACCTCGTCCCTCCACCGTGCCTTCCGGCGCGCCTGTGACACTGGAGAACGGAGTCCAGCTCCTGGGGTACGGTGTCCATTCGCCTGCTGCGCCAGGGCAGACCGCACGGCTGGCGCTCTTTTGGCGCGTGACGGCGCTGCCACCAGACCCCCCGCCCCAGGGATACCGCTTTGCCAATCACCTGCTCGCCGCCAGCGGGCAGCGTGTCGGCCAAAACGACGGTCCCGGCTATCCGGTTCAGCGATGGCAGCTAGGCGATACGCTGCTCAGTTGGTTCGACATCCCCGTGGCATCTACTGCGGGTCCGGGGCCCTATACGCTGCGGACCGGTATGTATATCTATTGGCCGCCGGACCAGTTCGTGTCCATTCGCGTGCTCGGCAAAGGAGATCCGCTGCCTGATGCTGTAGAGTGGCCGATCCGGTGATGCTCCCGTACCGGGCAGAGCGTGCATGATCCGGGCATAACAGATCTCGATGACAATATATCAATGCGGTTTTGCATTCTCTTGATCCTTGTGGTACAATTAGGGTAATAGTTTCCATAATGTGAGCTCCGCCGACGAAGTCAGAGTGCAGCACGCTGCAAGAAAAGAGGGGGCAAGATGAATCAGGACAGCAGTACACGGAGGCTCTTCGTTGGCCTAGCCGTTGGGGTCGTGTTCGGCCTGGGTGTCGGCCTGATCGTGGGTCTGGTCTTTGCCTACCAGATCTATCCGGCAGAGTGGACCAATGCCGCCCCGACGGATCTACGCGCTGACTATGGAGCCTACTACTGGGAGCTGGTCGCCGAGTCGTACGCCAGGCACGGTAACCTGGAAAAAGCGCGCACCCAGCTAGGCGAGTGGGACCCCGAGCGGCAACAGGCAGCCCTGGAACGCGTCTATATCGAAGCCAGCCCCGAGGTCCAGATGTACGTCGATTCGCTTACGACCCAGCTTGGCGTGGCCGAAGCGCAGTCTGGCGAAGTCGCAGCACCTCAGGCAACGCCCGCCGTGGAACCTGAAGTGACGGGTGGCGGCGCGGGCGCCCTGATCGCTCGCCTGGCCGTCGTCGTGCTGGTCGTGCTGGTTCTGGCGATTGCTGCCCTGCTCATCATGCGTATGCGCAGGCGGGTCGCCGTCGCGCCTGTGGGGCAGGTGGAAGAGGATCCCCCTGAATGGCTGGCTACGTTGCAGCCCGAGGCTGCGGCGCCAGCGCTGCCTGCTCTAGGACACTTTGTGACCAGCTACTCGCTGGGCAACGACACCTATGACGAGTCATTTAGTATCGAGACCGCCGCCGGCGAGTTCCTCGGTGAATGCGGCGTCGGCATCTCTGAAACGATTGGGGCGGGCGATCCCGACAAAGTGACCGCCTTCGAGGTCTGGTTGTTCGACAAGAACGATATCCGCACTGTGACCCAGGTTTTGATGAGCGAGCACGCCTTCAGCGACCCTGACCTTCGTGCCAGCCTGGCACCCAAGGGGGAGGCCGTGCTTGCCGAAGCCAACAAGCCAATGGTCCTCGAAACCGCAACGTTGCGCCTGGACGTGCTGGTCACCGAGATGAACTATGGCAATGGTGCCCTGCCATCCAACAGCTTCTTTGACCGTTTGACCGTCGAACTCGTCGCACGGGCCAAAGAAGGTGCCGAGTCAACAGAAGTCAGCACACTGTAGCTGGCTGCACACATAGACGTGAACGCTCCAGGCGCCAGGCCTGGAGCGTTCACGTTGCTCATCAGGTAGCCCCTTCACTTCCAAGCATCCATCCCACAAAGCGCTCCCTCGACCATGGAGGCCGGCGCATCCACGACGTATCGGGCATCGGCAGCCGATAGGCTTCGCGAACGGTGCAAAGCTTGCCTTCGGCACGCGACTCGTAGCCCCGCGTATTGATCCAGCGCAGCGCGCCTGCTTGCACTGCTCCCTCGTACACGGCACCCAGCATGCGCACATCCTGGGACACATAGGCCATGACGCGATCATAGTCGCCTGCCGCCCACAGGCGCGGCGCATCTGCCCCGCTGAGCCCGTCGAGCTTGCCCATGCCCACCGTCCGTGCTGCGCGATCCAGCCCCACGCTAAAGCCCTTCTGGCAATGCAGCCAGAACATCATGTCGACGTGCTGCCAGGCCAGTTCAGTACACTCGGCAGTCAGGCCCGAGGCCTTGGCCAGG